>Ga0181520_10002181_pt1 | contig 37176 bp, 26 predicted proteins | sample PEATcosm2014_Bin_29_FD_132451 | JGI IMG/M metagenome (GOLD analysis project Ga0181520, IMG submission 132451) | Peatland microbial communities from MTU Mesocosm Facility, Houghton, MI, USA - PEATcosm2014_Bin02_30_metaG | ecosystem: Environmental > Terrestrial > Soil > Wetlands > Peat | place... | reverse complement strand
CGGTCGAAGTTCTCATACAGGAAGTTCTGCTTGTGGTGCGAGGTCATCCACTGCGCCAGGATCGCCCCGCCCCGGCTCACAATCCCCGTAATCCGCTTCGCCACCATCGGGATGTACTGGATCAGCACGCCCGCATGGATGGTGAAGTAGTCCACGCCCTGCTGCGCCTGCTCCTCGATCACCTCAAGGTAAAGGTCGATATTCAGGTCCTCCAGCCTCTTCACCCGCGCCAGCGCCTCGTACAAAGGTACCGTGCCGATCGGCACCGGAGAGTGCCGCAAAATCTGCTCCCGAATCATCGGAATATCGCCCCCGGTCGACAGGTCCATCACTGTGTCGGCGCCGTAGTGCACCGCCGTGTGCAGCTTTCGCAGCTCCTCGTCCACATTCGACACCATCGCCGAATTGCCGATGTTCGCGTTGATCTTGCACAGCGACCCCACCCCGATCGCCATCGGCTCCAGCTCCGGATGGTTGATGTTCGCGGGGATGATCATCCGCCCCGCGGCAACCTCGTCGCGAATAAAGCTCGGCTCCACTTTCTCCACCTGCGCCACATACGCTATCTCTTCGGTAATCAGCCCCTTGCGCGCAAAGTGCATCTGGCTCACGTTCTCATCATTGGTGCGCGCAGCCTCTTCCTTGCGCTTTACAATCCACTCCGCCCGCGGCGCCGGCACCTTGTAGTCGTTGCCCACAATCCGCGCTCCGTTGCCATTGGAGTGTGACGCATTGCCGTTTGCCTTGTGACCGTTGCCGTTACCGCTCATGCATTTCCCCCCGCCTGAAGCACCGCACAGAGTGCCGATGTTATCCAAAAAGTATACCCGCAATGGCCCCTTGCCTGCCTGGAGCTACCTCCCCGCAATCCGCATGTGACGCGCCTGCGCGCATTTACCCAGCCCGGGCATATACCACCAATGGGGGATAGAGACGGCGCCTCCACGGGTCGATAGTGGTGCACGAAGAGGTGACGAGGATACGGCGCACACTGTTCCCGACTGTCCCGAAATGCCGCTGTACTAACCAAGGAGAAAGTGCTATGAGTCTTGTGTCGTTCGCGTTTGGTGTAACTGCAGTAACACTTCTAATCGGCACGCGGCGCGGGCATGTGTGGACCTCGTTCGCCGGTACCCGAACAGTATTCATGGCGCTCGCGCTCGCATTCCTCCCGCTTACGGTCGCACCCCTTCACGCCCAGGATGCCGCGGGCCGGACCGCCCTTCACAAGGTTGCCCCTATGTTTCCTCCCATCGCCCGGCAAATGGGCCTCACCGGAACGGTCGTTGTCAACGTCACCGTCGATGCGACCGGCAAGGTCATCAAGGCCGAGTCCGCCAGCAACAGTAAGGTATTTGTCACCGCGGCCATCGATGCCGTCAAGCAGTGGAAGTTCGCTCCCGGCACTACGACCGATACGTTTCCAATCACGATCAACTTCGACAAGAACTAGCCTCCCGGCCGCCAGGCGGTGTCCCGCCGAGGGTTGGCATTCGTGCATGGGCGTTTGGGGAAGGCCCCCCTGCGCCCTGCCTCCACTGTGCTTCGCAAATCCAATCCGTATTCGGCGCCGGCGCCACGTTATCGTTCTATAGCGGTTTCACAATTGGTATGTCGGCGCCAGGAACGCTCGCGCGGTTTTCCCTCATGGAAAACCGCATCGCACAACCTTTGCGTAGGCCACATGAATTGTGAAACCGCTCTACGGGAATCGCCCGTCGATCGGAACGACTCGATCCGTTGGGGCCAACTATGTTCGGTGAGCGACTTTCCTCGCCGGCGACAAGGTCGGGATCGCTTATGGGAGAACCTTCCGGTGCTCAGCGGCGATTGAGCACAATTGTTATGCCCGCCGCTGTTTCGTCCTTGGTTGCGGCTGCATCGTCGGGCACGCTGATCACGGTGAAGGTCCCATCCGCCAGGAAGGCGCCGAGGTCGACTTCAACCTTGTAACGGCCCGGCTTATGCTCGCGGGCGAAGAAGCGGCCGTCCTGGTCGCTGTACACAACTTCTTTGCCGATGCGAATGGCAGCTCCAGAGATGGGATGACCATCGGGGTAGGTCACCAGTCCCTGGATGAGGTACGGCTGCATGCGAAAGTTCTCCATGGGAGGAGCTGCTTCCAGGCCCGCCAAGCGGTAATACGATTCGGTGCCCGCCAGCGTATAGACCATCTTGCCTCCAGGCGTAAACGACGTCGCGGTGCTCAATTTCAGGTTTCCCCGCAGATTCAGGTTCAGGGAAACCGCCAATGCCTGAGTAAAAGGATTGGTGGGACGGGAGGGCACATAGAGGGTCTGATAGTTGACCGCAAGCGTCATCAGGTTGGAGAGCAGACCTCCTCCGAAGGCTACGCTCGTCTTGCCTTGCGAGTAAGTGGTTACCTCGAGAGCGCTGATCCGGGGACTCAACTTCTCTTGCGTGGTGAGCGAAAAGGTCTGTATGGATGGGTTGCCACTGGCGGCGCTTACCAGATAATTGAAGCGCAGGTCGACTGAGCCCACGGATTGCGACACCCACACCGAAGCTCCGCTGGTCGTCATGGATTCCATCGTCGAGCGGAACAGCGAGGTGCCGATGGACGGTCCGTCTCCGCCCCAGCGCTTCCAGCCTCCCGACAGGCGGTCCACCGTTACGCGGAGCGTGGGCAAGTTGCCCTGCTGCGGGATGACGTAGTTCTGATGACCAAAGCCGATGCCGATGCTGTTGGTTGGAACAAGGCTGCCGGTAACATTTGCGCCACCAAGTTCGGATTGAGGCGATGTGCCGCTGCTGGACACAGCGCGCTGGAAGCCGTCGGCAGCGCTGACATACGCCAGGTTCAGGTTCACCCGCGGTTGAATCAGAGATAGCGACTCGGTTGTGTACCCATGGCCGCTGCCAACCCCGCCGGCAAAGGCGAAAGTGCATCCATAGCTCTGGTCGCCTTTCAGCTCGCGCAGCAAAGGGACCGTAGCCAATCGCGAAGATGAGGTGGCGCAAGGCCGCCATTCGATACCACTGATGGAGGTCTGCGAGGTGGAGAAGATGTTTTTGGTGAAGATGCGCAGATCGTGGTCAACCAGTCGATCGGCGAAGACAATGGCCGTCACTGGCCCGGAGGAAGTGCCGGCGCGGAACATGGGCGAGAAGAACGTGGTTCCCATCTGGCCGGCGAAGATATGATAGTTTGTTCCCCGGAGTTTCTTCTCCACGCTCAGACCGTTGGTATAGAGCGTGGATTGGGTGCCGAAGATGTCGATGGGCAGCGTCATCACCAGGGAGTCGCTGCCGGCTTTGAACGTGTAGCCGTGCAGACCCACCTTCACATAGGATCCGAAGATCACTTTTCCATCGACAATGCCCGCGCCGGTCCAGCCCTGATACCCTTTGCCGTTGACTTCAAAACCCGCTCCCTGGGCCTGGTAACCGGATGAGGCTCCGCCGGTGAGCCGGAAGATTTGTGCCCGGCCGCTTCCCGCCAACGAGAATAGGATTCCGGCCAACGCCGCCGGGTAGTTGATCAGGGGGCGCATACCCGGCTTTCCGCAGGATCGGGTGGAGGCTCCTCCAACCTGAGATTCTTGAGGCGAATACCGTATACCGCGCCCGTCTGATTGCCCTTGCACGATATCTCAACGATACGTTTGGCATTCGGAAAGATCGGGAAACCACTGCCTTGAATAGTGCCGCTTTTGCTCCTCAGTTGCGTTTGCAGCGCGCGGCCAAACCATGGCCCGGTGTTGGTGATGCGGAACTGGAGGTGCGCCTTGTCGGGAGAAACGCCAATGTATTGGATACTGAGGTCGCCTTTGCCGGCAGATTGCTTGGGCAGGATGTACACCGTGTGCGGAAGATCGAGCCGAATGTTCATCCCGGTATCGCTCTTGCGGAATCCGCCGATATTGGCATACAGGACAAACCACGCAGGCAGCGCATCGGCGCGCGCCTCATAGAAGAGGAAGTAGCTCTGTTGAGGAGGGATCTGGAAGCTCATGGCGGAAAGCTTCACCTGAATGCTTTTGTCCAGCGGACGATAGGCGATCTCTCCAGTCTCGGAGACGGTAAAGCTCTTCGGCTCCATGACGACGCTGAGGGGGATAGCGCTGGGGTTCACCAGTTCGACGCTGCCTTTGGCCACCTTCGCGGTGTACTCCGTAATCACCGGACGTATGGTCTGTGCCTGGATGAAGACGGTGAAAACACTGGCGACCAGAACGGCTATGGCCGCGCGGTTCGCCGCATAATGGATCGTTCTGTTCAATGGACACCTCGCAACTGCAGCAACACTCTACGGCACATGCCTATATTGCGGCTTCCGCACGGAAGTGGAGCGTGCCGGTATAGGTGCCGGCGCCCAGGTTCGAGACGCCGGTGAGATTGATGTTCAGCGTAACTGTAGAAACCTGACTGCCGCCGAGGTTCGCACTGGTAATTGGCTGCGAAAAGATGGTTACGCCGGTCCCGCTGAAGGTGGAAGCAGCGATTGCGCTGCTGAAGGTGCCAACACTTGTGCCCCCCACCGCCGCGGAAACCGCCGAGCTCGGGATATTCTGCAACGCACCCGCAGTCAGCGCCGCCGTGGGAGTGTCGAAGTAGGCGTATAACGTGACCGCCGTACGGCCGCTGGCCAACAGCCAGGTGGTAGTAGCACTGATCGGGGTGCTGCCAGGGTTGGTTGCGCTCCCAGGCGTCAGCGTAAAGTTCACCGCGGCCACATTCAGCGACACGGTGAGCGATTCACTGATCGTCGCGTTCAGTTGGACGTCGGAGCCGGGAAGCGAATCTATCGGCGACGTTTGTGCCAATATCGGGACCGATGTCAACGCCACTACAATAGCGGCAGCGGCTTTCAGTAGGGAAACTTGCTTCATGGCTTATCCTATCGATAGAACGAATCGGCTCCCGGCCTGGATTCAGGTCAACTACTCGGCACATCCACTGCTCGTCGAGCACCCCCGTCAGTAACAACCTTGCGAAACTCCAAGAAATACTTGCACTCTTCGGGTTCACGGCGATTGGCACTAAGAGGTCATCGCCGAAGACTTTGCATGTGGCGTGCCAAACCAACTAGGCAAGGTTTGCTCCAAATATGGCCCGCTTCCGGTAAAAAGCCGCCATCTAGATGAGAACTAAATGAGAATCTCGGCAATATCGCTTCCCATTTGCGCGTAAAGAAATCGGAAAACATGCTGCTCTAAGCCAAAGTTCACCAAGATCCTCGCACTTAGGTCAAAGGAGTTATGTAACCCTGTGCCACGAGCGATGAATCGTCAACCTTCCATTCCGATGGGATAAGATCGGCCTTCTTGAGTGAAGGCGGTGAAGAGAAAAGCGAACAGGCTGCCAGTGGCAATCCTGTTCGCCGGGTAATGGTTCATATTAGTTCAAGGTGCATGCCGCAACGACAGCACCGCGTACGGCATGTTGCCTACGTTGTTGCTTCCGCACGGAAATGCAGGGTGCCAGTGTATGTGCCAGCGCCCAGGTTCGAGACACCCGTGAGATTGATGTTCAGCGTAACCGGAGAAGCCTGGGAGCCGCTGAGATTTGCACTTGTAATCGGCGCCGTGAAGATGGTTACGCCGGTGCCGGTGAAGCCGGTAGCTGCGATCGCGCTGCTGAAGGCTCCAACACTTGTACCGCTTACTGCCGCGGAAACGGCCGAGCTCGGGATGTTTTCCGACGCACCCGCAGTCAGCGCCGCGGTGGGAGTGTCGAAGTAGGCATAGAGCGAGACTGCCGAACGGCCGCTGGCAAGCATCCAGGTCGTGGTCGCGTTGATTCCAGTGCTGCCAGGGTTGGTTGCGCTTCCAGGCGTCAGGGTAAAGTTTACGCTGGCAACATCCAGCGTCACAGTCAGTGACTCGCCGATGGTCGCGTTCAGTTGGACGTCCGAGGCGCCGGCAGTTGAATCCAACGCTTGTGAAAATGCGGGAACCGATGTCAGGACAGCAATCGCGGCAGCGGCTTTCAGCAGGGACAATTTCTTCATGGGTTTCTCCTATCAATTTGAACTAATGTGAACCAATCGGGTCGTGGGCAGGATTTTGGCTGCTCGTCGTATCCACCACTCGTCCGGGTACCCTATCGGTAATGGCATTAGTAAGTTCCAACAGAAATTAAACTATTTCCATTCATGGAGATAGCACTAATGGGGTATGCACTGACCCTAAGGATGTAGAAACCTCCGCCGGCCGCGAGGATCTTTATGGCGCTTCCAGTGTCAACGCTATGAATGGGGTAGTTCCACCCACCCTGAGAATGGTTCAGCAATCCCGTGCTGCCGGCTCGTCCGGAACTGGCAGTGTCGGTAAGTGACCGCTCGACGAGTCACTCACAGCGTGTCATCGTGGCTTATTCCTGTCGCAATTGGTCGCTCTCTCATCATTTCCCTTACGCCGCCGATATGCCCGGTATAGGGGGGACCCATGTACCAAGCGGCCGTTACACTTCGCCAGCCCAGCCTCCATACCGCCTCCGCGGGCGTCAAAAAAGCGCTTCTCTTCTTCGTTCTGCTCCTACCCCTCGCCGTTACCTCGCTTGCCGCTCAGGAGCGTGCCACCGTCCACAAGGTCCCTCCCGTCTATCCGCCCCTCGCCAGGCAGATGGGCGTCACTGGATCCGTTACCGTTACCACCACCGTCGATGCCTCCGGCAAGGTGATTAAGGCCGAATCGACCAGCGGCAACAAGCTGCTGGCGAACGCGGCAATCGATGCTGTCAAGCAATGGAAGTTCGCCCCCGGCGACGGGACCGAAACCTTCCCCGTCACCATCAACTTCGAGAAGAACTAGCCGTTCCGTCGGCCGTCGCGGACGACCGCAACCCGCTTCAGAAAGGCATTCGCGTCATGGGCATTCGAGGGAAGCTCCTCTGCGGCATCGGGGCCCTGGGTCTGGGCTACATCCTGTTCTTCGGCCTGATGGAGTGGACCGCCTCCATCGCCGAAAAGCATCTCCGCGTTGCATCCGATTCGCTCTTCCCCGCCGCGGCAAGCCTGCAGCAAGCCCAGGCAAGCTTTCAAAAGCTCAATAAATCCTACCGCGACACCGTCGTCCTGCAGGACGTCTCGGTCCTCGACGCCGGCGATGCGGATGCCCGGGCCGCAGTCTCCGCGCTGGAGTCCGCACGCGACCATCTGGCTTACAACCCCGAGCTTCATCAGCAGGCCTCTGAGATCCTCAGCCAGTTCACCGATCTCCACACCCGCGCCAAAGCCACCTACGCCGCCGCCATGTCCACCGCCTCCTCATCGGCCGGCGCTTCCTCCGCCGACGTCCAGGCTGCTCTCGCCGGCATCGATCGCGACACCCACCGCCTCGACCAATCCCTCTCCGACTTTTACGACGCCGTCGGCCAGCGCAACTATCAGTCCGAGCTCGAAGCTGTCCACGCCTCCAACAGCCGCCAGGCATGGCTGGGGGCGGCTCTTTTCGTTATCGCCATCCTCGTCGCCGCCGCGTCTCTCTTCACCATGGAAAAGCAGGTCACCGCGCCGCTGCGCGATCTTGCCCATCGTCTCGCCGAGCGCGCCCGCAAAGTCGCTCACTCCGCCAGCCAGGTCTCCACCTCCAGCCAGAGCCTCTTCCAGGACTGTTCCCACCAGGCCGCATCGCTCCAGGAAACCGCCGCCTCCTCTGAGCAGATACGCTCCATGGCCGAGAGCAGCACCCACAACTGCAGCTCTACCGCCGACCTCGTCTCCATGTCCCAGGACAAGTTCGTCCTCACCAACCGCTCCCTCGTCGACCTCACCCACGCCATGGATGAGATCAACTCTTCCAGCACCAACATTTCCAAAGTCATCAAGCTGATCGACGAGATCGCCTTCCAGACCAACATCCTCGCCCTCAACGCGGCCGTCGAGGCCGCCCGCGCCGGGTCCGCCGGCCTCGGCTTCGCCGTCGTCGCCGAAGAGGTCCGCAACCTCTCCCAGCGCTGCGCCCAGGCCGCAAAGGACTCCGCCGGCATGATTGAGGAATCCATCGCCAAATGCGTCAGCGGCAAGGCACGCCTCGACGACGTCACCGCCGCCATCCGCGCCGTTACCGAAGAATCTTCAAAGGTCAAATCGCTGGTTGACGAGATCAACACCGGCAGCGCCGAGCAGTCCCACGGCATCAGTCAAATCGCCCGCGCCATCTCCGAAATGGAAAGGATCACCCAGGCCTCGACCGCCAACGCTGAATCTGGCGCCGCCGTCGCCAACGAACTCAACATCGAGTCCGAATCCCTCAACGAGATCGTCCGCATCCTCTCCAAAGTCGTCGAAGGCGACTCACCCACCTTGCAGGCCGCCTGACCCAGTCCTTCAATGTTTGTCATTGCCGAAGGGAATCTGCTTCTGTCTTTACGCGAAGCGTCGAGAACGGCACGAAGTGCTACTGGTTCACCCCGCTCGCCAGGAATCCGCCATCCACCACCAGGATCTCCCCGGTCACAAACGCCGACGCGTCGCTCGCCAGGAAGATCGCCGACCCCACCAGCTCTTCCGTCTTGCCGAACCGCCCCATCGGCGTCCGCATCCGCAGTTCTTTGCCGCGTTCGCTCTTGTCCAGCAGCTCCGCGTTCAAGGCCGTGCGAAAGACCCCCGGCGCAATCGCGTTCACCGTCACCCCGCGCGAACTCCATTCCACCGCCAGCGACTTCGTCAGCGCACCCACCGCGGCCTTCGAACACGCATACGCGGTCACCTCCTTCAGGCTCACAAACGTGTTCAGCGACGCGATGTTGATGATGCGTCCGTATCCGTTCGCCAGCATGTGCTTCCCGAAAACCTGGCACGCTCGCAACGTTCCCGTCACATTCGTGTCCATGATGTCGTCCCAAACGTCCTCGGGAAAATCCACCGTCGGCGCGCGCTTGATCTTGCCCGCGCAGTTGATCAGGATGTCCACCTTGCCCCACGCCTTCACCGTCTCGTCCAGCAGCCGCTCCAGCGTTGCGCGGTCGCCCACGTCCGAGGTCAGCCGCAGCGCCTTGCGCCCGTGGCCCTCGATCTGCGCCGCCGCCTCGTCCACCTGCTCCTTGCGCCGTGAACTGGCCACAACATCCGCGCCCGCCTCCGCCAGTCCGACCGCCATCGCCAGCCCGATCCCCGACGTTCCCCCCACCACCACGGCCGTCTTGCCGCTCAAATCAAACAACGAATGCGCCATCTCGATTCTTCCTCTCTAATACCATTTGTCATTCTGAGCGCAGCGAAGAATCCCCGTATTTGTCTTTACTCTCCACTCTACCGCTGGATCCTCGCCGACCCGCCTTGCGCAAACGCAACCACCTGGTCCAGCGTGGCCATCGTCGTGTCGCCCGGGAACGTCGTCATCAGCGCGCCGTGCGCCCAGCCCAGCCTCACTGCCTCTTCCGGCGACTTGCCTTCCAGCAATCCGTAGATGAACCCGGACGCAAAGCCATCGCCGCCGCCCACGCGGTCCAGCACCTTCAACTCCGCAGTCGGAGCATTTACCGCGGTCCCATTCACCCACGCCACCGCGCTCCAGGTGTGGTGGTTCGTGTTGTGCACCTCGCGCAGCGTGGTTGCCACTACCTTGGTCTTCGGGAAGCGCAGCACCACCTGCTCCATCATGCCCAGAAACACGCTGGTATCCAGCTTCGAACTCGCCGCCTGCGCGCTCGCCGCAACCTCCGGCCCGTGGAACCCAAGCCCCTTCTGCAGGTCCTCTTCGTTGCCGATCAGCACATCCACGTTCTCGACGATCTGTCCCAGCACCTCATGCGCCCGCTTTATGCCGCCCTGCGGCTTCCACAGCTTCTCGCGATAGTTCAGGTCCAGCGACGTCACCACGCCGGCCGCGCGCGCTGCCTTCATCGCCTCAATCACCAGTGCCGACGTCGTCTCCGACAGCGACGAAAAGATCCCGCCCGAGTGGAACCACCGCACACCGCTCTCGAAGATCGCCTTCCAGTCGAAGTCGCCCGGCTTCAACTGCGCCGCCGCCTCATTGCACCGGTTGTAGAACACAATCGGCGCACGCACGCCAAAGCCCTGATCGCTGTACACCGTCGCCATGTTCGGCCCGCTCACGCCGTCGTGCTTGAACTTCTTGTAGAACGGCTTCACCCCCATCGCCCGCACCCGTTCGTGGATCAGGTCCCCGATCGGATACTCCACCATCGCGCTCGCGACGCCCGTGCTCAACCCAAAGCAGTCCGACAGGTTCGCCGCTACATTGAACTCCCCGCCGCTCACATGCACCGCAAAGTTCGTCGCCTTGCGGAACGGAATAATGCCCGGGTCCAGCCTGTGTACCAGCGCACCCAGCGACAATAAATCCAGCGACTTCTTCTCCGGTATCTCGAACCCTAAGCTCACAACGTCCTCCTAAAAATCCCTCATCCCCAAAACCCGTTCGTCATTCCGACCGTAAACTAAGTCCGACCGTAAGCTAAGCTCGTCATTCTGACTCGAAGAGTCAGAATCTCCGTAGTTGCCTTTCCCTTTGCTCTTGATCCGTCCCATCGGCGCCAATCGGTGTTAAGCCTTTAGTCCTACTCCCCCAGAAACACCGGCTTGATATGCCGCTCCCACAAATTCGCGGTCACATTCTGCGCCACCACATCTTCGTTCGCCTCCAGCGCCTCCAGATACCGCGGCCCCAGCTTCGCCGCAATTTTGAAGCCCACATGCAGCAGTTGCCGGAAGCTGGGATTGTACGCCGGATTCTTCTGGTCGTGCCGCAGCGCTGCGGCATACTGTTTGCCTGTCCAGCCGTTCACCTCCGCGGCGGTCGGCAGCTTGCTGTCGTCAATGTCGATCACGGTCGCATACGGCGCGGTCAGCTCATCCTTGTGCGCCAGCGCCTCCGCGTAAATCTCCTTGGCAATCTCCAGCCCCGTCCCGCCCGACTCCGCCAGCCCGATCAGCTCTTCCAGCCAGTTCGTCCCCGCCGTCTTCAAATGCACGCCTGCGTTGAACTTCTTCGCGCCGTTATAAATCGCCCCGTAGATCGAGAACTTGTCCGAGCCCGAGTGAACGCTCAGCTTCAGGTTCTCCGGCAGCCCATATCTCTGGATCGCGAACGCAATCGTCGCCAGGTCTTCTTCAAACTCCTTGGCAAACTGCTTCACGTCACCCACATAATCCACGCCTTTGTTGAACCGCCCCGTAAACTTCGGCGCAATTGTCTGGATCGGGATCTTCTCGTCCGCAATCGCCGCCAGGATAATCAGCAACTCCACCGGTGTTTGCGGATAGTCGGTCTCATCCATCGACACCTCGGGCACAAACCGCCCCGCGCCTTTGTATTCCACCAGCAGGCGGTAGATCTCGCCCGCATGCTGCACCGCCGCCAGAAACTTGTTCGCCACGCCCTCCACAAATGCCTTGTCCGTCTTGAACGGCTCCGCAATCCCAGGAATCGTCACCGTCCCCACCAGCTCCGGATGCGCCGCGATAAACGCCTTCACGTCCTCCGGCTTGGCCGGCTGCCCGATCAGGTCCGCCACGTCCAGCGTAAAAAAGTTGCTGGGATCCAGAAACCGCTGCACCGTCTTCAGGTTGATGTGGTCGGCATCCACAAAGTACGGCAGGGTCCAGCCCAGCTCCTTCACCGCCACATCCGCCGCCGCCCGCGTCTGCACCGGCTCCGACCCAATGATCGTGTGCTCCCGGTTCGACTTGTTCCACACCGGGACCACCTCAACCCCGGCATCCAGCGCCTTCATGCACGCCGCCAGTTGCGCCTTCGCCTGGTGCGCAAACCGGTCGCCCACGCCAATCGAAAACTTCGGAAGCGTCAGATTCTCAACCACTGCTATGCTCATCGCCTACCCCATCTCAGTCTTCAAATCAATTGGTCGAACCAATTTGCAACCGTCCCAGCATACTTCCTCGCCCTCCGCCGGGGCAAATCTGTGACCCGCATCACTTCCGCCCAGCGGCCCTGTCCCCATATCTCGCTGTCAACTATGGGCTTCGCATCCCCCAAATCCGCCATAGACGCCCCGTCCCCTTCCCAATACTCTCGAACCGATGCTCCGCGCGCTCAGATCGGCCATCCGCTGGCTCTTCGCAGTCGAGGCCGCCGTCATGCTCGCAAACACCGCCCACGCCCTGTTCGAGCACTTCCGTTCCGACCCCGCGCCTTTCCCCCCTCAACTCTGGACATTTCACGTTGCCATTGCCACCGGTTCGTTGACGTGTGCCGCCGCATGGTGGATCACGCGCAAACCTCTTGCCCGTCCAAGCGCCACAGCCATCGCGGCCTGCATCGCCAACATCGCTTTTGGCGGACTTCCTTTCTTGTACTTTGGTTCCCTTCCCTCCTTCATCATCGAAATCGACCTGCTCATAGTGGCCGCCGGTATTGCCGGGATCGTTGTGTTCTCCCGTCGCGAGATCGTGCCCGCTGCCGCTCCCCGGAAGCCCGGGCGCGTCGCCGGCGACCGCACCCATCCCTGGGTCGACAAGGCATCGATGTTCCTCTTTGCCGCCATCCTCTGGGTCCTGTCCGATGAATGGTATCGCTTCGGCTGGAATCACCATCTGCACTTCGTTTCTCTTCTGCCATCGCTTCTCTTCATCTTCCTCGCCAGCCTGGCGACCTCCACGCTGCACGAGTGCGGTCATGCTCTCGCCGCCGCTCGCTTCAAAATGAAACTGCTCATCTTCAACGCAGGCCCGTTCTGTTGGCGAAAAAGAGAAGGAAGATGGAAGTTCAAATTCAACCTCGCCGGCCTCTTCGGCGGATCAATAGAGGCAATCCCGACTCGTCCCGATCAACCCGACTGGCAGACCGCCTGCATGTTGGCCGCCGGCCCGATTGCAAACCTCTGCACCACCCCTCTATTCCTTTGGGCCGCCCTCCATGTCGAAGGCACGCGCTGCGAGTCCGCATGGCTGCTGCTGGGCTACATGGCCACCTTCTCCCTCATGGGAGCAGTCTTCAACCTTTTCCCGATTCGTACCTCCTCCGGCCAATACTCCGACGGCGCCCACCTCCTGCAACTCTTCACCGCGAGTCCCGTGGCCGAGTACCACAGGGCACTCCTTCGTCTCCGGTCCACCCTGGTCACCACGCTTCGCTTCCGCGACCTCGATCCCGCGCCATTTCTGCGCGCGGCCAATCTCCATCCCCACGACCTCGCCGGATTGCATGCCCAGCTCTGCGCCGCCCAGATCTTCGAAGACTCCGGCCGAATCGCCGAGGCCTCCGTCTATATAACCGCCGCCGAAGCAATCTACGACGCCAACTCCATCGATCTTCCGGCTCCGCTCCACACCTGCTTCATCTGCTTCCACGCCTGCCGCAATCGCGACGCCGCCGCTGCCCGCCTCTGGTGGGACCGCATGCAGACCAGGAAGATCGAACGCAAGAACGTCGACTACTGGCTCGCCAGTTCCGCTCTGTGCTGGGTCGAAGGCCGTATCGCGGAAGCCGAAGATGCCTGGAGCAAAGCCGGCGCCGAGGCCCAAACACTCCCGCACTTCGGCGCCTATGACGCCGACCGGGACCGCGTGGCGTTCGTTCGCACGTTGCTCGACGGCCCCACCCCGGAGCCCGTCGCCGTCCCTGCTCGCCTTGCTCCGCCGCCTGTAGCCGTTCCTGACCCGTCATCGCGGTGGGCCGAAACCAGGCGCGCGCTGCTCGTCGCCAGCGGCGTCACCTTCGCGGTGTTCTGCGGCTTGGCGGGTCTCAGGTTCCATAGCTACGCCGATGCCGCCGGCTGGCATTGCCTGCACGGCAACGTTGCGCGGCTCGGCAGCTACAGCGTTCGTCTCCCCTTGCCATGGCGAACTCTCGATGACCGAAAGCATGGTCTCACATCGCTGCTCAGGGCGGGCGCCCCGGACTTCGGCCGCCAGCCAAAGATCATCCTGATGCCGGCTGATCCTGACGACCCGCCACCAGCTTCCAATGGCGATCCCGATCGGCGGGAACTCAACTACGCGCGAGAGTACATCGCAAGGGTCAACCGGCGGTATTCCTCCAAAGGATGGTCGGCGTCTTTGGTGGCTCTAAAGCCCAAGCCATTCCCCCTCTACTGTGAAAGGATCGACCATTCCCAGCCCGGCGAAGAACGATCTACGGAGATGTACTGCCGCGTAGGCCGCACCGGAGACATGTTCCTGTACACCGGCCCCGCTTCCCGCGAGCCGGAGGCTGAGTCCATCCTCTCCTCCATCAACTGATCGGCATTCTGCCGCGCACCCTGCGCGGGCGGGTCAAAGCGCGTTCCCTCACGTCCCTATCTCACACAAACATCGCAGTCAAACCCGTCTTTCCCACAGCCCACCCCTTGACACCCCCTGATAAAATAGAAACTAGGAGCAAAAGCGTCGTGCGCCCGCGCAGGACCTCACTCTCCACACGCGAATCCAGATTCCGCGCCCGTCTTTGACATCCGAATTTGACGCCCGAGCCAGCCGCGTTCCCGCCGGAACCCGGCCGCAAACTCCCGGTCCCAGCAGGCTCCAAGTCCGGACTTTCTCAGACCTGTCCGGACTTCCCCCAGACCTGGTCCAGGCTTAAGTCCTTTCAACGAAGGACTTTGGGACTTAAAGTCCGCGGAAGAGGAGCGAACCAGGGGGGAGGGGGTGTTAGTCCTTGAACCGCCCCCGATACGCCCACAGCCCCAGCCCCGGGTTGGAGATATAGAAAATCTCCTCCCCATCCACCGTGTTCCACCCATCCACCAGCTTCGCTGGATTGTACTTCGCGCAATAGCTCTTCAAATCGCCGTACTCGAAGTGCGCGCCCTCGATCTCCTCCCGCGTCAGCCCGCCCGGACAGTATCGGATCCTGAACCGTCCCTCGCTCGACCCATGAATCAAGTGCGCCGCCGCCGACAGGTTCCCCGCCAGCGCCGGATCGTTCTTCACCGCCTTCAGCGTCGCTGGCGTGCCGCAGTAGCCATACTTCCGAATCAGCTTGTCGATCGTCGGGTCCTCGCCGAACTCGTGCACGCCCGGAGCCAGCACAATCAGCTCCGCATTGTCTGCCAGCGCCATCCGTGTCCGGTAAATACTCTTGTTCCCCAGCCACGTGCTTTTGAACTCCTCCGCATCGAGAAACACGACGGCCTTATGAATCTCGCGGTCCATCATCAGGAAGTTCACCTTCAAACTCAGCTCCGCTGCCCGCTCGAAGCACTCTGCATCGTCGCCGATAAAGAGCCCGTTGATCGCCAGTTTCCCCGCCGCATTCTTGCTCACCACGGTCAGCACATACACAATCGGCAGACCCGTCGCAAAGTGCTCGCTCGCGTAGTTCAGCACCCGCCGCACCGGAGTGTCCGCCCGCCCCATCATGCGTTCCATCCCGTACACCGCGCCCAGGAAGTGCGAGCGATGGATCCCCATCACCCCGCCTGTGCCCACAAAAACGTTCTTGTTGTAGCCGGCCATCCCCACCACTTCGTGCGGCACCACCTGCCCGATCGACAGAATCAGGTCGTGACCGCCATCCCGTAGCAGCTTGTTCACCTGTGCCGGCCACGTATAGTCGACCTTGCCCTCGCTCACCTCGCACACAAACTCGCCCGGGACCTCGCCCAGCGTCACAATGTCGTTGCGCCAGTCATGCACCCGGAAAAGATCGCGCGGCGTCGGCCCGTACATCGTCTGGATCTCGTGGTCAGTCATCGCTTTGTGCGTGCCCAGAGCGGGCAGCACGTCGGTCAGCGCGTCGCCGTAATAGTTCCACGCGTACTCGGTCAGTTGGCCCGACATCGAGTGCATGCGCGTAAAGTCCGGCGGCACCGCCAGCACTCGTCGGCGCGGCCCCAGCTTGTCCAGCGCGGTAAAAAGCGCCGCCTTAGTGTCGGCGGCGCTGAACTCGGTGGTCGGCGATCCTGCTGCGAAGTAAAGACTCATGCGGATGATTTTACTGCGTTACCAACGATGCCCGCCGCTGCTGTGTCCGCTCGAGTGCCCGCCGCCGGACATCTTCGGCTCCTTGAACTTCGGCTCCTTGGGCTCCTTGAACTTCGGCTGCTTGAAGCTCGGTTCCTTGAACTTCGGCTCTTTATAGCTTTCGCCGCCAAAAAAATGCGACCCGCTCGACTTCTCCGCCTTCTCGTAGGACTGGAATGACTTTGAACCGGGCGCCTGGAACGAGTTGAACCCCGAGCCTCGCCCATAGTCTTCCGGCGCACGATACGACTGCGCCGGCGTCGCGGCCCGCTCGCCGTTGTCGGCGCCGCGGCCGTTGTATGCGCCGCTGCCGTTGTATGCGCTGCGGCCGTCGTAATAGCTCGGCCCGTACGCTAACCGGCTCTGCGGACCGCTGAACGTCTGTGGCCGAACGATCGGCGCAGGCTCGCGGTTGTAAGCCTCCATCGCCGTCCGGCCGTAAGTGTGGTTGTAAGCCTGCTGCACCGGCTGGTTGTACCGCTCGACCGGAGCGTAATTCCGCTCCACCGGCGCTACCCGCTCCGGTTGCCGCGCATAACCCTGCACCTGCGCTCCACCCGGCCGCGCGTATCCGTTACCCGCTCCGCGCCCCGCAAACGCAATCATCCCGCTGTGCGGCAGCCCCCAGTTTGCCACTGTGCTGCTATGCGATGCATACGTCGAGTGATCGAACAGGATCGCATGGGCCAGCCAGCTTACCGCCCAGCTGAGCCACCCGAACGGCGTGTGGTCGAACGCCGCCATCGCGATGCCCGCCCCAAAATGCAAGGCTGGACCAACCGCCGAACTGAAGAACGACCCCAGCGCCCCAAGCAGGTTGAATCCCGGATACGGCGTCACCGGATCGCCATACACCGTCCACGGATTGTACTGCGGCACGTAAACCACCTGGGGGTTCGGCGGCGCCAGCTCGATCGCGCCCTGGTCGTAGCTCACCTGCTCCTGCGGAGTGCTTTGCAACGATCCAGCCGCTTGCGCTCGTTGCCGCAGCACCTGCACGGCCTCCAGCACATCCTGCGGCTGGTTGTAGTAGGCATTGCCCAGCGCGGCGGTCCACTGGATGTTCCGGTCCAGCTCCTGCAGCACCTGCGGAAACGCGGTCAGTCCCTTCACGCTCGGGTCCCAGTTCTGCATATCGGCCCCGCCGGCAATCGCGTACGGAGACGCATTCCCCTGCATCTGCACCCAGCGGTCCGCGTCCTGCACTTGCGCCGGATAGGTCGCCGCCGCCAGCACCTGCGCCACCAGCGTGTCGGGATACAGCGCAATCGGCGCCACCAACTGTTCCAGTTGGTCCGCGTTCAGCGCTTGCCCGCCCGCAGCCTGCGCCTGCCCATACCCCTGCTGCGGATATGGCTGCTGCGCGTAGGATGGCTGCCCATACGCCTGCGGCTGCGCGTACGACGGTTGCCCATACGCCTGCGGCTGTCCATAGGCAGGCGCCACGGGCTGCCCGTAGTATGGACTGCTCTGCGCATAGCCTTGTCCCGCATACCCCGGCCCCGGATAATACATTTGCGCGAAGAGAGCCTGCGGCCCCAGCAGTAAGAAAGCCACCACCGCTGCGAGCGCCGCTCGATTCCTCACCGTCGCACGCCCGCACCCGTCACAGTTCGGGGGATGCAATGCCGACTCAAACCGCCGCAACAACCCGGCAGCACAGCAAGCGCGCCTACCAACGTGGAGTCCCATCGTCCCTCCGTGGCCTTGAACATAGCGTCACACAGAACCCCCGGCTCTGTCGAATGCGCCCGGCTTCGTCTTCCGGCCCACGCCTGAACGCTCTTCGACAAACCTAAACCCCGAACCGCACCCATAGTTCCTATGCAATCCGCGCCCGCATGCGCACCTCTCGCAAGCCCTTACGAAACCGATACTTGCATTCACCTGTCAAACTGCACCGTATACTGGTGCGTCCGCTGGAAAGGAACCGGCACCGGTGTACCTCTGCCGCGGAGCAAATCTGCCGCTCAACCAGTTGCTGCGTCTCGCGCCACATGGAACCCGCTTTGGGCGTCAGAGCATCCACACGATCCGGGCGGTAGCGCCCGATGCCAACGGACTATATAGTTATTGCGTTAACTGAGGCCCCTGAATGGAATTTCACATCTCCCGCGCCGTTCGCGAAGCAACCCAGATCGACGACCTCCTATTCAGCTACTCCGGCAACGTCGTCTTCGCCAACGTGGCAGCAAGCCGCAAGCTGGCCGAGGCGCTGAACCAGGCGCGCGGCCCCAAGGCCGACCCGGCGGGCGCCTTCAACGCCGGCGCGCTCTTCGCCATGGGCCTGATCGACGAACTCAGCCACGCCCTGGTCGCCAAATACCGCAGGGAAATCGACCCCGCCGTCCTCTCCGAAGCCGTCCGCTGGTTCACGTCGCAAACCGAACCCCAGAAGCTGGAGCAATTGCTTCTTGAATTCACAGCCCAGTTTCCCAATGTCGCTGTCTTTCGCGGCCAACTCACTGCCGCCCAATGGCTGCGCGGCGCCACTGATGGCGTCCCCAACCGCGAAGTCGCGCTCGAAGAGCTGCTCCTGCTCTGGATCGCCAACATCAACCCCGCCTTCAGGCCATTCCACACCCTCTTTGAAGACGCCGGCCTCAAGCAGCAAACCGTTTACTCCGACGTCACCGCAGCCTTCCCCAACTTCTTCTCGACGCGCCCGCCCATCGCGCCCGAGATCGGAAGCCTCTTCGACGCTCTCCGCGCACCTTCGCTCGCCTCGCCCGACTCCCTCATCGGCCAGCTCGATTTCATCCGCGAAAAATGGGCGCCCTACCTCGGCGACGACCTCAAGCGCATCCTGCTCGCCATCGACGTCCTGCGCGAAGAAGACCTCGCCATCTGGATGCGCTTCCATCCGCCCGGCCCCGACCAGTACCGGCACGGCGCGCCCACCTGGGGCTCCATGGGCTTCGTCGGCGACGAGTTCATCGGCTGGGACGAGTTCCGCCGCAAGAAGTACGCCGCCGGCTATCAGGCGCCGCTCGACGAATACGAAGCCTTCTCCGCCGACCAGGCCTGGATGCCCAACGTCGTCCTCATGGCCAAGAGCACCTACGTCTGGCTCGAGCAGCTCTCCAAAAAATATCAGCGCCACATCTACCGCCTCGACCAGATCCCCGACGAAGAGCTTCACCTGCTGGCCGACCGCGGCATCACCGGCCTCTGGCTGATCGGCCTGTGGGAGCGCTCCATCGCCTCGCGCACTATCAAGCGACTGCGCGGCCACCACGACGCCGTCGCCTCCGCCTACTCGCTCAAGAGCTACGACATCGCCGAAGACCTCGGCGGCTGGCAGGCCTACGACAACCTCAAGCACCGCGCCGCCCAGGCCGGCCTGCGCCTCGCCAGCGACATGGTACCCAACCACATGGGCATCGACTCGCCCTGGGTCATCGAGCATCCCGACTGGTTCATCCATCGCTGGGAGAGCCCCTTCCCCGCCTACAGCTTCAACGGCCCCGACCTCTCCACCGACTCGCGCGTCGAGATCAAGATCGACGACCACTACTACGACCAGACCGACGCCGCCGTCGCCTTTCGCCTGCGCCACTACGCCACCAACGAAACCCGCTACGTCTACCACGGCAACGACGGCACCACCTTCGCCTGGAACGATACCGCCCAGCTCGACTACTCCAAGGCCTACGTCCGCGAGCACGTCATCCAGACCATCCTGCACGTCGCGCGCCTCTTTCCCATCATTCGCTTCGACGCCGCCATGGTGCTCGCCAAGCGGCACGTCCAGCGCCTCTGGTTCCCACTCCCTGGCGCGGGTGGCTCCATCCCCTCTCGCGCCGAGAACGCCATGTCGCAGGAAGAGTTCGACGCGCTGATGCCCCATGAGTTCTGGCGCGAAGTCGTCGACCGCGTCGCCGCCGAAGTCCCCGGCACCCTCCTCCTCGCCGAAGCCTTCTGGCTTCTGGAGGGCTACTTCGTCCGCACCCTCGGCATGCATCGCGTCTACAACTCCGCGTTCATGAACATGCTGCGCGACGAAGAAAACGCCAAATACCGCAGCTACATCAAGAAGACCATCGAGTTCGATCCCGACATCATGAAGCGTTACGTGAACTTCATGTCGAATCCCGATGAACGCACGGCGATCGACCAGTTCGGCACCGGCGACAAATATTTTGGCGTCTGCACCCTGCTCGCCACCCTCCCCGGCCTGCCCATGTTCGGCCACGGCCAGATCGAAGGCTTCACTGAGCGCTATGGCATGGAGTTCAAGCAGGCGCGCATGGACGAGTGGCCCAACGAAGATCTCGTCGCCCGCCACCAGCGCGAGATCGCGCCTCTGCTGAAGAAGCGCTACATTTTCGCGGGCAGTTCCGACTTCACTCTCTACGACTTCTGGAACGGCTACGGCAATGTCGACGAAAACGTCTTCGCTTACTCCAACCGCTTCGGCGGCGAGCGCTCCCTCGTCATCTACAACAACCGGTACGACGGCGCCAGCGGCACCATCCACATCTCCGCAGCCTATATGGACAAGGGTTCCGGCCAACTCCGCCAGCGCAGCCTCGCCGAAGGCCTCGCCCTGCCCACCGGCGGGTCTGTCATCCTCGCCTACCGCGACAACCACGGCCTCCACTACCTGCGCCGCGCCACCGACCTTCACTACCACGGCATGCACTTCGACCTGCGCGGCTTCCAATGCGTCGTCCTGCTCGACTGGCGCGAACTCCGCCCCTCCGCCGAGTGGCCCTGGGACTGGCTCTGCGACACGCTTCGCGGCGCCGGCGTTGCCAACCTCGACCAGGAGCTAACCCACCTCCGCCTGCGCCCGCTCTACGACACCCTCCGCCAGGCCATCGGTCCCGATCGGATTAAGGTCCTCGCCACCATCGCCTGCGAACGCGAACCCGCTTGCCGCACCGTCCCTGCCGCAACCGCGGAAACAACCAATGCGCAGACTGCCCTCGATCCTCGCCTGCAATCGCTGGTGGAGAAGAGCCAGACCTTCTACGACAAACTTCTCGAGACTCTCTCGCAGGATGACCGCGCCCTGATGGCGCTCCCCGCCCTCCCCGCCTCGCCGGAGCCTTTGTCGGCCGGCACGCCCACGCCTGTCGTCCCCCAGGCGCCCAGCTACGCCGATGCAGTCCGTGAAACGGCGGCCACGGCTACGCTCATTCCCTCCCTCGCCCAATCGTTCACCACCGACTGGACTGCGGAAGCCCGCCGCCTCCTCCCCGGCCGCAAGCCGGGCACCTCGGCCGACCACGCCTGGGCCCCACTGCTTGCCTGGGTCGTCCTCCACAGCCTTCCTTTCCGCGGCGACCTGGTCGCCCTCTTCGACCGTCTCGAACTTCGCTGGGCGCTCGCCGACATCTTCTCCTCCATGGGCATGGAAGGCGAAGCCAAGTGGCGCGCCGCGGCACAGGTCCGCATGCTGCTGGCCGAGTCGACCGCAAAGCCGGCGTCAGCCCGCACCGAGGCCTTCTGGCGCGACCCCGACGTCCGCTGGCTCGCCGGTGTCAACACCCACTCCGGCGTCACCTACTTCAACCGCGAGCAGTTCGAGGAACTCCTCGCCTGGCTCCAGCTTCCTGCCCTCATCAAAATCGCCCAGCTCGAAACCGGCCAGGCCAAAGCCATCGCCGAACTCGAATCGGCCTTCGCCGCCGCCTGCGAAGCCGCCCACCACGCTGGCTACCGCCTCGACCACTACATCGCCGCCAAACCCCAACCCGTCACACCCGCACCGAACCCCGTCGAAGCAATCGGCTAGCAGATGCCCGCCCGCCTGATCCTCAACGCAGACGACTTCGGCCTCACGCCCGGCATCAACCGCGCCATCGGCGAACTCCACTCCGCCGGCGTTCTCACCTCGGCAACCCTCATGGCCAACGGCCCTGCATTCGATGACGCCGTCGCCGTCGCCCGCGCCCATCCCACTCTCGGCGTAGGCTGCCACATCGTTCTCACCGGCGGCGTACCCGTCTCGCCTCCCGAAACCATCCCCAGCCTCATCGGCCCCGACGGCAAGTCCTTCCGCCCCGCGCTCACCGCGTTTCTCGGAGCACTCTTCCTCGGCCGCATCCGGGCCGAAGACATCTCCCGCGAAGCCGTCGCCCAGATTCAAAAGCTCCAGCGTGCGGGCATCCACGTCACCCACATCGATACGCACAAGCACACCCACCTCTTCTCCGCCGTCGCGCGCCCCCTTCTCGAAGTCGCCGAACAGACCTCCGTCCCCGCCATTCGCAATCCCTTCGAACCACCTTGGAGCCTCGCGCTCCATCAGGGCAGCGCCATCCGCCGCCTCGCGGTCCGCCTCATCGGCCGCCTCCGTCCGCGCTTCGCAGCTCATCCTCAAATCCGCGATGGCCGCATCCTCACCACCGACGGCACCGTCGCCATCTCAGCCACCGGCCAGCTTGACGCCGCCGCACTCGCCCAAATCCTCCGCTCTCTGCCACCCATCGGCACCTACGAGCTCTGCTGCCACCCCGGCTACAACGACCGCGACCTCGACCGCGTCGCCACCCGCCTCCGCGCCCACCGCGACGCCGAACGTTGCGCGCTTCTAAGCGAAGTCCCGCGCATCCTCGCCCGACCCAACCCACCCACGCTCATCCACTACGGAGAGGTCGCCGCTTCCACCTAGCGGCTCTCTGTGGCACTCTCCTTTTGTTCTCTGTGGTTCGTCCCTATGCGAAACAGGCCTCTTCGCGTTGACTCGGCGCTTTCGACTCTTCGCACCCTGTCAGAAGCTGCTCCACCACATCCGCCGCGCAGTAATCTGTACGTCCGTGCTTCAGGAAGCGCGCCACCGTGACCAGATCGTCGCCCGCGGTAATCAGGCCGTATTCCTCACGTTTTCCATTCCGCTTCTGCTGGTAGCCAATATTCGCCAGCAGCCCGTTGCACACGCACTTCCTTCCCACCGTCTCCTCGACCTTGCCGCCCTTCGATAGGTACACACTCACCGGCCCGGCCGCGCAGCGATAATCGATCCCGCCTTCAGCCGTCCGGTACGCCTCCCGCAGGAACCCAAGATCGCAAATCCGTGGCCGTTCGGCGTACACCTCGGGGTCCGACGCCGTCCCCTTCAACTGCGCCACTTTGAACGGGAATCCCGTCGGCGACGCCAGCGGGTCGGTAAACACGCACGCCTTGCCCGCAATCACCTTCGCCAGCAGCGCCTCCTTGTAGTCCTCGCGCAGGCCCGACTCGTTCGCAAACTCAAACGCCGTTCCGACCTGCACGCCGGCCGCTCCCTGCGCCAGCGCCTCCCGCACCTTTTCGGGATGCCCATATCCGCCGGCCAGCCAGAACGGCACGCCCAGCTCTCTCAGTTTGCCAATGTCGATCGAGTCCCGCTCTCCATAAACCGGCTCGCCCAACTCCGACAGTTGCAGCTTCCCGCGCGGCGGAGCGTTATGTCCGCCCGCCGTCCGCGTCTCGATCACCAACCCGTCCACGCGGCCATTCGCCTTCTTCAGCATGGTTACGGCCAGCGTGTTCGACGACACGATCGGCAGGAACTTCGGCCGGCTCAGCGGTCCCAGTTCCACGCCCATATACTTCCGTGGATCGAACCGTGCGATATTGTCATCGCCCTCTTGCGCCCCCACCACATGGATCGCATACTCCGCCGCCCGGTGCTCGACAAATCCATCCAGCACGCCAGGAATCTTCAGCGGAATCCCCGCGCCCATAATCACGTATCCCACCCCGGCCAGCATCGCGCCGTAGATGCACGGCAGATGCGCCGCCTGGATCTTCTCCAGATAATTGATCCCCACCGGATTCCGGTGCCCCTGCCGCGCCAGAAACACCTCAACGAAGTTCGCGGCAATGCACAACTCCACCAGCTCGCGCGGATTGTCCTTCGACAGCAGCGGCACCGGCTTGTACGGTGTTCTATCGCCTTTGCCGCCCGGGACAAAGTAGCTCGCCCACACGCGCTCGGCCATCGCGCGGTCCGGAAACGCATCCAGCCCCCGCCGCATGTGGCCGCCCTCGTCGCCATCCTGCAGCCGCCGCGCCAGAATCTGGTCCAGCGCGGTCCCCGACACCAGACCTAGTTGTCCCGTACGCGACACGGCCTGCGCCAGCCGCCAGTTCGATACACCCGCACCCATCCCACCCTGAATTACTACCGGTAAATGCTCACTCATAGTTTTAATTATTCGCTCGGCCGTAACCATCGATCGTATTAGTTTTGTAACCTTGCTGACATAGCCGGCGTCGATAACAGAAGGCGCGAAGCTTGGTACGATGCTTGCACGTCCCTCACAGGCAAGCTGTGACATACGTCACTGCAAGCCCCTCGGCCAACCCATAGTCTGATCCTGCGCAGAGACCTCCCCAGTCTCCTTGCGGCACTTAGCAACAACTTCGCCGTGAAGTCCTGGAGAGGCGCAACTTTCGTTCGAATTGTGTTGGTCCCATGAGCAAGACGGTCATCGTCGGCGGCGGCATCGCAGGATTGGCAACCGCGTACTACCTGCGCCAATGCGGCATCTCCGACTTCACCTTGATCGAATGCTCTCCCCACTGGGGCGGCAAGATCTCCTCAGCCGTTCAGGACGGTTTCCTCGTCGAAGGCGGCCCCGACTCCTTCATCACCCAGAAGGCCGCGGCCATGCAACTTTGCACTCGTCTCGGTTTGGGCGAGCAGTTCGTCGGTTCCAGTACCGGCAAGCAGGCCACCACCTACGTCTGGAACCGCAATCGTCTTCATCCCATCCCCGAAGGCATGATGCTGATGGCGCCCACCATGGTGGTTCCATTCCTGCGCTCACGTCTCATCTCCTGGCCCGGGAAGCTGCGCATGGGGATGGAACCGCTCATTCCCCGGCGTGCCGGCGACCAGGACGAAAGCCTCGCCGGATTTGTGCGTCGCCGCCTGGGCTCTGAGGCGCTCAACAAGATTGCCGGCCCCCTGATGGGTGGCATCCACGCAGCCGATCCCGAGAAGCTCAGCCTCCGCAGCACCTTCCCCATGTTCCCGGAGTTGGAGAAGAAATACGGCAGCCTGCTCCGCGGCATGATGAAGCGGCCCAAACATCGTGCCGCTCCCGGCTCCAAGCCGGCCGCCATGTTCATGTCGCTTCGCGGCGGCCTCCAGCAACTCGCCGACGCACTCATCGCGGACCTCCCTCCAGCGTCCCTCCGCCTCGGCTGTTGCGTTCTTTCTGTCAGTCCCGAGGCCAACCGCTACAAAGTCGTCCTCGGCGACGGCGGCTCCATCGTCGCCGACGACATCGTCTTCGCCACTCCCTCCTACGTAACCGCCGACCTCGTTCAGCAGATCGATCCTCTGCTCGCGTCCCGCCTGCGCGAGATTCGCTACGTCTCCACGGCAACGGTCTCCCTCGGCTTCAAACGCAGCGAGATCGATCACCCTCTGCAAGGCGCGGGCTTCATCGTGCCCCGCACCGAGGGCCGCCGGATCACCGCCTGCTCCTGGTCTTCGGAAAAGTTCAAGAACCGCGCGCCCGAAGACTCCGTCCTGCTGCGCGTCTTCATCGGCGGCGATCTCGCGGAAGACCTCGCCGAACAGGATGAGCCATCGCTCGTCGCACTCGCCCGCCAGGAGCTTCAGGCTATTATGGGAATCACCGCAACCCCCGTGCTGGCCAAGGCCTATCGCTGGCACAAGGCCAACCCGCAATACGACCTGGGCCACGCAATGCGCATCGCCGAAATTGATCAAACCCTTGCCAATCTTCCCGGCCTGCATCTCGCCGGCGCCGCCTATCGCGGGTCGGGCATTCCCGACTGCATTCAGAGCGGCATGAACGCCGCCCAGGCCATCGCCGCACGGGTCCACGCCACCCACCCCTACCGCGATCAACATCTGCCCGCTTGCATTGGTTCCTAGGAGAAAACCCGCATGTTACCCATCGACATCCGAGCCATCGCACCCACCCCGCACTCGCACCCGCACGCTCAGCGCGCCGCGCATCACGACTACTCCCGCAATCCGATGCTCGTCTATTGGGAGATGACCCAGGCCTGCCCGCTAGCCTGCCGGCACTGCCGCGCCGAAGCCGTATCCACCGCGCAGCCCGGGGAGCTGAACTCCATCGAGAGCCTTGGTCTCCTTCATCAAATCGCCGCCTTCGACAGCAAGCCGCACCTCATCCTCACCGGTGGCGACCCCCTCCAGCGCGCCGACATCTACGACATCATCGACGAGGCCCGGCGCCTCGGTCTCACCGTCTCCATCACTCCCGCCGCCACCGCAGATCTCACGACTGAGGTCTTCACTCGACTCAAAGACCACGGCATCGACTCGCTCGGCCTCTCGCTCGATGGCTCTTCCGCCGAGCGTCACGAATCCATCCGCGGAGTGGAAGGCTGCTTCAACTGGACGATGGACGCAATCCATCGGGCGGCGAAGCTCGGCTTCCCCATCCAGGTCAACACCCTCGTCTCCGAAGAAACCGCCGACGACCTGCCCGCCATCTACGAGCTGCTGAAGGCCTACCAGATCATGCGCTGGAGCCTCTTCTACCTCATCGCGGTCGGCCGGGGCAAGGAGCTCCAGCCCGTCACTCCCGAGCGCGGCGAAGAGTTGATGCACTGGACCCACAACCTCACCCGCGAAGCTCCCTTCGCCATCAAAACCACCGAAGCTCCCTCCTACCGCCGCGTCGCACTTAACGCCATGCGCGAAGCCGGCATGACCGGCGCAGACATCGAGCGCACCCCCGTCTACCGCGGCTTCGGCATACGCGATGGCCACGGCATCATGTTCGTCTCCAACCAGGGCGACATCTACCCCGCCGGCTTCCTTCCGCTGGCCGTCGGCAATGTTCGCGAGAGCCACCTGGTCGACGTCTACCGCAACGCTCCTATCTTCCAGGCCCTGCACACTCCCAGCACCTTCAAAGGAAAGTGCGGTGTCTGCGAGTACCGCACCCTCTGCGGCGGCTCCCGCGCACGCGCGTTCGCCTACACCGGCGACGCTCTCGCCAGCGACCCGTTCTGCCCCTACGAACCCCACACCGCTTCCCGCTCCCACGCCGCCACCGCAGCCGCCGAAAGCATCCTCGCCGGCGCCTACTGACGCCACATTCCCCACGTCGTCATTCTTGCAGAGTCAGAATCTCCGTATTTGCCGTCGGGTGCACCATATCTCGCCTCTGAGATGTGGGCTGAATCAGTGGGATTCCACCCCAGACCGTGTTACGGTTATCACGTTGCATTTCCGTGACCCCAGACACCGCACAACCAAAACGTAACCAGCGACAATTGCATAACAGCACCCATCTGATCGCCCAGCCATGAGCACCAAAGAGACAGATCGCCTGGTCGAAGCCCTCTCCAGCAACTGGCAGGCGGAGATGCGCGGCTATCACACCTATAACACCCTCTCCCAGCGGGAGCCCGAGCCGCATCGCCGCCGTACTCTGCGCCATCTCGCCCTTGCCGAGAAGCATCACGCGGATCTCTGGGCCGAACGCCTCACCACCCTCGGCGCACCCATCCCCGAGTACCAGGGCTCCGAAGCCGGCGAGGCCGGCTCGCTCGCCAACCGCATCGGCGGACAGGGCCTCGCACTCCGCCGCCTCGAGCTCGAAGAAAGCCGCGACATCGCCCGCTACGGCAGGCAGATCGAGGAACTCGACGATCCCTCCAGCAGCGCAATCCTCAGGGAAGTCCTCGCCGACGAGGCCGACCACTACATCACCCTCGGCGGCCTCATCCGCCAGCATCTTCCCGTCGAGCCTGTAGCCCCGGAGCTCGCCAAGCACGCCCTCGACGAACTGGTCGCTACCCGCGAGCGAGGCCAGCCCAAGGCCGCCAGTTGGGTGGGCGACGCCATCTACGGCGTCAACGACGGCCTCGGCGCCATCTTCGGCATCGTCTCCGGCGTATCCGGGGCCACCACCGGCAACGCCCACTTCGTCCTCATCGCCGGCCTCGCCGGAATGATCGCCTCTGCCCTGTCCATGGGTTCCGGCGCGTATCTCGCCGCCAAGAGCGAGCGCGAGATATACGAGGCCGAGTTCGCCCGCGAGCGCGAAGCTGTCGAGTACAACGAAGCCGAAGCCCGCGAACTCCTCTCCCTCACCTACCAGGTCCGCGGCCTCTCCGCCGAGGACGCCGACCACTTCGTCGGCCATATCGCAGAGAAGAAAGAGCAACTCGTCGACGCCCTCGCCCGCGAACGCCTGCACGTCAGCGCGGAAGGCCTCAGCGTCCCTTGGGTCTCAGCCGCCTCCGGCGCGCTCTCCACCGCCGTCGGGGCCTTCATCCCGGTGCTGCCCTTCTTTTTTATGGCTGGTCTGCCCGCGATCATCGTCGCCGCCGTCATCTCCCTCGCCGCGCACTTCGCCGTCGGCGCCGCCAAGTCCCTCATCACCATCCGCCCCTGGTGGTCCAGCGGCCTCGAAATGACCGTCGTCGGCGCCATCGAAGGCATCGTCACCTACACCATCGGCATCGGCATCGGCCGCCTCTGAATCCGGCATCGCCTCCAGCACCAGCTCATAGCTGGCAGCTCACAGCTGATAGCTGTTCAGAAAAAATGTCTTTCACTCTCGCCCCAACCGCAACCCAATCCGTCGCGCGTGTGCCAGGGTCCGTGCCGGCAGCGCCTGCTGCGGCTTCTGCGCCACCAACCCGATCCAGAGCTTCGCCACCGTCTTCGCTCCCAGCATCTTCGCCGTCACCCGCAGCGCCCGCGCTGCCCCGGTCAACAGCGGAATGCAGAACCCCGGCATCCCGCTCGAAGCTACCAGCACTGCCTTCCGCGCCGGCTGCGTATCCCTCGGCTGCGGCGAGGACATCCCCCACGGCCAGTACACGCACCCCAGCAGCCGCTCCATAAACCGTCGAGTGATCGCCGTCAGGTTCCAGTAGTTCACCGGCGATCCCAGAACGATCGCGTCCGCCGTGTCTACTTCATCCAGAATCGCCTGCAGATCGTCCTGCTGCACGCACTGCCCGCGCTGCAAGCCTGGCGCCTGCGTGCATCGCCTGCAGTTGGTGCAGAAATCCACATGCTTTTCCGTCAGATAAATCGTCTGCGTCTCCGCGCCTTTTTCCCGCGCGCCTTCCAGAATGGCCTGGACCGCCGTATCGATCGTCCCACCTTTGCGGTAGCTGCCGACGATTGCCACAACCTTTTGTGTGATGGCGAGCCTCCTCGATTCGCCCCAAGTCTAGTCCTCTCGCGGCAAAAGGATGTGCCGCGAATCACACTCGTTTTCGCCGCGAAGTGCCGGACCGCCTAGGCCACCGCGCGCCGATCCCTCTCGCTCTCGCGGCTGTGCTTGTCCTTGCCCAGGTTCACGCTCACCACCTTGGACACGCCCCGCTCCTGCATCGTGACGCCGTAGATAACGTCGGCCTGCTGCATCGTCCGCTTCGAGTGCGTGATCACCACAAACTGCGTCGTCTCCGCCATGTCCGCGATCAGCTTCGCGAACCGCCCTACATTCGTCTCGTCCAACGGCGCATCCACCTCGTCCAGCACGCAGAACGGCGCCGGCTGGAACTGGAAGATCCCCACCAGCAGCGACAACGCCGTCAGCGCCTTCTCGCCGCCCGAGAGCAGCAAAATGTTCTGCAACTTCTTGCCCGGGGGCGAAGCCACAATATCGATCCCCGACTCCGCCGAGTTCTCCTCGTCCGTCAGCTTCATAAACGCCTGCCCGCCGCCGAACAGCTTCTCGAACGTCACGCCGAAATTCTCGTTGATCACCTGGAACGCCTGGTCGAACTTCACTCGCGAAACATCGTCGATCTCCTTGATCGATGCCTGCGTGTTCTCGATCGAATCCATCAGGTCCTTGCGCTGCGTCTCCAGAAACTCGTGCCGCGCCGCCGTCTCCTTGTACTCCTCCAGCGCCATCATGTTCACCGGCCCCATCGCCTCCAGCCGCTGCTTCAGCGCCCGCGCCGCTTCTTCCTCCACCGTCAACGCCTCGCCTTCAATGCGCACAATCTCAGCATCCGCACGCAGCGCCGCGGCCTGCGCGCCCAGCTCGTTCAGGCACGTGGCATCCACATGCTCAATATCCGACGCCAGCTTCGCCGCCCGCGCCGTCAAGCGAGCCCGCTCCTCGCGCACCGCCTCCGTCTCGTGCCGCAGCGTACGCAACTTGGCATCCAGATCTGCCATCCGCGCCCGCAGTTCGCCGGCCTCTTCCGTCAAGCGCGCGCCCTCGGCAATCGCGCCGGCCCGCGTCTCTGCCAGCGATCCATGCTGCGCTCCAAGCTCCGAGGTCTCCAACTCGCGCCTGGCTTTCTCCGCGGCGGAAGCTTCCATCTGCTGTTCGATCTGCGCAATGCGCGTCCCATGCGCATCCGCCATCCGCCGCGTCTGGTCGTAGTTCGCCGCCGCATTCCGCCGCCGTTCTTCGAGGCCAGCCAGCGCAGCCGAGGCCTCCGCCGCTGCCTGCTGCAACGCGTCGCGCTCCGCGCGCAATCCATCCAGCCGCGCCTGCAACTCCGCCAGTTGCGCCTCCACCCCTTCGCGCTGTGTCTCAAATGCCGCAGCCTCCTGCTGCCTCCGCGCAATCGTTTCCTGCTTTCCTGCCCGCGCCTCACGGTTGCGCTCACTCGCCAGCGCCCATTCCTGCAGCCGCCTCTCAATCCGCGCCGTCTCCTGCTCCATCTGCCGCAGCGCCGCGCCCGAGTTCGCCGACTCCCGCTCCGCGTCCCTCCGCTCCTGCGTCTTTCCTTCCATCGCCGCCGTCAATTCGCGCAGCTCACGCTCCAGCCCCGCGGCCTCCAGTTCCGCCTGCGCCAGCTCCGACACCACCGCTTCCAGCTTCTGCTGCACCTCGCTCAGTTCGCGCTTCAGCGCCAGCGGCCCTTGCTCGCGCACCCGCCCGCCCGTCACCGTCGCGCTGTGGAACGCCTCGCCATTCGGGCTCAGGAAGAACCCGCGCGGATGCTCGCTCGCCAGCCGCCGCGCCGTGTCCGAGTCCTGCGCAATATACCCATCCCGCAGCTTCGGCAGCATCCCTTCCAGCGACCGTCCAAACCCATTCAGCACCCGCACACAATCCTTCAGCGCCACCGCCCCGTCAACGGAATTGGGTGCCCCATTCATGGCAGCTTCATCGCCATGGGTGGGGTGGAGGGCCGCATGAGCTTCCTTCTCCCCGTGCACCAAAAACGTTGCCCGTCCCGCCACATCGCTTTCCAGCATCCGCACGCCCGCGTCCGCCGCGTCCCAGCTCTTCACCACCACATAATTCAGCTCATCGCGCAGGAATTCATCCACCACGCCTTCGTACTGCCCATCCACCTCAAGAAAATCCGCCAGCGTTCCCACCGGCGACAGCGCATTCGCTCCGCCGTTCCGCGAATTCGCCTTAAAAATATTCCGCACCGTGTCGGTCGAGTAGCTGTGCTCGCGAATCAGCGCGTCCAGCGAACTCCTCCTCCCCTCCAGCTTCGCTCGCTCGCCGCGCAAGTGGTCGCCTCGCCGCTTGACCGCAATCTCCCGCTCGCGCGCACCGTCGATCTTCAGCCGCAGCTCGCCAATCTCCCCCTCCAGCGCCTTCAGCCGCTCCGTCACATCGCCGAACGACATCGCCAACTGTCCGCGCTGCGCTCCCAGGTCCGCCAACTCGCGCTGCGCCATCTCCGATTCCTGCACCAGCCGTTCCGACTCGCCTTGCAGACTCGCCAGCGCCGCCTCCGCCTGTGCCTGCTCGTTCCGGCTCGCTGCCGCGCGCTGCACCAATTGCATCGCCACGCCCCGGTTCTGTTCCGCCTGCTGTTCCGCGCCCGCGACCGCGCGCACGGCCTCCTGCGCCCGCTGCTGCTGCGCCTGCGCCGCCTCGCGCGAGCCCGCAGCCTCGGCCGTCGCATTCTCCAGAAAACTCCGCTGCGCCTCCAACTCACCCGACACCACGCGCAGTTGTTCCCGGGCCTGCTCCAACTCCTCTCCGCCCGCGGCAATCCGGGCCGTCAGCTCGGCCACGCGGTCTGTATTCGCCGCGATCCGCGCCGTCACTCGCTCCAGCTCCACCGCACAGTGGTTCGCCTGCGAGCCCGCCTCTCGAATCTGCCGGTCGAACTCGTACCCGCGCGCCACCCCAGCCGTATGCTCGGCATCCATCGCCTCTACCGCTGCGGCCTGCTCGCCGATCTGCGCCGTCAGCGTCGCAATCTGCACCGCCACCGCCGCCTGTTCTACGTCCAATTGCTGCATCCGGCTCGCCAGCACCACCCGCAGACGTCCGCGCAGCTCCTCGCGCAGCAGTCCATACCGCTCCGCCTTGGAAGCCTGCCGCTTCAGCGATCCCATCTGCCGCGTTACTTCCTCGAAAATGTCGTTCACGCGCGCCAGGTTCACCTTCGCCGATTCCAGCCGCAGCTCAGCCAGCCGCTTCTTCGTCTTGAACCGCGTAATCCCCGCCGCTTCTTCCAGAATCGCCCGCCGGTCCATCGGCTTCGAACTCAGGATCTGCCCGATCCGTTCCTGCCCGATGATTGCGTATGTCTCGCCGCCCAGGCCCGTCCCCATAAAAATGTCCTGGATGTCCCGCAGACGGCAGATCTTCCCATTCAGCAAATACTCCGAGTCGCCGGACCGGAACAGCCGCCGCGTGATCGTCACCTCTCCCGCCCGCACCGGCGACCGCCCAAACTTCCGCCGCCGAATCTTCAGTACCACCCCATTCGGATCAACCACTGCGTCGGGCGATTCTGTTCCCTCTTCCCTGTTCCCTGATCCCTGCTTTTCTATTCCCTGCTCAATCCCGACAACAACCCCCGGCTGGGCTTCCGCAACCGCCTCTTCCGTCTCCTGCTCCCGCACCTTCCGCAGCTCGGCCTCATCCCAGTCCCCGGCCAAGTCCAGCGCCCGCTCACTGCTCCCATCGCTCGACCAGTCGGCCTCGCCCTCTGCGCCATCCCCCAGCGCCGCTCCGTCATACACCTCCGGATCGACCAGTGTCAGCGACACCTCTGCCATCCCGGTCGGCTTGCGCTCGCGCGTTCCCGCGAAGATCACATCCTCCATCTTCGCCCCGCGCAGGCTCTTGGCGCTCTGCTCGCCCAGCACCCACATCACCGCGTCCGCGATGTTCGATTTGCCGCAGCCGTTCGGGCCCACCACGGCCGCAATTCCGTTGCCCGAAAGATGGATCTCCGTTCGGTCGCAGAACGACTTGAACCCCAGAATCTGCACCTTCTTCAGCTTGAGCAAACCGCACCTCCCAGAACCGCAACCCACTTACCCAACCATGCGAAAAACGCGCTCATCCCGCAACCTGAAACCCGCGCGCCACTCCCTCAGAATGACGCACCGCACTGTGTCTAATCTATCCGCCGCCACGTCCCGTATCAACAACGTAAACCCCACCTATTGTGGATAAACCGCCCCCAACCCCACAAATGGGCCGCCTAGCCCAAATCTTTCGCCACAGACCCATCTCAGCCGCCGGCCAGCATACTCCCCACCTGCCCGCCCCCACATCAAATCCTCAATAATCCTCCGCCTGCGCGCCACCGCTCGGAGAACTGTCGCACCCGTCCTAGGCCCGCCGCCGATACCGGATCGCAAACTCATAGTCCGCGTTCGGCGGAAACAGCCGCGCCACCAGCCGCAGCCTCTCCGCCAGCGCCTGCGGCGCCAGCAGCGGATACTCCCGCTCGCGCAACTCCGAATAATCGAAATCCACCGCCAGCGACAGCAGATAGATCGCCACCGCATCCGAGAACGCCGCCTCCAGGTAATCCGTCTTGGCCTTCTCGTCCACGCGAGCCTTGCCATCCCGCACCGGACTGTCGCCCACACCCATCGCCGCTGCCCGGCTCTCCCACGCATCCAGGCTGGTCTCGCCCCGCACATCGGCCACGGCCTGTCCCCACGCCAACTCGGCAAAGCTCTCCGACACCCCCGCCTCGTCCACAAACGCGTGCCCCACATTGATGAAGAACTCGAACGCCAGCGAGAACCTGTCATTCAGCAGCCGGCTGGAGATGAACACCCCCTCAGCCTCATCCAGCGCCACATTCCTGTGGCAGATCGCCAGGTCGGCCATCTCCGCGCTGTAGCCCGGCGAGATCATCGTCGCCTCGTTCCCGCCCCGGTGTCCCACCGTCTCGGCCGCTCGTCCCTCCGCCAGCGCCAGCGGCACAAAGAAATAAATCTTCCGCGCCAGCGCCGCGGCCACGGCCGCCGGTACCGCCTGCACCATCCGCGCCAGTTCCACTTCGTTCAGCCCGTTCTCGCCGAACGAGGCGAAGTGAATCCCGGCTGGCGACCGGCGCACCGTCGCCTCTCGCGCCACTTGCGTCGCCTGTACCAAACCGCCCTCAATGCTCCCTGCCATGCTCGTTACGCCTTCCGCCATAAACCGCTATTCTACCTGTATGGCCCAGCCTTCCCCTACAAACGCGCAAGCAACCCCAAGGACCTTCGCCGCTGGCTATGTGTTCGGCATCCCGCTCGGCGGCCTCGGCTGGTTCGGTAGCCTGCTCATTGGCGTCGCGTCAGGCTTCTTCGCCTTCTTCGCGTCCACCTTCTGCGCCATCTTCGCCATCCTTATTTGCAACACCGCATTCCACACCACCATCGACTTCGCCTACAGCTACAGCCGCGTCGGCTTTCCCATCGGCCTTGTCGTCCTTATCTTCGCGCTCACCTACCTCGGCACGCTCTGGTTCAAGCGCATCCTCCGCCGGAGCTGATTCCTTGCAGCCCGCAGCCCCATCGCGCACCGCCCTCCGTGTCGCCATGCGCCGCGCCGCGCATCAACTCTACGACGCCCCACCCCTCATCCTCGACGACCCCATTGCCGTTCCCATCCTCGGTCCCCACGCCGCCGAAATCGAACGCACCCCGGGCCGCGACCCCGCCAACAAACCCCGCCCATTCTCCATCGCCCTGCGCGCCTTCCTCGTTGCCCGCAGCCGCTACGCTGAAGACCTTCTCGCCCACGCCATCGGCTGCGGCGTCACTCAGTATGTCCTGCTCGGCGCCGGCCTCGACACCTTCGCCCACCGCAATCCCTACCCTTCCCTCCGCGTATTTGAGGTCGACCACCCCGCGACTCAGCAATGGAAGCGCGACCTCCTGCTCGCCACCCGACTCCCCGCTCCTGCCAACCTCACCTGCGTCCCTGTCGACTTCGAGCGCCAATCGCTCCCCGCCCAACTCCACGCCGCCGGCTTCGACTCCACCGCTCCCAGCTTCTTCGCCTGGCTCGGCGTCGTCCCCTACCTCACCCGCGAAGCCTTCCGCGCCACGCTCGCCTTCATCGCCTCTCAGCCCCCCAACACCGGCCTTGTCTTCGATTACGCCCAGCCCCGCGAAGCTCTTTCCTTCCGCGAGCAGCTCGCCTTCGACTCCCTCGCCTCCCGCGTTCACCTCGCAGGAGAAGCCTTCCAGCTCTTCTTCACTCCCGCCAAAGTCGCCGCCGAGCTCGCCGCCTTCTACGACCTCGAAGACCTGGGCTCGCCCGAACTCAACCAGCGCTACTTCGCCAACCGCACCGACAACCTTCGCCTGATGGGCGCCGCCGGCCGCCTCGTCAGCGCCTGGCTCTAGTTCACACCTCAATAACCACCCAAGAGGCCCTGCGGATAACCGGATTTCTTGCATCTCATAATCAAAAACGTCAGGGGCTCCACCACGCGTAACCGCCCCGCCCGACCGGGAGGTCTTGAATGGCCCTACGCACGACGCTTTCTCTTCTCACCCTCTGTGGACCCACCCTGTTCCTCGCAGCGCAAACCCCGCCTCGTGCGGCCGTCGCCCCAGACCAATCCCCACCCGCGCAGGCCACTCCACCCTCCGCCACCATCCAGCCCGCAATCGATGTCCTCCGCTCCGCGATCTACATTCTGCGCATCGACCGCTGGAAAGCCTCTACCGCCATCCGCGACGAGGCCCAGTCCAACCTCGGCTCCATCCAGCGCGACGTGCAATCCACCCTCCCCGACCTGCTCGCTGCTGCGGATGCCGCGCCTGCCTCCGCCGCCAAAGCCCTCCCCGTCTATCGCAACGTCGAAGCCCTCTACGATGTCGTCCTCCGCGTCGACGCCGCCGCCCGCCTCGCCGCTCCCCCCGACCAGATGTCCGCCCTCGATCAGGCCCTCGCCCGTCTCGACGAAAGCCGCCGCGCCCTCGGCGATCAGCTCCAGCAGACCGCCGCCGCCCAGGAAAGCCAGGTCATTCATCTCCAGGCCGCGCTGAAAGCCATCCCGCCGCCCGCACCGCCGCCGCCACCGCTGCCCGCACCGGTCAAATGCCCCACCACCCCGGTCCGCAAGAAGACCACCCCGGTCAAGCCCGCCACCCCGCCAGCGAACTCGCAGACCCCCTCAACCACATCGCACTAATCGGCTGCGACCGTCTCCGCCGCCTTCGATGTCTCCGGCAACATCCACCCCAGCGCCTGGACCAGGTAGTGCTTCATGTCCTTGCGCTCCACAATCGCATCCAGAAACCCGTGCTCCAGCAGGAACTCCGACCGCTGGAAGCCCTCCGGCAGCTTGGTCCGCGTCGTCTGTTCAATCACCCTCGGCCCGGCAAATCCAATCAGCGCACCCGGCTCCGCAATATTCAAGTCTCCCAGCATGGCGAAGCTCGCCGTAACCCCACCCGTCGTCGGATCGGTCATCACCGAAATGTATGGAATCTTCTCGTCGTCCAGCTTTGCCAGCCCCGCGGCAATCTTCGCCAGTTGCATCAGCGACACGATCCCCTCCATCATCCGCGCCCCGCCCGACGCCGCCACCAGGATCAACGGATGCCGCGTCGCCAGCGAGCGGTCGATCGCCCGCGCAATCGTCTCCCCCACCACTGCGCCCATGCTCCCGCCGATGAACCCATACTCCATCGCGCTCAACACCACATCGTGCGGCCCTATCTTGCCGATCGCCGTCAGAATGGCGTCGTTCAGCCCCGTCTTCTTCCGAGCCTCCGCCAGCCGGTGCTTGTAGCGCTTCAGGTCCGTAAAGTCCAGCGGGTCGGTCGACACCAGCTCCGTATCCACCAGCTCATACCCCGGCTCCAGCAGCAGCTCGATCCGCTCCCGCGCGTTGATGCGGAAGTGGTGCCCGCATCTCGGGCAAACGTTCAGGTTCTCTTCCAGGTCCTTCTTGAAAATCGCCTGCCGGCAGCTCCCGCATTGGATCCACAACCCCTCCGTGCGCACCGTCTGCCGCCTCTCGTTCCCAAAGGCACTGTCTTCCCGCTTGAACCAGCTCATCCGTTGCTTCCTTTCGGCCAACTGCCGCAGCCGATCCATTCTATCGGGATCGGCCCCGTTTCTGCCGCCCCCCCCCCCCCCCCCCCGCCCCCCCCCCCCCCCCCGAAAAAAAACGGACCCGGCCCCCCCGCCCCCCGCCACGGCAGGACAAGCGGATTCACT
>Ga0181520_10002179_pt1 | contig 37182 bp, 28 predicted proteins | sample PEATcosm2014_Bin_29_FD_132451 | JGI IMG/M metagenome (GOLD analysis project Ga0181520, IMG submission 132451) | Peatland microbial communities from MTU Mesocosm Facility, Houghton, MI, USA - PEATcosm2014_Bin02_30_metaG | ecosystem: Environmental > Terrestrial > Soil > Wetlands > Peat | place... | reverse complement strand
TCCCATAGATCCGCAGCAGCACACCAATAAAAAACCAGATTTGAATCCCGGTACTGTGCATCATTCTAATTCCTTTCATCTCCCCTCTGCTGAGAGATCGAAACAGTTGTTACCAGAAGAGAATGTTCAGTGCGGCAAAGATGCATACCGCCAGAAAGGCCCATACCCAGACCCGCTTGTAGAACGGAACCCACTCTTCCTTGGGCAGAACGGTTGCGCCATAGACCAGGCCGTCCAGTTCGGCGACGGGCTTGGGCTTGGTGACCAGACTCACCAAAAAGATAATGATCACCGTAATCGAGAAGGCCCACCATGCGCGGTACAGGTTAGCGGCCATGTCGGTGGCATCGGGATAAAGCGCCACAATCCCCAGCGCCGCGTGATCAAATTTGACCCACACAAACATAGCGACCGAGGAGACGATACCGATCAGTAATCCCAGAAATCCGGCCGGCGCAGTGGCCCGCTTCCAGAACATTCCCATAAGAATGGCGCCCAGCAGAGGCGCGATGAAGAAGCTGAACAGAGCCTGGACATAATCCATAATGCCATGTGCGTGCTGCACCAGATAGCCCGCGCCGATGGAGACTGCAACGCCGATTAGAATCGACAGCCTTCCGACCAGCACATAGTGACTGTCCGAACCCTTCTTGTTGATGAGCGGCTTGTAGATGTCGTATGTCCAGACCGTCGAGAAGGCGCTGATGTTACCGGCCATGCCGCTCATGAAGCCAGCGATCAGCGCAGTAATGCCGAGGCCAAGCAGGCCAGGACCGAGGTAGCGTACCATCATCAACGGCAGCACTTCGTTATAGCTGTGCAACTCAGACTGCGGAGTCACTTTCTGATTCAGCACATCCTGCTGCACCGAGGCAGAGAGCGATGTCTTTTTCAGCAGCGCTGCGCAATCGGACGACATCGGCGAGCAGGCTTTCACGGTATCTTCCGGAACCAGTTGGCGCCGGCTGCCATCCGAGTTCTGTAGCAGCACCAGGCTCAGCAGGCCCGGCAGAATGACGATGAACGGAACCGCCATCTTGAAGAATGATCCGATAACTGGCGCCATGCGCGCGGCGCGCAGGTTGTGGGCCGCCAGTACACGCTGAACAACCAGAAAATCAGTCGTCCAGTAACCGAAGCTGATTACGAAGCCCAGGCCCAGCACGATGCCTGACCAGTGTGTGCCCATGGGGTTGGAGACAAAGTGGCCGGTGTCGCGCCACAGATGGAAGTAGCTGGTCGAATGCATATTGGCGATAATCTGGGTCTTCAGGCCGCTCCATCCCCCAGTCTGCACCAGGCCCAGGACCGGCACGAGCAGCGCGCCGCCCCATATCAGCACGAACTGCAAAACCTCATTGAAGATCGCCGAACGCAACCCGCCCAGAGCCACATACAGCGTAACCGCGCAGGCCGAAACCACAATGCTGAACGTCAGACTCCAACCCAGCACGATCTTCATTACCACGGCCATTGCGAACATATTCACGCCGCTCATCAAGATCATCTCCATGGCAAAAGAGATAGCGGCCAAAACGCGGGCGTGCTCGCCGTAACGCAGGAAAAGATAGCCGGGGACCGAGTGCGTCTTCGAGACGTAATAGAAGGGCATCATCACCAAGCCCAGGAAGAGCATGGCGGGAATGGCGCCGATCCAGTACCAGTGTGTAGCCAGGATGCCGTATTGGTATGCCGATCCGGCCCATCCCATCAGTTCCAACGAACCGAGATTGGCCGAAACAAAACTCAAACCGGCAATCCACGCAGTCATCTCGCGCCCCGCCATGAAGAACTCTTCGCTGGTGTTGGAGCGGCCTTTGAGGTAGAAGCCGATCCAGATCACCATGCCGAAGTAGATGGCAATGACGACGATGTCCAATAGACGCAGATGCGCGATTGGCGCAGTGCTGAAAGCCAGCAGCGAAGGCGCCGCAAGATGGTTCATACTGCTCACTACCACGGCATTAAACCTCAATCGCAAACTGCAGCGACTCTTTCCTCGCAGATTGTTTGTGGCCGCCGGCCTGCTCTGCTGGCCAGCGTAATTCTTTATCGCTGCCCATACGTTGCATCAGGCCCATGCTTGCGGAAGTAATGCCGGTCGAGCAGCGCCTGGGATACGCCTGCGTAATCCGGGCGCAAAACTGCCGTATGAAATGCCATTTCTGCCACATACTCCAAAATCACCGCGTTATGCGCGGCCTCAGCCGCTGTCTTTCCCCAACTAAAAGGAGCGTGCCCCGCAACCAGCACGGCTGGTGTCGCCATGGGATCGAGGCCGTGAAAGCGGCGTACGATCGCCCTGCCTGTATTCAACTCGTATGCGCCTTGAATCTCCGCATCGCGGAGTTCGTCCGTAGCTGGCACTGGACCGTAAAAATAGTCCGCATGAGTGGTGCCAAATGCGGGAATCTCTTGACCGGCCTGAGCCCATGCCGTGGCTGCTTTGGAGTGAGTGTGAACGACACCGCCGATGGCGGAAAACTCCCGGTAGAGTTCCAGGTGCGTATCGAGATCGGAAGACGGCCTCAACCGTCCTTCAATAATCTTGCCGTTCAGATCGCAGACGACCATATCCTCGGCCGTCATCTTCTCATAAGGAACGCCGCTCGGCTTGATGGCCACCAAACCAGCCTCCCGGTCGATTCCGCTGGCGTTGCCAAAGGTGTAGAGCACCAGTCCGCGGCGGACGAGTTCGAGATTAGCTTCCAAAACCTCAGCTCGCAGACGCAACAACTCCATTCATTCGCTCCAGAACGCGTGCTCTCAATTGCAGCACTGCTCTCTGATTCCAACAGCTCATTTCATTTACCGGCATTGACTCTGATGGCGGCGCGGCAAACCATATCGCAATCCAAAAGTTTGAAGTTATAATCTGCTTCTATCGTCTGTCAAGCTCCCACTCGAAGCGAGATTTCCCAAATGAATTCTGAATTCGAGCCATTGGCGGAATGGCAAGGGAGAACAACTTTACGCATTGGATTCAGTTGGTTGGAACGCCCGCTCTTGTTGCGTCCTGCGCTGCTTCCGGGCATTTACAGCCTTCCCTGACTTTCATTTTTTGCCAGCCATACCGCTCTCGCGATACTCTAGTAAGCAACTACGGTATCGTTTACTGTAACGCATGAAAAATGGTCGGTAATCTTTGTCTGCTGGCCGCGGCGCTGCCGGGCGCTACACTTCAAGACGGGCGCTTTTCACCGGTCAGTGAAGGGAATCAGGAGTTCAAATGCAAGTCAATCATGGAACGGATGATACATCTGAGAGCCGCATCGATCCAGCGCGGATTCCGCAAAGAACACTTTATACGGGCGCGCGGATGCCCGCCATCGGCCTGGGGACTTTCGGCTCCGATCACGTTTCCGCTGGGCAAATCGCTGATGCCGTAAAGATCGCGGCGCGAATCGGCTACCGGCACTTCGATTGCGCGTCCGTCTACGGAAATGAAGCCGAAATCGGTGGCGCCCTGGCTGAGATCTTTGCCGCAGGCATGAAGCGTGAGCAGTTGTGGATTACATCGAAACTCTGGAACGATAAGCATGCACCCGATGATGTCATTGCATCCTGCAAAAAATCGCTTTCAGACCTGCGTCTCGATTATCTGGATTTGTACCTCGTTCACTGGCCTTTCCCCAACTTTCACGCTCCCGGCTGCGACGTGACCGCACGCAGCAAAGACTCCAAACCTTATCTCCACGCCAGCTTCATGAAAACCTGGGAAGCGATGGAAGAACTTCTGCAACGGGGATGGGTTCGCCACATCGGCACTTCGAACATGACGATTCCAAAGCTCAAACTCGTTCTTCAGGATGCGAAGATTCGTCCGGCAGTCAACGAGATGGAGATCCACCCGCATTTTCAGCAGCCAGCGCTATTCGAATTTGTGCGCGCAAATGGAATTGAACCGGTTGGCTATTCCCCGCTCGGCTCGCCTCACCGGCCGGAGCGTGACCGCACGCCGGAAGACAGCGCTCCGACAGAGGATCCGGCGATTTTGAAGATTGCCGCGCGCCACGGGATTCATCCTGCCGCTGTCTGCCTCAAATGGGCTGTGCAGCGCGGACAAACACCGATTCCTTTTTCTGCGAATCCCAAGAATATCTTCAACAACCTTCTCGCCGTAACAGGCGATCCGCTGACGGAGGAGGAGATGCAACAGATCAAGGCTCTTGACAGGAATTGCCGTCTGATCAAAGGACAGGTTTTTCTCTGGAAAGAAGATCAAGATTGGCAAGATTTATGGGATATGAATGGTGAAATCACACCGCCCTAAGCTGCGGGGCGCAATGCGGAGCCGGTGGCAATTTGAAATTGATTGCGGTAAAGCAGGGGAGGAATGTAAATGGAAAAGACGATGCAAGCGGCATATCTGCCGGGAAACAGCACGGTTGAGATGCGAACTGTTCCAGTGCCCGTCCCAAGTCACGGCGAAGTTTTGATCCGTGTCAAGGCATCGACCATCTGCGGTTCGGATATACGCTGCATCTATCACGAACATCTGGGCAAAGGGCCGGAGGGGTATCAAGGGGTGATCGCAGGTCATGAACCCTGCGGCCAAATTGTTGAAGCTGGTCCCGGATGCCGGCATTTCAAGGCGGGAGACCGTGTGATTGTCTATCACATCTCCGGTTGCGGCGTCTGCAACGATTGCCGGCGTGGATACATGATCTCATGCACCAGTGAAAGATTCCGGCGCGCATATGGTTGGCAGCGCGATGGCGGGATGGCGGATTACATGATCGCCGAAGAGAAGGATTTGATCGCGTTGCCCAATCAACTGACCTATGCCGATGGCGCACAGGTGGCCTGCGGATTTGGAACCGTGTATGAGGGCCTGGAGAAGATCGGAATCAGCGGAAACCACGCGGTATTGATTACCGGCTTGGGGCCTGTCGGACTTGCCGCGGCGGCTCTCTGCCGAAAATTGGGTGCGGAGAAGATCATCGGCATTGACGTTGTGGATGAGCGCTTGAAGCTGGCTAAAGAACTCGGACTTTGCGACGCAACGCTCGTCTCTGGTGAGGATAACGTCGCACAGGTAAAGGCTTTGACTGGCGGTTTCGGCGTTGAGCGCGCTGTTGAATGCTCGGCCAATGCGACCGCGCGCAACACAGCGATCCGCGCCACGCGCAAATGGGGAAAGATGGTGCTTATCGGAGAAGGCGGCGGCTTCCAGATGAATCCTTCGCCTGATATGATTCACGATCAGAAGACTCTCTATGGTTCCTGGGTCACTTCTACGTGGCTGATGGAGGAGTTGGTCGAGCGCCTGGTGCGCTGGAATCTGCATCCTGCCAGCATCATTACGCATCGCTTTTCGCTGACTCAGGCGGCGGATGCTTATTCGCTGATGGCTTCGGGAAAGTGCGGCAAAGTCTCTGTCTGCGCGGATGAAGAGTTGGCCGTCACAGCCAGATAAACCCGCCGCACCGCATTGTATTTCTGGAGAAAAACCGGTGAATCCTCAACAGAATTGGGAAAAGACTTTCAACGAGCGGCTGCCATTGTTTGGGCACCGCAATTGGCTGGTCGTTGCCGATGCTGCGTATCCACTCCATTCTGCGCCGGGGATCGAAACACTTGTCTCCACCCAAAGTCAGCAAGCCACTTTAGAGGCCGTACTGAAGCCTTTGCGCACCAGCCAGCACATCCGGCCCATAATCTACTTGGACCAGGAGTTGGAGTTTGTCGAAGAAAAGGACGCGCCCGGTGTCAGTGCGTATCGCGATTATTTGAAGGTAGCACTGAAAGGGCTTGCCGTAAACTCAACTCCACACGAAGACATTATTGCCAGACTGGATCGTGCCGCAGAGATGTTCTCCATCTTGATCGTCAAATCAACGATGACAATCCCATATACCTCGGTCTTTTTCGAGCTGGATTGCGGCTACTGGAATCCGGAATCGGAGGCTCGCTTGCGCGCCACATTTCGTAGTGAAAACCACAAGCCGTAGAATCGAACGTTGCATCGTGTAGTTGAACTCGGTTGTATCGAAATGCCATGCGATGGCTGGCAGTATTTTGGCTGGCCCAAGGATAAATCATGTTTGCTATGAATACGAGTTCTTCAGCGAATGAGCCTGGCAATGGACGAATCTTTCCTGCCGGCCAGATGACCCTTTTCATTCTTATTACTGCGCTCTTTTTTTTGTGGGCCATTCCCAACAATCTCAACGATGTTTTGATCCGCCAGTTCATGAAGTCGTTTGAGATTACTCGCTTTCGTGCGGGATTGCTCCAGTCAGCTTTTTATATGGGCTACTTTTTGCTCGCCATCCCTGCGGCATTGGTGATGCGCAAACTGGGCTATAAATTTGGCTTCCTGACCGGACTCCTGCTCTACGGCATGGGCACGATGCTCTTCTGGCCGGCGGCAATCGTCGGTCAGTACTGGTTTTTCTTGATGGCGCTCTTTGTCATCGCCACGGGCCTGTCCTTCCTTGAGACGGCGTCCAATCCATTCATTGCGCAAATGGGCTCGCCGCAGAGTTCAGAGCAGCGCTTGAATTTCTCGCAGGCATTCAATCCTCTCGGCTCCATTACCGGTGTCATCATCGGCAAGGTTTTTATCTTCTCCGGCATTGAGTTGCGGCCGGACGAGATCGCCGCCAAACAAGCTGCTGGAACTTATAAGGCCTATCTTGCCTTTGAGACGATGCGCGTCGTCAAACCATATCTTATTCTCGGCGCGGTAGTGCTTGTGTGGGCCGTACTGATTCTGATAAAGAAATTTCCCGCGATTCACAGTGAACACGAAGATGGAGGCAATCACGGCCACTTCAGAGATCTGCTCAAATTTCGCCATTTCCGGCTTGCAGTTTTGGCGCAGTTTGCTTATGTCGGCGCGCAGGTTGGAACCTGGAGTTACCTGATTCAATATGTACAAGACAATACCCGCTTGGGAGAAAAGGCTGCGGCGAATTATCTGATTTATTCTCTCGTAGCCTTCGGCGTGGGACGCTTTGCCTCTACTGCACTGATGCGACTGGTGCGGCCTAACCTGTTGATGGGTTCTTACGCCGCCATCAACATACTGCTTGTTTTTGTAGGTGTACTGCATCCGGGCTGGATCGGTGTCTGGGCGATGGTGCTCACCAGCTTTTTCATGTCGCTCATGTTTCCCACCATCTTTGCCTTGGGTCTCAAGGGACTGGGTCCCAACACGAAGATTGGAGGGTCGCTTATCGTCATGGCCATCATTGGCGGTGCAGTGCTGACACCATTGATGGGGCTGATTAACGATCGGACACATAGTGTTGCGCTGGCTTACTTGGTTCCACTCGCGGGATATGTAGTGGTTGGTCTTTATGGATTTTTTGGTTCGCATATCACCACGGCTTTGCCAGCGGAGAGTTTTGACTGATGAAAACGAATGGAAGAGGATTGGACCCCATGGTTAAGTCATTCACACTGACTCAAAACCGTAGATTGGCTGGGGCGATCTTTGCTCTTGCCGTACTTGCACTCTTTTCTCCTGCATTGCACTCGCAGGTGGACGCAACTCCGGTTTCTCCCACTGCATCGCAAACTCCGGAAGCAATCGATCAAGTCTGGCAGCAGGCCAGCGCAAAGTACGATACCCACCGCCAGGAACTACTTAACACTGTCGATCAAGCGGATAATGATGGTCCTTACCGCGCCGACTGGCAATCCCTGCAAAAGTATGAAGTGCCTGAATGGTATAGGGATGCCAAGTTTGGCATCTTTATTCACTGGGGCGTTTATTCTGTTCCTGCTTTTGGGAATGAGTGGTATCCGCGAAATATGTATATCCCTGGATCACCCGAATATGCGTATCACATTGCCACCTATGGAACGCAGGATAAGTTTGGCTATAAGGACTTTATTCCCATCTTCAAAGCTGCGAACTATGATCCTCAAGCATGGGCGCGTCTTTTCAAAGAGGCCGGCGCTCAATATGTCGTTCCGGTAGCAGAACATCATGACGGCTTTGCCATGTACGACTGCGGCTTGAGCGACTGGACGGCGGCAAAGATGGGCCCACACCGCGATTTGATTGGCGAATTAGCCAAGGCCGTGCGTGCGGAAGGAATGCACTTTGGGGCTTCTTCTCACCGTGTTGAACACAATTTCTTTCTCGGACCCGGGCGCGAGATACCCTCCGATGTGAACGATCCAAAGTATGCCGCTTTCTATGGTCCAGCGCATATCTCGCTGCAGAATCCCTCTCCAACGCCATTGTCGAATGACTTTACCTACGTTTCCAATGCATGGACAGACGATTGGCTCGCTCGCTCAGCGGAAATCGTCGAGAAATACCACCCTGATGTCATGTACTTCGATTGGTGGATCGGACAGTCTTCGGTACGTTCCGCACTTACTCGTTTTGCCGCGTTCTACTACAACACTTCGTTAAAGTATGGCGACCACGTTGGGGTTATCAACTACAAGGACTACGCCATGATGGAACACTCCGCTGTGCTTGATTTGGAACGTGGACAACTGGGTGACATTCACGCTCTTCCCTGGCAAACCGACACTTCCATCAGCAACAGGTCGTGGGGGTACATCGAGCACGATTCCTTCAAGTCGCCTGCATTTGTAATTGACCAGTTGTCTGACATTGTCAGCAAGAACGGCAATCTTCTGTTGAATATCGGTCCGCGGTCGGATGGAACCATTCCAGAAGAGGTTCAAAAGGTTTTGCTAGATGTTGGCGCATGGCTGAAGATCAATGGCGAAGCGATTTATGGGACTCGCCCCTGGAGGTTATACGGCGAAGGCCCAACAAAAGTAGCGTCTGGCTCTTTTCAAGACACAAGCACCGCAACCTACACGGAGAATGATTTCCGGTTTACGACCAAAGGGAACATTCTCTACGCCATAGAACTGGCAGCTCCCTCGAAAAGCGATATTGTGATTTACTCGCTGGGCAGCACTGTGATGACAACTAAAATCGGGTCGGTAACTTTAGTTGGAGTCGAGGGCACGCTTCCCATTCAGCAACTGCCCGACGGCCTTCACATTCACTTACCCGCATCTGTGACAGGAAAGTTTGCGTTTGTCTATCGAATCGTTCCGGAGTAGCACACGCGAAGAGACGATTCTTGATGTAGACTGTGCCGGATTGCAACTGGCGATGACATGATTTTGCTTTGAATGTTTTTCCAACAGAGAAGGGGATGATCGATGAGTCATGAAATTGCATCTGAAAATCGTTTCGGTGAAGTTGTCGCATTTGTAAATAGGCATAGCAAGCTGGTTGTTTTGTCTGATGGGCAGAGCGGAGCCTCGATCGCAGTATGGCCCGCCATGCAAGGCCGGGTGCTTACCAGCTCCGTGGCAGGGTCGGAAGGATTCGGATTCGGATGGGTTAACCGCGAGTTGATTGCCTCCGGGAAGTTACAGGAACACATGAACGCCGTAGGCGGTGAGGACCGTATATGGCTGGGTCCTGAAGGCGGCCAATTCTCCATTTTCTTTGCGCCGAATGCACCCTTTGATTTTGAACACTGGTTCACACCTGCGCCGATCGACACCGAGGCATTCGAGATTGTTGGACAAAGCAAGAACTCTGTCTCGTTTCGCCGTGCTTTTTCTCTCATTAACTATTCTGGAACAAAGTTTGACGTGCAGATTGACAGAGAGATTCGTCTGCTCTCATCCGCCCAAATTTGGAACGGCATTCATCTCGATGCAATTGACGGCGTCAAGACTGTGGGTTACGAGTCAGAAAACAAGCTTACCAATCAGTCGGCAAAGAACTGGACAAAACAATCTGGCTTGCTTTCTTTGTGGGTTTTAGGACAGTTTCAATCGACCCCTCAGACTACTGTCATACTTCCGATCCGGTCCGGCCCGCGTGCTGAGCTGGGTATTCCTGTAACCACGGATTATTTCGGCGTTGTCCCCGAAGATCGAATTTCTGTTCGAGAGGATGTTGTCTTTTTTAAGGCCGATTCCAATTGCCGCAGCAAGCTTGGTTTGAGCCCACAGCGCGCCAAGGGAATACTTGGCAGTTATGACGGAAAGAATCGCGTACTAACAGTTGCACAATACAATCAGCCATCCGGACCGGAGATGTATGTCAACTCTGCATGGAAGATTCAGGAAGACCCTTATCACGGAGATGTCGCCAACACCTATAACGATGGCCCCGCGGCGCCAGGCGGCGGCCAGCTTGGACAATTCTATGAACTGGAATCCTCTTCTCCGGCAAGAGAACTTGGTTCGAATGAGTCGATCCAGCACACCCATCGCACATTGCATTTTGAGGGGACTGAAGAGCAACTGGATGCGATCTGCCATCGCACATTGGGAGTTCGATTGAAAGACATTCCGTCCTTCAATTCATAGCCCAACTTTTGGCTGTGCTTCTTACGGTTGAATCTGAAAACAGCGCAGGATATCATTGCAGAATCATGCGATGATTGCCTGCGCTGTTTTTTCAGGGAGTTTTCTGGATGCAGATCAACCCTTGACCTCAAATCCGAATGTTGCGCCCCTGAATGCCCCGATCGAAGCTGAGCGCCCCATTCGCCCCTTATTCACCACCATTCAACAGCATTTTTTGCCATTCACTGCTCAGCCTTTGCGTTGGCTGTACCCCGCATTTACCCTATTATTGGAGCTTTATCCCTGCGTGCCGTACACCTTCAATCGCAAGGAATAGGCTGACGCAGGTCTAGTTCGTGTGATTAATTCTTCGAGGAGATTGCATTTATGTCCAAAGCAGTCAAGTACGCCGAGAAAGCCGTCGTCTACGCGGCCAAGGGAGCCTGGGTTGTATATGAGCGGCTGAATCGCATCAGCCCCAACCCCTCCTTTACCCCCAAGTGGTCAGACAAGCCTTTACAGAAGAGCTATGAGAAGGAAAAGCCGCCTCTGGGCTGGCCGCGCACCACAGACTCGCTTTGTCCCAAGTGCGTGCCTGAGATACGTAAACAGATTCTCGACGGAAAGCTCCCTTATGAAGTTCTCCTCAACGAAAAGGTCGGCGAGATCAAGGCGCAAATTATCGAGCGCGACGGCCAAATATGGATGGTCAAGGACTGCCCCAAGCACGGCCACTTTGAAGACATCATGTCGATGGATGCGGCCTTCTTCAAGCATCTCGAAGAGAGCTTCCCGGGACGTGACATTCGCTCCCACAACGACATTCGCCTGCGCAACCACGGCACGTCAACTGTCACCCACGGGCGCGGCGCGGTGCTTACCATCGATCTGACCAACCGCTGCAATATGATGTGCGATCCCTGCTTCATGGACGCCAATCAGGTCGGCTTCGTCCACGAACTCACCTGGGACGAGATTAAAACCATGCTTGACAATGCCATCACCGTCAAGCCTCGTCGGCAGATGAGCGTGCAGTTCTCTGGCGGCGAGCCAACGCTCTCCCCTTACTTCCTCGATGCGGTCGCCTACTGCCGCAAGGTCGGCTACAACAGCGTGCAGGCTGCCTCCAATGGCATCGAATTCGCCAAGAGCAAGGAACTCTGCCGCGCCGCCGCCGAAGCTGGACTTCGTTATGTCTATCTCCAATTCGACGGCATCGGCAACGCAGCCAACTCCCATCGCAAGGTGGGCAATCTTTTTGATGTGAAGCTGCAAGCGATCAACAATCTTCATGAAGCAGGTGTTGAGATCGTTCCGGTGACGACCATTATCAATGGCATCAACAACGAGCAAGTGGGCCGCATCATTCAGTTCGCACTCGATAACCCCAGGAAGATCAGCTTCCTCAGCTTCCAGCCGGTCAGCTTTACAGGCCGCGACGAGGAGATCAGCGACGAGCGCCGTTTCGCGCAGCGCTACACGCTCTCGCATATGGCGCACGACATCAAGAAGCAGGTCGGATTCGGAGAGCCGGAGCGCGATTGGTTCCCCATCAGCTTTATGAGTACCTTCTCAGACTGGGCCGATCTGATTCACGGACCTAGCGCCGAGTGGGGCCAGCTCTCCTGCGGATGCCATCCCAACTGCGGTATCGGCATGGCGATGATGATCGACAAAGAAACCAAGGAAGCCGCGCCGGTTACTGCCTTCCTTAACATGAACAAGGTGGCCAAAGATCTGGCTAAGGTCAACGATGCGGCGCGCGGCAAGTGGATGTCGGTGATCGGTTTCGGCCTGGCGCTACTGCGCAATTACGATCCCTTCATGTCGCCCACGCATTTCAAAATCAGCGATATGCTCAAGAAGATGGACAAGACCTTCAACGCCACAGGCCATGACTACGGCAGCGTCAAGGGCGACCGCATTCTTGAGGACATTCAGAAGCGCCGCCAGGATCGCTGGAACTTCCTGTTTATCGCTGGAATGTGGTTCCAGGATTTGTTCAACTACGACTTCCGCCGCACCGAGCAGTGCATCATTCCCTATGCGACGCAGGAGGGCGAGATCAGCTTCTGCGCGTATAACACGGGCGTCGGATGGCGCAATATCATCGAGAAGATGCATATGACGGCTACCCTGACCAAATGGTATGAGGAGCATGGCCGCCACGAAATCTTCGCCGGCGGCAAGAAGGTTGCGATGGAGCACGTCGGCCACGACCTTGCGCTGAACCAGGCTCACGTAAACTCCGAGGCCAACCACACCCTGGACGAGTTGGGCATTGCCAAAAACGCCCGCGAAGAAAAGATTCGCACCCGCGATGGCAAGCAGTTGGATGCTGCGGAAAATGCCCGCATGGCCAAGCTCTACCGCGAACACATCCTCGGTGAAAAGCCCGTCGAAGGCCTGGTTCCGCTCGGCTCCATTGCCCCTGCTAAACAAGTCGAGCAAAAAGAATCCGAGTTGGTTGCCGGCGACTGATTTCTTGTACTCGCACCGTATGTATAAAGGCCGCTCTCATCGGGAGCGGCCTTTGTGCGGAGTCACATAAACGCAGCTACTATGCGTAAATCGGGCCGGCGCTCACAGCCGATTGATGAGCGAAGCCATGCATGCCGCGCCAAAACCATTGTCGATATTGACCACGGAAACGTTGGGTGAACAGGTATTCAGCATTCCCAGCAATGCGGCTATACCACCGAAGGAAGCGCCATAGCCGACGCTCGTGGGAACAGCCAGCACAGGCGCATTCACAAGTCCGCCGACGACGGTAGGAAGCGCGCCTTCCATGCCAGCGCAGACAATCAGCACACGCGCCGATTGAAGGCCTTGCTTCTGCGCAAGAAGGCGGTGAATGCCGGCAACGCCAACATCGGCGATCAGTTCTACCGTGTTGCCCATCAGGCGGGCGGTGACTACGGCCTCCTCGGCAACAGGAAGATCGGAGGTTCCGGCGCAGACCACGGCGATGGTTCCCTTGCCCGGTGCGGCTGCGGCCTGCGTGAGCGTGATGGCGCGGGCGGTCTCGTGAAAGACGGCGCGAGGCTCGATTGCAAAGACGGCATCGTACATCTCGCGTGTGGCCCGTGTGGCCAGCACATTGCCTCCGTTGGCCGCCATGCGGGCAAAGATCGCCGCCACCTGCTGTGCTGTTTTGCCCGCTGCAAAGATCACCTCTGGCATTCCTGTACGCAGCGACCGATGATGATCGAGCTTGGCGAAGCCAATGTCCTCAAAGGGCAGGTCGCGCAGCCGGTCGAGCGCATCGCTGACCGCCATGCGTCCCTCGCGGACTTCATTGAGCATATCTTCAATCTTCGCGCGATCCATTGAGCCACCTTTCTTCAAATAACGGAAACGAGCTATGATTTTATGTTTTCTATAGCCGCGTAGACGCGCATCGCTTCTCCCATCACCTGCTTGAGTGGTAGCGAATGCTTTGTGGCAATCTGGCGGCAATCCTCATACTCCGGCAACACGTTGGCTAGGCTGCCGTTGGGCAGGCGTGCGATCTTGATGCGCACCTTGCCCCAACGGGTCTCGACCTCTGCAAACTCACGCACCAGAGCAATCTTGTTCTCCAAGCGCCAGCGCAAACCGATGGTGGTGGTCTCACGAAAAAGCAGCTCCTGCAGCGTGGGCGCCAGATCGGGCCGGCAAAGGACGGTCATCTGCACGCCGCTGCGTCCCTTCTTCATCTGCACCGGGGCGCGGTAAACATCCCACGCGCCGGCTTCAAGCAGCTTCTCGCTGACGTAGGCGAGCAACTGCGGATTGCAATCGTCGATCACCGATTCGATCACTGCGATGGATTCCGTGGCGGCATTCGAAGCCGCTTCTCCCACCATCAGACGGAGTAAATTCGGCAGACCCACGGTCTCGCGTCCCCCCGCGCCGTAGCCTGTCTTCACAATGCGCATCATCGGCAGTGCGGCGTAGTGCACATCCAACATCCGCAGCAAGACAGCGCCTGTCGGTGTCACGCGCTCCATCGGCTCGCCTGCCACGTAGACTGGCGCATCTCCCAGCAGAGACAATGTTGCCGGCGCGGGAACGGGAAGCGTGCCATGCTGGCAAACAACCGTTCCGCTGCCCACGTTGAGCGGCGAAGCGAACCAGCGATCCACTCCGAGAGCCTCCGCGCCAGCGGCTGCGCAAACAATGTCCACGATGGTATCCACCGCGCCCACCTCGTGAAAATGCACCTCCTCGACGGGAACGGAATGAATAGCGGCTTCTGCCTCGCCGAGCAATTGAAAGGCACTCATTGAGCGCTGCTTCACGCTCTCGGCAAGCGGCGCTGAGCGAATCATTCCGAGAATTGTGGACAGGGCGCGATGAGGAGCATGAACGTGTTCATTGCGGTGCTCACGTTCATGATGTGTGTGCACATGATCGTTGTGCGTGTGCTCCGGCACGACCATTTGCACGCCGGGCGCAATCACGCACACTTGAGTCGCAGCCAGGGCACCGCGGCTGACCTTACGCGACTCCAGCCGGGCGCCAACATTCAGTGAAGCTGCCGTCTCCTCCAGAAAGGCAAAGGAAACACCCGCATCCACCAGAGCACCCAGCAGCATATCGCCGCTGATGCCGGAAAAACAATCCAGATAGCCTATACGCATAGCAATGTAATTCTAAATCGCCGCCGCTGCGCTGCGCTTCTCAAGAACTTCGGCAGGGAGAATTTCGTTCATCGCACCGGATCGGAATCCTTCACAATCCAACGTGACGAAATGGAAACCAGCCTGCTTGAGCGCCGCCGTAATTGCGCCGAGCATCTCCATCGTCAGGGCGCGTGACAATTCCGTACGTGCCAGTTCAATACGAGCCAGATCGCCGTGATGACGAACGCGCAGCTCAACAAACCCCAACTGGCGCAGGCTCTCCTCCGCCATTTCCACTTGCATAAGAATCTCGCGAGTCACAACGCGCCCATATTCGACGCGGGAGGCAAGGCAAGGCGCCGCCGGACGCTCCCAGAACGCGAAGCCCGCCGCCTTGGCCAGTGCGCGAATATCGTTCTTCGTCAGCCCAGCCTCAGCCAGCGGCGCCAGCACAGAGTGCTCCTCAGCGGCGCGCTGACCGGGGCGGTAATCTCTACGATCGTCCGCGTTCATGCCATAAGCGATGCGCTCGAATCCCAGCCTCGGCCCCTGGGTCTCCATAGCCCGAAAAAGTTCGTCCTTGCAATGAAAGCAGCGGTCAGCATCGTTGCGCCGGTAAGCGGGGCTGCTCAGTTCGTCGGTTGCAAGAATGTGTAGCGGAATCCCCTGCACGCGCGCAAACTCGCAAGCCAGCTCGAAATCGCGGCGACTAAGACTGGGAGAATCGGCGAGCACGGCGAGCATCCTGCCGCCGAGTATGCGATGCGCTGTTGCCGCCAGAAACGCAGAGTCCACACCACCCGAATACGCCACCATCAGGCTGTCCAACTGCCTAATTCGCGCTTCGAGCGCGCTCAGCTTGCACTCGGCGCTTTGGACAGCTGCAGGGATGCCGCCCCCTTCGCCTCCCGCGTCCCCCATTGAAGTAAAACCCGTGTGCGCATCAGCCATCATGAAGCCGATTATACCTCCAGCGACATTTCCTCGGATGAAGGATCGGGCTTCAACGCGCAGCGATCTCGACCGGCGTCAGCATCACATAAGGAACCTGCGTGGATGAAAACTGGCTGCGCAATTTCGGGTCGCTGAAGGGCGGCGCGTGATCGCCAACCAGGATGAAGATGGTTGGTCTCGCGGTTGCACCCAAAGCCGTCTGCTGAACTGACTGATGAACGGATCGCACTAGACGAAACCATGAGCAGAGCGGGATCGAGTTCTGAAGCGCGGGCTGGGTTGCGCAAACACTGTCGTCAGGAAGCTCGGGGTGTGCCGGCACAGGGATATGCGAGTTGAGTGTAACCCAATAGATGAATTCAGGCTTCTGCTGATCTACGGAAAGAAGCGAACTGCCGATCCAGTGGGCGATGGAGGCGTCGCAGATTCCCGGAAATGCCCCGTGGCAAACCGGAAGTCCTTCTCGTTTGAGCAGGCGTTCGAACCAGAGTTGATCGAAGCCCAGATTCCTGTACCATGTGGATCGGTAGAACATCTTGCCGACATAGCCATGAATTGCCAGATCCTGGTAGCCCCGGGCATGAAAGTAGGCAGGCAGGCACTGCTCCATATGCTCGGTTGAGGATTGAATGATTCCAAAGCCGATCGTAGAGTGACAAAGCTCGCGCGCCTCGCCAGGAACTGTGAGTCCTGTGAAGGGAACACTTCCGTACGAGACCTTGTACCTGCTCGCAACGCGGGGATCGTCATAAGGCGCAGCAAGCGCCTGCGCAAGATGGGGATCACGCAACAAACCCCACGATTCAACCAGAACGAGCACCACATTGGGAGAGCCAGCCGCGCTGGAATGGCTGTCGAGAAGCATCAATACCTGAGCAGACGCCGAGCGCTCGCTCGCATTCGGCGGTCCGCCACTCGCACGAACGGTCTTGACCTGACGCCACAGAAGCGTCAGAACCGGACTGCGCGCTATGCGAAAAGAAAGTGTGGCCGTATCCCGGTGACTCAGCGGATTCTGTCCACTCAGCCAATCGATGGGAGTCAGCAGGGCGATCAGAACCAGAAGCGTTACAGCAGTCCGAAGATTCTGGTGGAAGCGCGGCCGGAACCAGGCAAGCAACGCGCAGATCGCCAGCAGCAATACCAGGAACGCTATTCCCCCTAGCACTCTGTTCACGGGCAGTTGAGGAAGATAGCGTACCGACGACAGTAAATCTCCCACCGGGAACTGGTAGGCATAGCAGATGGTATACGCGAGGTCGGCAAGTGAATCCACTGCAAGCAGAAGAAAAACCGCGCTTCGCGGCAAGAAGACGCTGGCGACGCCGATTATAAGATATTCAAGGTTGATATATCCGTGCGGAGTCGCGCCCAGCACATGAGCGGAGAGCAGCAACGGAAGATTCGGCAATATCAGATAGAACGCTGCAATCAGAAGGAAGGGCAACTGCCGATGCTGGCATACATGGCTCCAGAGAGCAGCCAAAGCGGATGCGCGTCGCCCTTCCTCCGACGGCAGGAGACGGCTGCCCGGGCGAAGTGGCATAGGAAGACTGGCAAAATCATTCAATGTACTATCCTTTGAACGGGAACGGAAGATGTTCTGAGAAAGAGGCTGTAGCAGAGAGAACGAACCGAGTCTGGTGCCAGGCGGATTGGCCCGCGCATCAGTATATTCCTGATCGAACCGGCGGCATCGAGCAGGCCCATCTTGCGCAGAAACCCTTGAAACTCGATCTCGCCCTTCAGATACGCCAGTCCGCCCCTGCGACCTTGCATTCCATTGCCGCAGCGAACATATACCAGAATCTCGTTGAGGTTGTGCAGGCGATAGCCTAGCGTCAGCATTCTTGCCCAAAGATGATAATCCTCAAAACCCTGACAGGATTCGTAGTTGCCCGCCGCCACCACCGAGGCTTTGCGGAAAACAACCGTCACATGGTTCATCGGCGTCCTGGACTTGGCAAAGCGCCGCAACGCCTGACCCGCCGCGGGCAGAAGCCGGATTGCGCGCGGAGCGGTGCTGTCCTGCTCGAACTCAGCGATCACACCCCCAACCACATCGACCTCACGATGACTATCAAGGAAGCTCACCTGCTTGGCAAACCGCTCCGGCAGGGAAATGTCATCTGAATCCATGCGCGCCACATACTCTCCCCCGCACAGATACAGGCCGGCGCGCAGCGCTGCTCCTAATCCCATCTGCCGGGGCAAGGGCAGCGAAAGAATGGGCAGTATCTTTCTGTACTCCGCAATCGTCGCCTGAAGCGGCTCGCCCAGCGGCCCGTCTTCAACAATAACCACCTCGTCGGCGGGACGAGTCTGCGTTACAAGGCTTTCCAAAGATTGGCGCAGATTACTCGTAGATTCCTTGTGATAAACCGACATCAGCACAGATAGTTTCATTGCTTTTCCCCTGAATCCAATCACTTCTCGCCAGCCTGACCGAAGACACTCAATCTGCCGCAAAGGCGCTGCCCAGAGCCGGCGACTGGATACGTTGCGGGCACCGCACTGGATGGAACCGGATCGATCAAGCCGGACACATGAGGAGCTTGCACTCGCTCGGCCAGCCGCTTGCCTTGACGGATAAGAGGATTCTCAATGAGGTGAAAGGAGACAAATGATAGCAGAGCCGTCAATGTAATAAATGCGATCAACTTCAGCGCCAGAGGCAGTTGAGGTAGATAGCGGAAGACAAAAACCAGCGCTGGAACATGAAGTAGATAAATACCATAGGAGTATTTTGCGACCTGCGCTGCCGGATGAGCGATCCAGCCCACTTTCAGTTCGCCAAACTGCGGAATGGCAAGAGCTAGAACCAGACAGATGCAGGCGTTGACGCCCGCCGCATAGGAGGATTCGAAGGAGTGCCAGCCGACGATTCCGCCTTGAACTGCAAAGAGGCCGGCAACGAACAAGGGCCACGCCCATGCAGGCAGCGCGGCACGGCTTGGCTGCTCCCTCTGCCCTTCGAGCAGCTTAAAGGCTACCATGCCCGCGATGAACATCGGCGGGAAGATCGCCGCGTGCAGCAGTCGCGGCATCGAGGGTTGCGTTGCGGCAATCGCCAGCAACACCGCGCCCAGCCAGAGCGCAAAAACCACGGGCCGGCCTGCGAAGCGCCGTAGTACAAAAAAGAAGAGGGGCAGTACTAGATACATCTGGACCTCCCAGGGAAGGCTCCAGAGCGGGCCGATCACGCTGGGAATGCTGCGCGCCATGTTCTGCACCAACAGCAAGTTGGCCACGATGCCATGCCAGCCCATAGCATGGACTGTCCCATCCGGCTGGTCGGTGAGGCCGGTCGTCAATACCAGAAAAATTGTTGCCCAACACAAGGGATAGATGCGGAAGGCGCGACGAACAAGAAAGCTGCTACCGCGATGAATCGCAGGAGCGCGATGCATTGAAAGCATCAGCACCAGGCAGGTATGAACAAAAAAGAACATGACGCCGGTATAGCTGAGATTATGCAGGAGCTGATTGATTCCCGGATCGTATGCCCAGAGATGAAATGCAACACCCTCGACCCGCCAGTGAGCGGCGACGACCGACAATACCGCCAGCGACCGCAACACGTCCAGGTTTGCGTAATTCGTCTTCATAAAACCTCCTGGGTACCTGTTATGGATTCGCTTGGATTGCTCGCCGCCGTGCGATTGCTCACACGCATTCTAAGTTGAGACTTCCTCGACTGGAGCGGGCGCATACTCCCGCTTCAGCAAACCTCCCGCAGCGACCACCACAACGACCAGCAGCGTGGTCAGAACCAAGGATGGAATTCGTTCATACACGTAGCCGAGAGAGCCTCGCGGCGCCAATAGCGAACGCGTTAGACTCTCGGCCCAGATTCCCGAAAAGAGCGAGCGATGACCGATCCATCCCATGAAGCGCCGGCAACTGAAGCCCAACAGCGCCGAGCCGGCAAATACCGCGAACATCCCGCCAAACAAATAAAGATCGAGCAGATAATTTGAACCTGTCCCGGAGACTGTGCCATCGAGAGTCGAGGGATCATTGATGGTGAGAATGCGATCCAATGTCGCAGGCATATTCTTCAAGCCTTCAATATCGATCACGCATACGCCCATCCAGCCGTATGGAATGGTCTTTGCCGTCAACGAGACAATCAGCGGCGGACAGCGTCCAGACAAACTCAGGCCAGTATTGTCCTGGAAGAGTCGTAGCGAACTTCCGGCGGCAAAGAACCTGATGGTATCGTCGGCTCCAATCACGTCGTCGCCGCGCGTCAACGCAGGCACAAAGATAATTACCAGCGCCAGAACGGCAAGCTGCGCCATTCGCTTGGCGGAGAGGCGGATCCAGCCGCGCGCCACGCCGATCAGCACTGCGGGGACCACGGCCTGCGCCAGAAAGAACCGCCCTCCATGCAGCGACACAATCAGACGAGGCAATATGACCATGGCCGTCGTCATCAGAACACGCCTCCATCCCTGCTTCTCCGGCTCCGACACACCGACGCATAGAAAGCCGAAGAAGAGATGCGTGTAGAGCAGGGCTTGATACGGTCTGGGAATCGCGCCGCCTAATCCATAATCCATGCCGATCCTGCTGTATAAGAGATGGACGGAGATGGCAAGCGCGGGAAGAAAGATGAGGACCGTTGCCTTGTAGGCGAACTCCCCGCAGGCATCGAGCCGGCGCGGAGAAAAACGATGCGCCGGAGGACCAAATACTGGAAGAAGATAACCGGAGATGAAGAGAATCAACGCAAAGATGCTGATCGCGATCGTATCGCTCTCTACAGCGTCGGATTGATGAACGACCATACGGTAGAAAATGCTGGGAAGCCACCAGAACAGGATGCAGGCAAAGATAAACGAGCCGAGATAGAACCACTTTCCGCGCTCCTGCCTCTGCGGCGCGTACACGCAATCCTGGGCCGCGCGCGTTGAAGAGGCGCTCTGCAGAGAGCCGTGGCGGATGGCTGCGCTCATCGGCCATCCTCCGCGTCGAGCCTTCCCTGCGCGTTGAAACGGGAATCGAGCGAAAGGTAAGCCTCCGCTACCGAGCGCGCCGAATAAGCGGTGAGCGGCAGAGGCGGTAAAGGCGCCGCTTGCAGAGCATTGCGCAGCGCGGCGGCAACCTCGGTGCGCTCCACGGATGCGGAGAATAATTGAATTCCTGTGCCGATCCGCTCTGGCGCAATCTCCAGGCCGCCGCCCGAGGCCGGCATCACCACTGCACATCCCTGGCTCAGAGCTTCAAGATAGGCGATGCCGAATGGCTCTGCCGGATTGCCGGAGACAAACACGCGCGTGCGCCGCAGCCTCTCCCGCACCTCAACCGGCGTCAGCGCGCCCGTAAACGCAATACGCTCGTCTCCGTGATGAATGCGCTCCAGTTCCGGACGCATCGGACCGTCTCCCACGATCCACGCCCGCAGACCGGGATTCTCGTCCAGCACGTCGCGGATAGCAGGCAGCAGCCGGTCCACATTCTTGGCGCAATGCAGCCGTCCAACATAGGTGATCGCCTCGCGCTTGGCTCCGTCCTCCGGCATTGCTTCCATAAAGAGCGGATGGACCGGATTGCGGATCACCGCATCCACGCGCAACCCGAAGATCGCTCGCAGATGCAGCGCCGAGTACTCCGAGACCTCGACCAACTGAACGCCGCGACAGGCATTGGCCATCCGGTAGGAGGCCAGGATCGCCAGCGTTCTCGTCCAGCCCTGGTGTGCGGCGCAGGGAACGCCGTGCGCCATGCAGATCGCGCGCCGGGCCAGTGGCGCGGCAAAAACAGCCGTCGTGCTGAGTATCTTCAATACGCCGGGATCGCGCACTTCGCCAAGCCGAGCCGGAATCTTGGCAGGTGAAATCACTTCGGCAGCCAGGCCGAGTTCGGCAAAGCCGCAGCGCAATGCTTCGGCAAAGCTGGCAACGCCGCCGTTTGGATGGCCGCCTGTGAGCAAGACCTTCGATGGTGGACGGCCGTTCATTCCCTTCCCTCCCGCTCCTGCTGGCGACTGCCCGCGCTCTTCTCTGCTGCGTACATCGAAAGTCAGTCCTTTGAAAAAAGAAAATCATGCGTTCCTGAGTCCACCATGCCATTGGAGATCCACCGGCTGATATCCACCCATCCCACTGGAGTCCGCGCCTCGTCGAGCATCCTGCTCTGATAGCCGTGCCTCCAAAAGACCTCAAAGGCCTCGGCGAACCGGCTGCTGACTCCGCCGGGAATCACCTCGCCGCTGAGCAGGATCTCCACCAGCCAGGTCGGTCTTGGATTCAGATTCAACGTTGCCGTCGCACCGGCCAGCACATCCAATTCGAAGCCTTCGACGTCCATCTTGATCAGCAACTTCTTGCCTTCAAATCTGCCGGCCGCGATGGCGTCGAGCGTTGTCAATGGCGCCAGAGTGGACTGCGCCTCATATGCCTGCGCCCAACCCGGCACAAACGAGGCAATGCCGCCGTATCCGTAGATGCGTCCCAGTCCGCTTCGTCCCGCCAGGCCAAGCGGAAATACTTCGACATCGAGAAACTTGTTTTCCCACAGGTTTCTATAAAGAAAATTCAAGTTTCTGGAGGAGGGTTCAACTGCGATCGTCTGCTTTCCACGGCTCGCTGCCAGACATGAGTAGAAACCCACATTGGCCCCAATATCGATTACCGTCTCGTGGCATTTCACGAGTTCCAGAAACGCTTCGATCTCATTCTCTTCCCAGCCGTCTCTGGTCATCGTTGGATCGCCCGACAAACTGAAGCCGTATTTTGTCGGAATCGAACGGCGGCGATTCGTTACGTCCCGCAGCAAACGGTACTGCCGCCCAAGCGGCGGCGCAAATGTATCGACGGTTTTTCTGCATCTTGACAAGAACACATTTTTCTCCTTGGAGTTCTGCTCCCTCGTTCCCTTGAAATTCACCGCTGATACCAGCGAAGAGACACCCCGCTGCGGCGCTCATCCCGCCTCATTTCCCACTGCCGCCAGCTTACTGACGGCAAGATAACCGCGGCGGGCGCGCGCAAATATTCCCCAGGCAAATGGCAGGCCAATGATCGCAGTGGCAACAAGATAACTGAAGGCCGCGCCGGTATTGCCCCATCGCGGCGCTGTCAGCGCTGCCAATAGAAGGGTCAGCAAAGCCACGACCAGAGACTGGGCGAGAAAAGGCTCGTTCTTGAAGGAGCGCAGTAGCATCGCCAAACTCTGCACGATGCAATTGGCGCCAGCCGCCACCACCAGCACAGCAAACAGTTGTGGTGAAACCATGCGCGCGGCCAATCGGGGAGCGAGCGCGGGCAATAAGGCGCACAACCAGCAAGCGGCCAGCGCAATCACCACAAAGGCGGCGATCGACTGAACCAGTGTGCGCTGAAACAGCCGGTCTAGCCCCAAGAACTCGCGCCGCGCAATCATGCGGCCGAAGGGCGTGGCCTTGGTCGAGGACCAGGCCAGCGCCAAAATCGTCATGTATCCGGTGACGCTGAGCGACATCCCCATCTGTCCGGCATCGACAGGTCCACGCAACGCAAATAGTACCGGGATGAATACCTGAACCGTGAAGTAGGAACACATCCAACTGACGGCGATGCGCCACTGAAAGGGCCAGACCTCCCGGCTCCAGTGGATGGCGGATTCGCGGGCCTGATGGTTGAGCAGCCCCGCCAATAGAGAGCGGCGCGAAGCCAGAAAGAAGAGTCCCACGCCAACGTAGCCCGCAATAGCGAAAGCTGGAGCATATAAACCGTGATGGAGCAGCAATGCCATCCAGGCCAGCGCCGAGGCCGCAACCGCCTGACGCATACGCATTGCGGCGACTGCCCGCACTTCGCCGCATCCCTCCACAAACGAGTAGAAGGGAACGCACCACAAACCAGCCATCGAGGCAGCAACCGCCGCGAACCAGGGTCCCTGCCAGGCCACCAGCGAAGAGGCCGGTTCTGCATGACGGGAGAAGAATATCCATCCCATTGGCGCCAGAATCAATCCCATTGCCAGCGCTGCCACTGTATACCAGCGCAGACTGAGTTGCAACGCCGACGCCAGCCGCGCATGGGCTGTCGCATCCCCGCGCACTCTTCCGTCGCCGGCGATCTCCAGGTGAACGCACTCGTGTGCTGCCAACTGCTGAATCACGAAGGAGAAGCCCATCTCGAAGACCACCTGCAACGAGACCAGGCTAAGCAGTGTGTAGTAGTAGCCTTGCTCGACAGGCGTGAGATAGCGCACGATGAGCAGCACCGTTCCCGTGCTGCCCACTATACCGACGGCCCGCGCAAGAAAGGTATAGGCAACGGCGCCATCCATGCCTAGCACGCAAAGCCCTCTCATCGCACTCCTCCAGCCCAGGCCTCTTCCAACGCCACGGCCCAGGAACCCGTGCGGCTGCGACAGGCGCGAAGCAGGGCAACGACTTCGACTGAAAGCCCGATCAGCAAGGCCAAAGGCAGAGCCAGCAGCAGCGCGGCCAGCAGGATCCAGATTTTGTAAAGATAGTTGGGACGGTCCGGGACCACGGCTGGATCAACCACCTGCACCATCGAGCCTTGCCGTGCTTCGTCCACGCGAGCAGCCTCATACTGGCGCGTCAACAGATCCTGAACCATCTCACGGTACTTGACCTCGCGCAACGCGCGCGCATACTCCAGACCGGCTTCGCCCAGCTTGCCTTTGGGTGCCACCAGATCGCCATCCGGTCGATCATTGTCAACGTCCATGGCGGACAACTGCGACTCCAGGCTCGATAACTCACGCTCGGTGCGCTCAAGATCCGGGTTCTCATCGGCGGCAAACTGGCGCATCGATTGGATCTCCATCTGCTTGGTCGCAATTTGGGCGCGCAGCATCGCTGCCGAGGCAATCATGGCGTGGGCCTGACCGTCGAGTTCAATCACGCCAGTGTGTTGCTCGGTCTGCTTCATCTCTTCTTCTGCCTGTGCCAGAGCTGTGCGCGCGGCATTCAACTGCCGCTCGAAGAATAGCCTTCTCTGCGCTGCTTCGGTAATCGCCAGATTCGCCGAAAAGCGCCGGTATTCTTCCAGCCACCCATTGGCCAGTTCTGCAGCGCGGCGCGGATCCCGGTCGGTGACCGAAAGGCGGATCAGCCCGTCCTTCAGCCCATTGTCAACCGAGCTTTCCCGCTCCCATTTTTTGCGCGCAGTCGAGAGATATCTGCGGTGATAGAGAGTTTGCAGATGAAAGCGCTCCACCATTGCATCCTCCACCGTGCGGCTTTTCATCAAGGCGACCTGCAGGTCATTGGGATTCTTGGCGCCCAGATTGCTGCCGCCCATTCCGGCGATCGCTCCCAAACTGTTCAGTTGCGCAATCATCGTCGTTCCCGCCGAACTTCCCTGCTGAGGTGGAAGAAAGGCAATGCTGGCCGTATAGGCATTGGGAAGAAGCAATACCACAGCGATGGTGACAGCGGCGATAACGAGCGCAGTCATCCCGATCAATCTTTTCCGTTTGAGTGCAACCCGCATCACCGGCGGCAAAGAGCCGAATGAAGCATGGGAACTGGGAGCGACGAGTTCCTGGATCTCTGTTGGCACGCTAAACTTCCTCTTTGTATTCGGTGATTTTCTTCAATGAGCACAGCGCTTTCTTCCGAATCTTCGGCGCACTGCCAATCGTTCCCGGCCAATGGCGCCATGCAATGCCGCAATCCGGCTCATTCAATCAGAGGACCGGAAGCAAATGATGAACCGGTCACTTCTTCATAAACTGCGATCAGATTACCCGCCTTCGTCGATGCATCATCCAGGAAATCGAGAAAACCGCCATTCCCAAATCGATTATGGGAAGACACTCATAGATCTGTCCGATTTCGGAACAAGTCCTCATCCCAATTGCATTTTTCTCTTTGTCCCGCCTGCCGGATATGTGAACAATGAGGCGTCTATGAGAAACCATCCATCTTCTCGCTCCTTCAATTGCCGGGCAACTCTTCTCCAGGTTGCGGGCGCCGTGCTCCTGGTCTTCTTCGCACAGCAAGTCTTGGCGCAATGTTCTTCTGGGGAGGATTCCGATTCCTACGGCTGTCAGTTGCAGCAATCCGCTCCTCTGCCCTCCACGGTTCCGTCGCAGGCATCCTCGACTGTGCTGTCGATGCAGGAGCAGCCGCAGCAGGGACCTCCGAGGCCAGACCTCTCCACACAGACCTTCACAGACAACGGTCCTGTCAACGGATCGCATGACAACGAAGCAGCATTGCGCAATGCAATTCAAGCAAGCGGCCAGCGTGCAGCACGGCTGTTTGCACCAGAGCCGCATACGGAGTTTCAGCGCTTCGTGGCTGACAGCACCGGCCATATGCTGACCATCTATGGCGCCAGTCTCTTTGCCCAGCGGCCGGCCTCCTTTGGTCCCATCGATCAGGCCCCGGCGCCACAGGATTTGGTGGTCGGCACGGGAGACGAATTACGCATCCGCATCTGGGGTCAGATCAACTTCAGCGCCAATCTGCGCGTGAGCCGCGAGGGAGAGATTTATCTTCCCAAGGTGGGCGCTGTTCATGTCGCCGGTCTTGCATTTTCCTCCGTCACTGGCCACCTGCGCACCGCACTGGAGAGGGTCTACCGCAACTTCGATCTGAGCGTCGATCTAGGAGAGATTCATTCCATTCAGGTGTACGTAACCGGGCAGGCGCGGCAGCCGGGCGAATACACGGTCAGCGCACTCAGCACCCTCGTGGATGCGGTCTTCTTGAGCGGAGGTCCATCCGGGGCCGGCTCGATGCGCCACGCCGAACTGAAGCGCGAAGGCAAGATTCTCACAGACTTCGATCTTTATGCGCTGCTGGTCAGCGGCGACAAGACCGGAGATGTGCAACTGCAGCCGGGCGATGTGCTCTTTATTCCCGCCGCAGGTCCGGAGGTAGCCCTGCTGGGCAGCGTGCGCCAAGAGGCTATTTATGAACTGCGCGGCCAGGAGTCTGTTGAACAGTTGCTTGATGCGGCTGGCGGAAGAACGGCGGTTGCCTCCGGCGGTCACATCTTGGTGGAGCGCATCATGGATCATACCGAACGGCGCGCCTTCGATCTGAAGGCTGATGCAGCCGGACTGGCGACCTTGCTGGTCGACGGCGATATTGTGCGTATCAATCCGATCGCCTCCAACTACCGCGAGACGGTCACGCTACGCGGATCGGTGGCCAACCCCGGACGCTTCCTCTGGCATCAGGGAATGCGGTTAAGCGATCTCATGCCCGACCGGGATTCGCTGCTCTCGCGCAACTACTGGTGGCGGCGCACCCAACTCGGCTTTCCAGCTCCAGAGTTTGTCTCCACGGACAGCTCTTCCACCTCCTACAAGGAGAAAGGCCTGCTTTCAGAACGATCTTCCGGTGACGACTCGGACGAGCAGAGTGAATACCTCTCCAATCCGCTATCAGATCGTAATGCAAACAGCCTTTCGGATAGGAGATTGACTCCATCCTCCGTAGACGATCCCTCCGCGGCAATGCAAAAGGCCATCGATAATCGCGCATCGGGAGCCGCCGGCACGCTAGGTGGAATCCTGGTGAACTCTCGAATGGGGCAAGAGACAGCGCTTCTTCGCCCCTCATCAGAAACCGATTGGAATTACGCGGTAATTGAGCGGCTGGATGCCTCTACCATGGCCACTTCGTTGATCCCTTTCGATCTGGGCAAGTTGATGCTCGACCACGATCCTTCACAGAATATGGAGCTTCAACCCGGCGACATCGTCACCATCTTCTCGCAGGACGATATCCATCAACCCACAGAACAGCAGACGAAATATGTGCGCCTGGAAGGTGAGTTTGTGCACGCTGGCATTTACAGCGTACTGCCCAACGAGAGCTTGCGCGAATTGGTTGCGCGGGCCGGAGGCCTCACTGGAAAGGCGTATCTTTACGGATCGGAGTTTACCCGCAAAAGCACGCAGGTGATTGAACAACAGCGTTTGAACGAGTACGCCGACCATCTTGAACATCAGATGGCGCGCAGCTCGATGGCAATGAGCAGCGCGGCGAGCAGCTCGCCGGAGAGCGGGCAATCGGGACAGGCGGCTTCCGTCAACCACGATCTGATCGCGCGACTGCGCCAGTTGCGGCCAACGGGAAGAATCGTACTGAGTCTGCATCCGCGCAGCTCTGGAGATAACGAACTCCCGGATATGCCGCTGGAAGACGGCGATGTCATGCTGGTGCCACCTACTCCCGCAACCGTACAGGTCATTGGCGCGGTACTTAATCAGAATGCCTTCCTCTATCGCAACGATGGCCATGTCTCGGACTACCTTCATCTGGCCGGAGGTCCCAGCCGCGATGCGGACCGCAAGCACAGCTATGTGCTGCGCGCCGATGGATCCGTTACCAGCCGCGATACCGGTCAGTCGATCTTCTCAGCCTCCGGATTCGATAGAACTCGTGTTTATCCCGGTGACACGATCTTCGTTCCAGAGAAGAGCGTTGGGCAGGGTGCGCTGCACGAGCTCCTGGGATGGACGCAGATATTCTCCCAGCTTGCCCTCGGCGCCGCAGCAATCGATGTACTCAAGTAGATTCTGGCGTGCAAGCATCCCTACCATGCAACATCACTTGAACAACTTTTCTAAGCATCTTCTCATGGGCTTTCGCTGATTCAATTTCGATTGCGGGAATCTTCCCAATATCGCTCTCCGTCTCCTTCATTTTCTTTTCTTTGCCCGCCAATCCACAGCCTTTCCGACGATGATGCAGATGTGGACACCATGCGAATGAGGGACCGTACGTTCGGATCTTCACGTACGCCTTCAGCCATGCACGCTGGCAATTGCGCGACCTGGTGTTGCCATCGCAGTAACTATCCATTCCGTTTACGAGGTCTGCATTGATGCAACTTTCTAGCTCTGTGAATAAGCCGGGCACTGTTTCCGCAGTGGTATCTTCCCTCGTCAATCCACAGCCCATTTTCGATAACAAGCCGGATCGAGAAGAGCGCCTCATCCGTCCTTCGGCGAGCGGCTGGAGCCTCTCTTCTTCCAAGCGGCTGCTTGATCTAGCGGCGGCTCTCTTCGTTCTCTTCGTTTTTGGTCTTCCGATGCTCGCAATTGCTTTGTGCGTGCGTCTTTCCTCGCATGGACCATCCATCTTCTCCCAGCAGCGCGTTGGCCGGGGCGGGCGTCTCTTCCGCATTTACAAATTCCGCACCATGATCGCTAGCACAGGACAGAGCGGTCCAGGACTGACACGCGATGGCGACGGACGCATCACCGGCATGGGACGCTGGCTGCGCAAGCTCAAATTCGATGAGCTTCCGCAGTTCTATAACGTTCTTCGCGGTGATATGAGCCTTGTCGGCCCACGGCCCAAGCTGCCACAGTATGCCGGTATTGTCGATATGCCTTATCGTCCCGGAATCACTGGTGCTGCGACACTCGCCTTCCGCCGTGAAGAAGAGATTCTGAGCCGTGTTCATCCCAGTCAGCTTGATCCCTTCTATCACCTGCATATCCGTCCCCTCAAGGCGCGCATCGATGCGCGTTATATGGGCCGGGCTACGTTCTGGAGCGACTTGCGTTTGATTGGCGCAACCTTTACGGCCTGTCTGGCGCCTGCGCGCACACCAATCGTCTTTCGCAGCGCTTCGACTCAAATCTTGGCTTTCCCTCCACCACCGGCGCGGGAGGCATCTGTCGATAGCTCCTTTGAAACGGCAAATTGATACGTCGACCGGTTGCATTCGAGGATTTCGGGGCGCTCGCACGCCAGGTTACGGACGACGATAGACATCGTAGCCAGCCAGTTTGCAATACGGCAAGAAAATTTGCTGAAGCGCTTCGATCGTGACTGCGCGCTGCGGCGTAACATCTTCCTTGATTTGCAGATTGCGCTTCACAATCAGCCAGCGGATAGGGCGGCGCCGCGCCTCTTCAACAAGCTGCGCGGGCGAATATGGATCCGTGGATCGATCGAAGAGCAAAACAGGAAACTGCGGGATGCGTCCGGTAGCAAAGTAGAAGGGGTCTTCACCTGGGATGAGGATCAGTCCGTCAGAAGATGGGATTTTCTTGGCGGCAAAGCGTAGTAGTTCCTCGAACTCCGGCAAATAAGGGCCTGCTATGGCCATTCCTCGCAGCGCGGGAAATGCCGATTGGTAGATCGGCCCCTCAGGCAGTTGCACATACGAAAGCCGCTCTTCGCTTGCGGTATACAAGCCGCCGCAAATCAGCAGCGCCACTGAAATAGTCAAAGCCAATGCCGGCACAATAGACGGCAATCGAGGCCTGACCGCCGCGCGCTCTTCCATTGATGCGAGGAATGCAATCATCTCGGCGATGAGAAAAACCAGCAACGGCCAAATGGCGTATGTCGATCCCCACAACTGCTGCGAAAGCAGCGTTCCCTGAATGGCTGCTAGCACGATTGCAGGCAATATAGAACGCAGGCCCGGAGTGCGCCAAAGCTGTACTAGAGTAAGCGTTCCAGAAAGGACAAGAAGCAGCGGCCATAAAGCGAGAAGATTGCTGGCGCGGTCGTCGGCATCCGAAGAGATGAAAATACCTGCCAGCGTCCAGAGAAACGGTGCGGCCAGCAAACCCAGAGCTGTCATTCGCGCCCATCGAGAATGGGCAAGGCGGCTGTGCAATAGCACAAGAGCTACCACGACTGCCGGGAGCTGCCATAGCAGCATAGGCTCCGTATACACAGAGAACATGAGATCGAGACCAGGAAGCCGTCGCTCTGCTGCAAACTGAATCGTCCAATAGACCGCATTGCCGATTCCAGCGGTGAAATGCAGAAGCAGGCTTGCTCCAAGTAGCGATGCAGCTGCTCCTGCAAGGATTGCGCCCAGTGTCGCCGGGCTGCTGTGTGAGGTCCTGTTGTAATGCGCAATCCGTGCAAGCAAAAGCAGAAACACGAGAGCAAATGCGGCCACAAGAAATGGAAGCCCTATATTCTGTTTGAAGAAGAGCGGCAGCGTAAGCGCTGCACCCGCAAGACAAGGTCTCAGAAGCCTCCCGCCACGCTTCGATGACAAATCTGAAGAGTTCTCCTCCACTCGCTGCAGAATCAGTACGGCAAGAAGAATCGAAAATACGGTATCGCAATCATACGAGGGAAACGGCAGGATACTGTAGTTGCCCAATACGATCAGTGGCGCGCCAAGACATAGCGAGACCAACCAAGCAGTGCGCAGGCGGCCTCGCAGTGAGTGCAGTGTAATTCGCCAAGCCAAGACCGTACTCAGGCCACCAACAACTGCGGCATAGAGCACATGATGAAGATAAACCCGTCCCCACAGACGAATGATAGCGGCCTGGATGATAAAAGTAAGTGGCGAGTGAACCAGTGGAAAATCCCGATAAGGCATCTGGCCCATTGCAATGCGAATGCTCGTGTCCAGCGTATAACTTCCATCCCAGAGGATCGCCAGATGCGCATTTTGCCAGAGGACCACCGCAGCGCTGGCCAGAAAGAGCATCGACGCTGCGGCCGAATCGCACCAGCGCCAGCCTCTGAATAACAGGAATGATTCGAGTTTCAACATCGCAATCTTAGGCATCGGTAGTAGCGGAGTCAGCAGCTCATCTTCAGCTCAATTCATTGATTCTCAACGCTCGCAGCACTCTACCGCAAGTCGGCTCGTTGCTGGAGTCTGTTTGCACAAGTGCGGGCACGTGCTGGCCGTCACTGCGACTTCGCTTCATCTTGCCGTACGCCTTGATAAGGCGCACCGATTTGTCGCGCCCTCGGAGCTTGCCAATGCGCAGGGTGCAGAACCAAAACCGGCAATCTCTTTCAAAGGATTCTCTGGACGGCAAATCCACTCCGGCCCAGAATGACGAGCATTTCCTCGCCGAGGCAAGGTTCTATCGAAAGCTGTCAGACGGCAACATCAACTGTGAGTTGTGTCCTCGTAGTTGCGTCGTCAAAAACATGGAGCGCGGCTTCTGCGGCGTCCGCGAAAATCGCAACGGCAGCTTTTATTCGCTGGTCCACTCGCGCATCTCAGCCGCACACGTTGATCCCATTGAGAAGAAGCCGCTCTTTCACTATCTTCCCGGAAGCCTGGCCTTCTCGCTAGGTGCCGCAGGCTGCAACGTCCGCTGCAAATTCTGCCAAAACTGGAATCTCGCGCAATCGCGTCCCGAAGAGCTTCACGCCGAATACCTTCCGCCACAACGTGCCATAGAACTCGCGGTGCAATACCACGCTGCCACGATTGCCTTCACATACAACGAGCCAACCGTCTTTGCCGAATATCTGATGGATACCTCCGAAGCGGCGCACCAGGCCGGAGTTCGCACGATCGTAGTCTCGAATGGCTATATGCAGCCGAAGGCCTTACAGAGTGCCTACAGCACAGTCGATTCCGTCAAAATCGATCTCAAATCGTTTTCCGATTCCTTTTATCGCCAAGTCGTCAGCGGCCAATTGAAACCGGTTCTGGATGCGCTGATCACCTTGCGCAAGATGGATAAATGGACGGAGATTGTTTATTTGGTGATTCCCACGCTGAACGACAGCGATGCGGAGTTCCGCGCTCTTGCGCAATGGATCAAAACGAATCTCGGCGAGGATATTCCTCTTCATTTTACGCAATATCATCCCGAATATCTTCTGAAGGATCTGCCCGTAACGCCGGTTTCCACACTGGAGCGCGCCAAAGCCATTGCCGATGCAGAGGGATTGCATTACGTTTATATTGGCAATGTGCCTGGGCATCCGGCGCAGAACACCTATTGTCCCAACTGCCGCCGCCTTTTGGTGGAGCGCCTGGGATTCTCGGTTGATCGCGTGCTGATCTGCAATGACCGTTGCCCGTTCTGCCAGCATCCAATTCCCGGCATCTGGCGCGTATGAGAATTCTGAGGAGGCTTCGCAGATGAATCTCGTCATCGTCCATAGCGCACTGATTCTGGCTGTACCGCTCATCGCCTTCCTGCCATTTCAACCTCTCGGGAACGCTCAATCCCCAATCGCGCAAAAAGTGCGGCCAGCATCGGTCGCCGGCGGCTTTTATCCCGCCGATCCAAAGATTCTTTCAGCGATGATTGACAATCTGCTCTCCCAGGCCGCGGCTCCGCGAATTACCAACCCTATTCTCGCTGCGGTCGCTCCGCACGCCGGTTATCAGTTCTCCGGCCCCGTGGCGGCGTATACCTATGCACAACTGAAGGGGCACAGGTTTTCGCGCGTCGTCTTGATTGCTCCCACGCACTACGTGGCCTTCAACTACACATCGATCTACGACGGAGACGCCTACGCAACGCCGCTGGGGAACGTCCCGGTTGATAAGCGGTTCGCTCACCAGCTTGCAAAAATGAGTTCGACGATGCGCCTCTCCGGCGAAGGACATGATCCGACTGCGGCCGGCGGCGAACACGCAATCGAAGTGCAATTGCCCTGGCTGCAAAAGGTGCTGGGAAATTTCGAACTCGTGCCCATTATTATGGGCGATCAAAGTTACGAAAGCAGCCGCGCTCTGGCTCTCGCTCTTGAAAAACTCATCAAGTCGGAAAAGGAGAGCGGCGATACACTCGTACTCGCCTCCTCCGATCTCTCCCACTATCACACCTACGAGGATGCCGTGAAGATGGACCATAAGGCCCTCAATGCGCTTCAGGCGTGGGATTATTTCAGTATGTCGCGCAACTTCCAATCGCGCACGTGGGAGGCCTGCGGCGGCGCTCCGATCGTGGCAGCAATGATTTATGCCGAGCGCATGGGAGCCAATCATGCGCTTCTCTTGAAGTACGCGAACTCCGGCGATATTACCGGCGATCATTCCCGCGTTGTAGGCTACAGCGCGGATCTTTTTGTGAAAGACGTTGCAAACAAGACAAAAGAAACTCCTTTCTCCTTGAGCGAGACCGAGAAGAACGAGTTGCTCGCGTTGGCACGAAAATCTGTGGAGCACGTGGTGCAATCGGGGGATGCGTATGAGCCTCCCGCCTCCGCCAGTGCAACCCTCAATCAGGAGCGCGGGGCCTTCGTCACTCTCTCCGAGTCGGGCGTATTGCGTGGCTGTATCGGCTATACCTCCGCCGCCAAACCCCTCTACCTCACCGTGCGCGACACGGCCACGCTGGCCGCCATGCGCGATCCCCGCTTCAAGCCGGTGACGGCATCGGAGTTGCCGGATCTCGAATATGAAATCTCCGTGCTCTCGCCTCTGCGACGCGTAACCGATCTGCAACAGATCAAGATCGGCGAGCACGGCCTGCTGATGAAGAATGGCGGCAATGAAGGACTCCTGCTGCCACAGGTGCCGGTGGAGCAGAAATGGGACCGGCAAACCTTCATCGAGCAGACCTGCATCAAAGCGCGCATGAGCTCCGATTGCTGGAAGGATGAAAACACTGACATCTTCAGCTTCACCGCAGTTGTCTTCCATGAACCCAAACCATAATTGAACTTCCGTCCTTGACGTGCATCGTTGCGAATGATCGAATGGTTCAGGAAGATCTTCGAGTGAACCGATGCACACACCCCAATTTACATTGAATGACTATGAAAATGACTTCGCCGATCGCCATCTTCTTCACGGCGTGGTAGCGAAGTGGGCAAAGCAGAAGCCGGAGGCCGCCGCCATGATCGGTGCGGAGAGCGGCCGTATTGTCACCTGGCGCGAATTCGACCTGATGACCTCCGCCCTGGCGCAGGAATTGTTGCGGCTGGGCTTTGCCAAAGGCGATTTTCTGGTCACCATGCTGCCGCTCTCCATCGATCACATTTTGCTCGAATATGCGTGTTTCAAAATCGGCGTGATTGTCGCTCCGCTCGATCTGCGTCTCTCCTCCGCTGAAGTCATTCAAGCATTGGAGATTCTCAAGCCCCGCGGCTTTGTCTCTCTGGGAGTAAAGCCTCCCTTTGATCTTCGCCCGCTCTGGCGCGAAGTGCAAACACGGTGCAAGTGGATTCACTCTTTCATCGTTATGGACTCGAACGAAGAAATCCCCGGCACGGTATCCTACGCTACGATCGCCGTGCCTGCCCTTCGCGCCCTGGACTCCGCGAATCACTCAACCACGGTGAATTCTGCCCCTCGGCCAGAGATCGCCTTGAACGGAAATGATGGCGCGCTGGTCATCTTTACCACCGGTTCCACAGGTTCGCCCAAGCCGGCTCTGCTCTCTCACCGCAACATTACAGTGCAAAATATGTGCCTGTGCGGCGCATTTTTTGGCGGAGATCGCGGTGTCCGCACTCTCGTCAATCTGCCTCCCTCTCACGTTGGAGGCCAGACCGAACTATTGATGAGCACCTTCTTCGGCGGAGGCGTCGCCATCCTGCTCGAAATCTTCGACGCCAGCCGTTCGTTGCGCGCCGTCACCCAGCATCGTGTGGAGATCCTGGGCCAGATTCCGGCAATGTTCAATCTCGAATGGATGCTCAAGGATTACGGGCGCTATGATCTCTCCAGCCTGAAATTTGCCGCTTATGGTGGCAATGCGGTCTCGCAGCCATTCGTTGAACAGCTTTCCGCCATGGCGCCGGTTATCGGCACCGGCCTCGGCCTCACTGAAGCCGCTGGATTCTGTACATATATTCAAGCGAATGCGGAAGACAGGCAATCGATTCTCGCTGGAGTTGGCCGCGCAATGCCGGTCTATCCCTGCTCCATTCGTCAGCCCATGCGCGATGATGGCAACGCCGGCGATGAACTGCCCTCCGGTGAAATCGGCCACCTCTGCTTTCGCGGGCCACAGACCTTTCTCGGCTATGTCAACGATCCCGCCGCTACCGCAAAGGCGATCTCGTGCGACGGCTTCCTATATACCGGCGATCTTGGCTTTCAAGACACTGCGGGATTGCATCTGACCGGCAGAGAAAAATGGGTCATCAAGTCGCTTGGCTACCAGATATTCCCCGGCGATGTGGAAGCGCATATCTGCACCCTTTCAGAAAAAGTCGCCCGCTGTGTTGTGGTAGGAGTTGCCCATGCCGTGGTTTCCGAGGCGGTCGTTGCGGTCGTGGAGAAGAGACCCGGTGTTGAACTCATCCGCCAGGAGCTGGATCGCCATGCGCGTTCCCTCGCCCCCTATATGCGGCCGCGCCATTGGATCCTTCTCGAAGCCGGCCAGATGCCGCTGAATCGCATCGCCAAGCCCGATTACCTCCACGCACAGAAATTGGCCCGGCTGGAGATCGACGCAATGCGCGCACGTGGCGAGTGGGACAGCGGCTATCGCAAAAGCTCAACTAGCCAATCCGTGTGACATCGATTGATCCGGCAACAAAATACTGGATGGGTGCCCCATCCATTCCCGCGTTTTTTGTGGGAATGGGTGGGAAAGAATCTCACTTTTTTCTTGCCGGAACAGTAATAAGCCAGATCGCTCAGCTCTGATCCCGCCACAAGACCACACCGCCCAGCAAGCCGCTCTCGTTCGAGACGATGCTCACATTCTTGGCGGGAGTGAAGAGAATCTTCTTGGTGTTGCCGCCGCCCAGATAGAGGAAATCCCAGTTGAAGAGCGCTTCAGTCTGCGCAATAGCGGCCTGAAGAAAGTCATTCCAGCGGGCTTTGCCGTATTTGTCCAAACCGCGCCGGCCTAGGTAATCCTCATAGGTCATGCCCTTCTTGCGCCAGGGATGGTGGCCGATTTCAAGTCCGGGAACCAAATGACCATTCGTGAAGAGCGCGCCGCCAAGCCCGGTGCCCAGCGTCAGCACCAGCTCCACGCCCTGCCCCTTGATGGCTCCGTAGCCGGCGACATCGGCATCGTTGCCCACACGAACCGGCTTCTTCCAACGTTTTTCAAGTTCCTCCTGCAGCGGAAAACCCGCAGCCCAGAGCGGATGCAGATTGAAGGCGCCGAAGGTCGAGCCGTGCTTGACAACGCCGGGAAATCCAACCGAAACCCGGTCGAACTCTCCCATCAGCTTGCGCAGAGCGTCAAGCCCGGCCAACACGGCATCGGGCGTAGGCACCTCTGGGGTCAGCACCCGCTGCCGCTCGCTCACCGGCTTTCCCTCCGGGTCAAGCAGCATCGCTTTTAAGCCCGAACCGCCAATGTCAATCGACATGGTGATCGGGCCGGTTGGTTTCGTGGCAACGGCGGGAGCGGCGGCGGAGAGTGTGGAATTTTCAGTGGTCATCAGCAGGATTGTAGCGCGTACGGGCTGGATTGCAAGTGGCGATTTGAAAACTTCCGTGAAGTTCTTTTCTGGGTCGAGATTTCAACGCCCTTGCAAAGACTCGCCGGTCAGTGGTGTAGCAGATACATCCACGCGAGGATCAGAAGCGACGCTCCTACGAAAAGGCTCCAACCCACAAGTCGCAAACTTCTGGCGATTTGAGCGTGGGGCCCCGCCGGGTTCCACAAGCGGCTGCGATTTGCCTCGACAAAGGCAGACGCGAAGGCGGAATTCCACAGCGTGAAGCTTCGGTGCTCC
>Ga0181520_10002178_pt1 | contig 37189 bp, 29 predicted proteins | sample PEATcosm2014_Bin_29_FD_132451 | JGI IMG/M metagenome (GOLD analysis project Ga0181520, IMG submission 132451) | Peatland microbial communities from MTU Mesocosm Facility, Houghton, MI, USA - PEATcosm2014_Bin02_30_metaG | ecosystem: Environmental > Terrestrial > Soil > Wetlands > Peat | place... | reverse complement strand
TCGAAGCCGCGACGAACGCCGCAGCGGTCAACCCCCACCCAACCCTCCCCCTGGGTACAGGGAGAGGGGAATAAAAGGCGGTCCCGCATGGATTTACACTCGCCCGGAAAATCGGGCACTCTCGTTCGTAGCGGCTCGCCTCCCGCCGAAAGTGGGGTGATCGCCAGATGGGCGCGCCTGGGCGCGTACGAAACTCGACCCGGGCGCGCCAGGTTCAGACTATTTCATGACAAGTTCGAACTTTTTCGGCGCTTTTGGGTGCGTGTTTGGGAGCAATGTTCGGGCGAAACCGCGTTATCCGGCCGGGAAACGGGACGCCGCCAGCGCGGGACACGGGGTGGTTTTGACGGTAAACTCAATCCAGCAAGCCAGTTGAAGGAGATTTCTGCTACGGAGCCGGCCCGAAATACGGGGCATGAGCCGCATGGTGCGCCAGGACCGCCCAAATTCTCTCCCTGTGTCCGGCAGTGAGGTCGAGCCGGAGGCCCGCCGCCGCGCCGCGGTGGTTTCTCGGCCGGCGGCGGTCGCCTTGGCGGCCTTGGCTGCCGGCATTTTCGCACAGGGATTGTGGTCGCCCCGGCCGGGGATGTGGCTCATACTCGCCCTTGGTCTGGGCTTCGCATCGCTGTGGCTGCGGCAGGCGGCGACGCGGGGAATAACGCTGGCGATCGCCACGGCGGTGCTGGGTCTGGCGGCGGCCGAGGCGCAATACAACCGCGCTGCAGCCGATGACATTCTCAATGACATCGGTGATTCGCCCAGGCTCGCCGAGCTACAGGTTCGTCTGGATCAAGAACCGCGTTTCTTCATGCCCCATGCGGATTTACACCTGAACTCCCCGCTCGAGCAAGCCACGGCCGCCGTCGTTGCCATCAAGTCGGCCGGTCAATGGCGGCCGGCCAGCGGATGGGTCAGTTTGTTCCTGGACGAGGCCAATCCCAATCTCACGCCGGGGCGAGACTATCGCATTATCGGCATGCTCCAGCATCCCGGCAAGAATGATCCCGAGATCGCCGAACACGATCGCCGTCACGGCATTGGCGCCGAACTGGCCGTCAATCACGCCGACGCCGTCGAGCCCATCGGCGACATGGCGATGCCGTGGATGCTGTCGGTGCGGCAATGGGTTCGGGGGCTGATATCGGATGGATTCGGTTCGCGGCTGGTTTCCAACATCAATAACCGCGCTGAAATTGACCGGGCCATTCTCTGCCAGTTGATCCTGGGTGATCACGATCCGCTGTCCCGCCAAACACAGGATGACTTCGCCCAGTCCGGAACGACATGGCAACTGGGAATCAGCGGCCTGCATATCGCCATGGTCGCGGGTCTGGTTGGGCTGGTCGGCCGGTTGCTGCGGTGGCCGCCCCGGTCAAGTCTGCTGGCGGCGGCGATCGCGGCGATGGCCTACGCAATGATCGCGGATTCGGGACAGGCGTCGTGGCGGGCGACACTGTGTTGCGTGGTCGCCTCGTGCGGACTGCTCAGCCGACGGTCGGTCGATGCCGCCCAGGTCTTTTGCGTGTGCATGCTGGCAATGTTGCTGGTCAGCCCGATGGCGGCGTATGACGCCGCCACGCAGATCGGCGTCGCGGCGGTGGCTGGGCTGTTGATCTGGTCGGGCCCGGTGCGAGACATGGCGAGGTGGCTCGGTCCCGGCGACCAGGAAGTGGCGGTGCGTGCCGCATCGATGGGCCGCGGGCGCGTTGACCGCCGTGCCGCGATCGCGGCCGTCTTGCGAACCGTCGCGCGATGGGGACTGGGAGTGCTGGCCGCTTCGATCATCGCCTTCGCCAGCACGGCGCCGGCGATCGCCTACCACTTCAAGCAGATCTCGCCCTGGACACCGGTGGCGTCGCTGCTCCTGTTGCCGTTTACCGTTGCCGCCATGGTCGGCGGATTGGCCAAGGCACTACTGTGTCTGCTCTGGCCCGGCGGCGCCGGCGCCTGGGCGTGGCTGGCGGCGATTCCGGCCGATCTGCTCCGCCACGTGGTCGGCTGGCTGGCGACCTGGCCGGCAGCGCAAATAACGGTCGGTGGCATGTCCGTCTGGATGCTGATCTACTGCTGGGCGACGCTGCTGACATTGCGCGTGTTGCTCTGGCTCATCCAGTTGGCCAACCCGCAAATTTCCGGTGCATAAGGTGCGCGACACCATCGTCTTTGACAGCCTTGGCGACTCGCGTAGGATGGCCGATGTCATGCAAACTGACCCGCATCGCCACGCCGGCCTGCGACGGACGTTTATCGCGCTGGCCCTGCTTGTGGTAACGGCGGCCGCATTCTCGCCGGTCTGTTTTGCCGAGTTTCTCAACTGGGACGATCAGACCACTCTGTATCAAAACCCCGACATGAACCCGCCGACGCTGGCGGGAATCGGCCGCTATTGGACCGAGCCGGCGGGTGAATTGTATATCCCCGTGACATATACCGTATGGGGCGCCGCAGCGCATGTGGCCTATGCGCCCGATGCCGGTGCGCAGGGCATCTATCTGAATGCCACAGTGTTCCACACGCTCAATCTGGCGATCCATCTCCTGACTGTCCTGGCGGCGTTCGGCTTGTTGAGATTGCTGATCGGCAACGACATCGCGGCGGCCGCGGGTGCGGCGGTGCTGGCGCTGCATCCGCTTCAGGTTGAGCCGGTCGCGTGGGTTTCGGGAACGAAAGATGTCCTGTGCGGACTGCTTTCGCTGCTGGCTATCTGGCAATACCTGCGATCGCTTCGGCCGAACATCGCACTGCGGCGAAAAGTCCTGCGTTACATTCTCGCCACCATCGTTTTTGTGCTGGCGTTGCTCTCCAAGCCTTCGGCCGTCACCGTACCGCTGGTCGCGGCGGCCTTGGCGATCGGCATTTTGCGAAGACCCTGGAGAGCGGTTCTGGCGGCGACGTGGCCGTGGCTCGTCCTGGCGATGCCGGTGGCGATTCTCGGCATGAGAGTGCAGCCGGGGATCATCTCGATGTACGATCCGCTTGCACTTCGGCCGCTGGTAGCCGGCGATGCGCTGGCGTTTTACCTGGTGAAGCTCATCGCCCCGGTGCAACTGGCAATCGACTACGGCCACGCTCCCGACGCGGTTCTGCACCGCACGCTCACGTTGTTCGCCTGGCTGTTGCCGCTGGCGGTGGGACTGCTCGTCTGGCGGTGGCGGCGGACGCGATACCTCCTCACGGCCGCAATGGTATTCTTGTGCTCGCTGCTGCCCGTGCTGGGATTTGTCCGCTTCAGCTTTCAGGAATATTCAACGGTTGCCGATCACTACGTCTATGTCGCCATGCTGGGCCCGGCGTTGCTGACGGCGTGGATTTGGTCTCGAACGCCAGCGCCATTGCATGCCGCAATTGTTGCGATTATCGCCGGCCTGAGCCTGCTGAGCTTTCGGCAGACCCGCTTTTGGCATGACACGGTGACCGTGTTCCGGCACAATCTGGATGTCAATCCAACCAGTTTCGCGGCTCACCGCGTTCTGGGTTTCGTGTATGCCACCCAGGGACGGATTCCGCAGGCGATCCAGCAGTATGGGGCAGCGCTGCAGACCCATCCAGACGATCCGACCTCGCATTTCAATCTAGGCAACATCCACCTGCTGTATCTGAACGATCCCGCCGGCGCGGCCGTCGAGTATCAGGCGGCGGAACTGGGCCGGCCGAACGATCCCGCCGTCCATAGCAACCTCGCCCAGGCCTATAAGATTCTGGGGAAGACCGACCTGTCCAACCGGGAATTTGCCGCCGCGTGCGTGGAAACCGGCAAGCAACTCGAAGCCGGCGGCCAGAAACCGGCCGCGGTCGCCCAGTTCACGCGGGCGCTGCAATACGATCCCCATTGTCAGCCCGCACTCGATGCTCTATTGCGGCTGGCTCCGCCGGGGGCGGGTCAATGAGCGATTCGATCACCCAACACCATCGCCCGCCCGCGTTGACACCCACTTGGGCGCGGTCTACATTTCGGTTCGTGCATTATCCTAAAATGACTCTCCGGCGATTTCCGTTTTTTCCCCTGACCTGCACGTGCCTGCTGCTTCTGGCCGCCTGCGATTCATCCAATTCCCGACCGCGAACCAGTGATGAAATCGCGATGTTCTCGCCGGTGTCGATCCGCCTGCATCCGGCCTTTACGCTGGTCAAGGATCTCTCCGGCAACGGAATTCCCGACGGCTTCGAGGCCGTCGTCGAATTCGACGACCGCTTTGGCGACCCGACTCGTGCGGCCGGGACCGTCCTGTTCGAACTCTACGATTACCGGGCCGGTTTCCCCGATGATCGCGGCGTTCGCCTGGTGGATCCCTGGCCCGGTAAAATCCTCACCGTCGATCAGCAAAAGGCTCACTGGGACGTCGCCCTCCGCGCCTACAGTTTTGAACTCGCCTATCCCGCCGTTCGGACCGATCGAGATTATGTGCTGCACGTTACCTACGATCCCGGCCCCGGCAACGGTCCGATGCTCTTTGCACAGACCATCATCAACTCGACCAAGCCGAGATCGTCGCCTGTGACCCGGCCAATCTCACATGAGCCCTCCACCTCTCCCGTCTCCAGCCCGCGATGACCCGGCGCCCCTCGACGCCATGACGCTCCTGGCGCGACGCATGGCCGCTGAATTGGCCGCTTCGTTTGATCCGGCCCAGCCAGCCCGCTTCACCCGCGCCCCCGGCCGGCTCGATGTCATGGGTGGCATCGCCGATTACACCGGGTCGATGGTGTGCGAATACACGCTGGGCGTATCCGCCGCCGTCGCGCTGGCGCCGCGCTCCGATCGCAATGTTCAGATCTTCAGTTTCAACCTGCTGGACGAGAATCAGCCCTTCACCATGTCTGTGCCTCTGGACGCCCTCGCCGGCCCGCTGGAAAAGCTGCGGCGGGATTTCCATGCCGCCGGGCGAAAATGGGGCGGATATTTCGCAGGCTGCCTGGCCGTCCTCCACGAGCAGCAACTCATCGACCTGACCGACCCGCGCATCGGCGGCATCAACCTGGCCGTGCTCAGCCAGATTCCGCTGGGCGCCGGCATCAGCTCCAGCGCGGCCATCGAAGTGGCGACGATGATGAACCTGGCGGGTCATTTCGGCCTGCTGAGCGGTCGCGACGCCATCGAACCGCTCGATCTGGCGTCGATGTGCCAACGCGTCGAAAACCACGTCGTCGGCGCGCCCTGCGGGATCATGGACCAGGTCAGCAGTTGCTGCGGCCGGGCCGGATCGCTTCTGCGGCTCATCTGCCAGCCGCACAAACTTCTCCCGCCGCTGCCGCTTCCCGACGGCGTGAAGGTCGTCGGCATCAACACCAATGTGCGCCACAGCGTCGGCGGCGGCATGTACGGCCGCACTCGCTGCGCCGCCTTTATGGGGCATCGCATCATTCTCGACAAGATGCGGCAGATCGGAATCACGTCCGGCCGAACCCTCACCGGCGATCCAACCGGCGGTTACCTGGCCAATCTCGATGCCAACGACTATCGCGAGATTTTCCGCCACGCTCTTCCCGAATGGCTCGATGGCGAGGAATTCCTCTCGCGGTACAACTCGACGATCGACACGGCCACCGATGTCGATCCGACGGTTCGCTACCATGTCCGGCAGGCGACGGATCATCACGTCCACGAAGCCGTGCGTGTGCGGCATTTCGTCGAATTACTCGAGGAGGCCGCGACGCTGGATCGACACAGCGATCCCTGGCGGCACGCGCTGCACAAGGCGGGACACCTCATGTACGACTCGCACCAGTCCTACACGCACGATGCCATGCTCGGCGCCGATGAGTGCGATCTGCTGGTCGATCTGGCCCGCAACCACGAAGGCGACGGCATCTTCGGGGCCAAGATCACTGGCGGCGGCAGCGGCGGCACCGTTGCCATCCTGACCGAGGACACGGCCCAGGTCGATCACGCGATTGAACAGATGATGCACGACTACCAGACGCGCGCGGACCGCGTGCCCCAGCAACTCAGCGGCGCCAGCGATGGCGCCTGGTCCGCCGGCGGCGGAATCATCAAACCGCCCGCTGAGTTCTAGACGACCGATTTTGGCGAGCGAACATCGGCGGATTGCGGCTGAATAATTACCGCCGCGTCGCGCCGCGCGGTACGATGGCCGTGGAAGCGACCTTTTATGCGGAGGGTCGATGAGGGATACACGTCTCAATTCGTCCAGGTCATTCTCTCTTCCAGGAATCGCGTTCTTGCTGTTGGCCGCCTGCGCGGGTTGGTGCGGCGCGCAAGCGCCACGGCCATCAGCCTCGCCAGACGCGGCGGCAATTGCGGCCGAACGTCAGGTGTTGCTCAAACCCGTTGAGCAACGAATTGCCTCGTTGCAAGCGATGTGTGATCAAATCCCGCTGGAGGAACGGCCGCAAAGCCAAACCTATAAGCGGCTCCAGGACGCTCTGGCGGAGAAGACGCAGATTCAATCGGCCTCCGACGCCGACATCGCCGCCCGCATCGCACCCACTGGAACTGTACCGGCCAACAGCCCGCAGCCGCCGACAACCATCGCGACGGCCGACAATCACGATTCGGCGACCACACAGCCGGCCGTCAGTGGCTTGGAAATCCAACTGCTGTTTCCCGGTTCGCGGTCGCAGGGTCAGGCCGACGCGATAGCAAATCCGCCGGTCGGGTGCGAACTGGTCACGCTGCACGCACCCGGCGGGAAGAAGATCGTGGCGATCTTCGGCAAGGCAACCGGATCTCGCCCGGCGACGACGCGGCCATCAATCCTGTATTTCTATGGAAACGGCACGTGCATGGCCTACAGCCTGGATGTATTCAATCGCTTTCGTGGTCTTGGCTTCAACGTCATCATGGCGGATTATCCGGGTTACGGAATGAGCGAAGGATCGGCAAGCGAATCGGGCTGCTATGCGACGGCCGACGCACAATACGATTATCTGCTCACGCGAAGCGACGTGGACAAGGGTCGGATGGTGTCGGCGGGATGGTCGCTGGGCGCGGCCGTCGCGATCGACCTGGCCAGCCGCCGGCGCGTGGCGGGACTGGCGACATTCAGCGCGTTCACGAACATCGCGGACATGAGCCGCACGCTGCTGAAAGGCCTGCCGCTGGTAATTCCGCTGAGCAGCCGATTCGATAACCTGGCCAAGATTGGCTCGGTGTCTGTTCCGATCTTCATGGCGCACGGCACGCAGGATCAACTCGTTCCCCCGGAGATGCTGGACCAACTTGCCAAATCGGCCAAGACCGCCGTCACAACAGTCCGCGTCAATGGCGCAGCGCACAACGACATCTTCCAACGCGGCGGCAATTCGCTGTACCAGAAAGTCAAGGCGTATGTGGACGGTTTATCGGCGGTCGCCCCGACAACCCGGCCGTAACGAGCCGGCCCAAACAGTATTCCTTGCAAATCCAGATCAGTAAGGCGATCTATTTCGGCGCCGGTTCCGCCAGCGCCTTGTCGATGGCGGCGTCGATCGCCTTGGCGGTGTCATCGCCGCCGTAGCCGACGAACGCGTCTTTCACTGTGCCATCACGGCCGACGACGATCGTCGTCGGGATTCCCGAGACCAGGTAGGCCTGTAGCGCCGCGCCCTTGTCGTCCATGAGCACGGTAAACGTGTAGCTGTTCTGCTTGAGAAATGCGCTAACCACGTCCTTGGTTTCCCTGTCATCCGTTGCCCACACCACCAGACCCTTGTCCGCCAAGGCCTTGTCGGCGCTGACTTTCTGCACGTGCGGCAGGCTCTCCTTGCACGGCGGGCACCACGTCGCCCAGAAATCGACCAGCACCACCTTCCCCTTCATGCCCGCCAGCGAAACATCCTTACCGTCGATCGTCTTGAGCGTTATGCCCGGCGCGGCCTTGCCCTTGAGCGAAGCGGGATCATCGGCCGCACATGCGGTCAGGCTGATCCCCAACAACATCGCCGCGCCCAGAGCCAGAATCGCCGATTTCTGTAGAGCATTTTTCATGTGCCATCCTCCTGTACGCCGCCCCGCCGCAAGATGGCCGACCCCGGTGGTCGGCCACTTTGCCTAGTCTACGGCTCCAAGACCGGCCGGACAAGCAATTCTCGGACTCTAAGGGCACGCACGGGAACAATTCGTTCACCTGAAATTGATCTCAAACCCTCGAAATCAGGCAAGAAAACACGTCGGATGGGCGGATTCTTCGCTACAAGTGGCGCAAACATTATAGAATACTGTGCGAGGGCGATAAGTTCGCGCCCGGAGGACGGGAATGATTTGACGGTCGGCCGTGGCCGGGTAGGCTGAGAGTCTCGGGCGGGCTGGCGTCCAGGTGGCTGTCGCCCGTGAACCGAGCCCGACACGGGGCGAGATGGAGTGGAGAATGCGACGGACGGTGAAATCCGCGCCGAGCAGGCGTGCGGCGGTGGCGATTGCGCTGGCGGTGGCCGGGTCGCAGGTACGTTCCGCGCACGCGATACTCACCAGCGACGTGGGGCTGGACCTGTCGCAGGTGATCGGGGCCAACACGTTCTACAACGCGGGGTATACCGGCACGGACGCGATCATCGCCAACATTGAAATGGGTTACGTCTGGGACGGCGCTGGATCGCCCACGCAGAAGGTCACGACCTATTTTTCCGACCCGACCGTCGATAACAGCACAGCCAACCCCATACCCGACCTGTTTGACCGCCACGCGACGTGGGTGGGCTCGCTCTTGGCCGGCAACGGCGGCACCACGCAAAGCAACGGCATCGCCTACAACGCCACACTCTGGAGCGGGGCCATCGCACAATATTGGGTTTCCGCCGGCACCGGAAACTATTCGGAATCGTTTGACTACTCGATGCAGACGTTCACGACGGCCTACACCGACGCCATGATCAGCGGCTTTGCCGGAAAGACAGCGGACGTGATCAACAGTTCATGGTCCGGCAGCGGTGGATTGGGCGGGCTGGACCAATCAGATCTGGAGCTGGATTCGCTCATCTACCAAAGCGGCAAAGTCGTGGTCCTTGCCGCCGGCAACAGCGGCCCGCATGCCGATACCGTCATTTCCCCCGCGACCGGTCTCAACACCATCGTCGTCGGCGGGTTGATTGGTGACAACTCCACGCCGGTCTACGGATCGGCGATCAACATCAGCAGCCGTTCACCCAGCGATCTGTACATCCCCACCGACGCGGCCGGCACCGACGGAACCTATCTCACCGGCGTGCGATCCCTGGTCGACATTACCGCCCCGGCAGCCAACCTGACGCTGTTCCAATACGACGGCGCCACCGGCGGCAACACGTTTGGCGGACCCAGCGACAATTCCATCACGACCTACACACCCAACTCCGCCGGCACCAGCTTCTCGTCCCCCATCGTCGCCGCCGGCGCCGCACTGATCGTCGATGCCGGCAAGCAACTTTTCCCGACCGATTCTCACGCGATCGACGGCCGGGTCATCAAAGCCGTCCTGCTCAACAGCGCCAGCAAACCCGTGGGGTGGAACAATGGCCAGACCGTCGACGGCAGTGGCGTCATCTCCACCGAACAATCGCTTGATTACATTTACGGCGCGGGCATCCTCAATCTCACGGCCGGCTATCCGCAATACACCGCCGGAACCACCGATGTCACTGGGCCCAGCGGCGTGGCGGTGCAAAGCGTCGGCTGGGCGTATGGCACGATCACGCATAATCCTTCTGCCACCGCCACATTCGATTACGACATCACCGGCACGCTCAGGGGCGGCAGCACGTTCTCCGTCACGCTCACATGGTTCGCTGACGAACCGGACAATTCCACCGCTCTTCAATACGGCAGCTTCGACAATCTTTACCTGGAGGTCTTCCAGGATTCCGGCGGCGTGCCCACGACTCTCATCGCTCAATCGGACAGCCTTTACAATTCCACGCAGGAACTCTATTTCACGCTGCCCGCCACCGGCGCTTACTCCATCCGCGTGCTGGAAGACAACTACGTCTACAATTTCAACGGCGACACGACCACTCCCTACGGCCTCGCCTGGAGCGCAACCCCCGTCCCCGAGCCAACCTCCATCGGCCTGCTGCTGATGACCGCCCTGCCGCTGCTGGCCCGGCGGCGGCGGCGATAAGGATTGCGTCTGGCTATCTCATCAGCATGCTGATCGGCGTGCGGAATCATCCCGTCCCGGCCGTGCGGCAGAAAATCCAGTGGATTGCCAACATCGACCCGTGTGCCGGCGCTATTCCGCGCCCCCTGTGGTCTCTTGGGCCAGCTTGATTTCAATCTGCAACCGGTAGACCTGCACCGCCAGCAACTGGACTCATCGATGCCGTCCGTCAAGCAGACTCCAAAATCGCGTCGTGCTTGCCCGTCCGGGAGACATCCCCCTCACAAACCCGATTCGCCATCCCCCGGCCGCGGCAGGGCCGCCGGCGGAACTGGCGTCGCCTGCACCGATTGCACCGCCGGTCCCGGCAGGCGTTTGTCGTCGTCGATGATCTCGCGGACGAAATTCTTGATCCGGTCGTCGTTGAGCAACTGGCTCATCAGAACCCGGCGATAGCTCGTCGAGCGCAGTTGTTCCTTGAGGGCATCGGTGCGTTCCTGTTTGAGCTTCTCGTTCTGCGAATACAGCGCCTCCTCCAACGCCTCGTTCTCCAGCAATAGCGCGTACATCGCATCGGCGCGCTTGCCGCCGGAGCTGAACAACCCGCCCAGGCCGGCCGCTTTCTTGCGGTAATCCTCCACCTTGCCGGTCGCGAGCCTGACCTGTTCGGCCAGCTTCAGGTTCTCCTGCTTCAACTGGGCCAGTTCCTGCTCGTAGAGGTTCTTGAACCCGCGCTGGGCGGTGAACAATTCCTGTTCCTTCTGCCCGATCGCCTTCATGGCCGCCAGCCCGCGCCAAAATGCTCCGATCCGAAATCCGATGATCAGGAGAATGATCCCCGCCACCGAGTAGATCACGTAATCCAGTGCCGTCGAGGGTAAATGCAACATGGCACTATCATATCCAACAATCGGCGGACCATGCAGCGGGACGGTCATAAATGCGAATAAGCCGCAAAGACGCCATGACGCCAGGGAGAAGACACGCCAAAAAGACTCGGGCAACGGTGGACCACTGAGTTTCCATCACCTCGAAAGAGACAATGATTCAACTGCCGAATCCCCGCCAAGGCGTTCTTTGCGTATCTTCTCGCTCGGCGTTCTCGGCGTCTTTGCCGTTAATCCGCCTGGGCCACAAATTGACCCGCCGCCGCCGTCATCTTACAGTGTCAACGGGAGCGGCCTCCCGCCGGTCTCCCGATGTTTCATCGTTTAACGGAGAAGCCTTGGACAGCGAAGTTGCACTGCCGGGCCAGTACGAAAAGAAGGAAAAATGCGGGCTTTTCGGCATCTGGGGAACGCCGGAGGCCTCGCAGATCACCTACCAGGCGATGTTCGCCCAGCAGCATCGCGGGCAGGAATCCGCCGGAATCGCCGTCACCGACGGCATCGCCAATGTCAATGCGCACACGGCCATGGGCCTGGTCAGCCAGGTTTTTCCGCCGCGCATGCTGAAGGAAGACCTCGCGGGAATCGCGGCCATCGGGCATGTGCGCTATTCGACCACCGGCTCCAGCCGCCTGTGCAACGCCCAGCCGTTGTTGCGCCAATATGTGCTGGGCCCCGTGGCCGTCGCCCACAACGGCAACCTCATCAACGCCGCGCTGCTGCGCCACGAATACGAAGAGCATGGCCACATCTTTCAGAGCACCACCGACACCGAGATTATCGTCCACCTCCTGGCCAAGCCCACGCACGTCGAGCGGCCTGATCCGCTTCCGCACGTACTCAAGCATCTGCAAGGCGCGTTCAGCCTGCTGTTCCTGTTCGCCGACAGGATCGAAGCCTGCCGCGATCCCTGGGGCGTGCGCCCGCTGGTGCTGGGTAAGACGGCCGGTGGATGCTGGTGCGTCGCCAGCGAGACCTGCGCCTTCGACGCCATCGGCGCCAGCTACGTGCGCGAAATCGAACCGGGCGAGATCGTCCGAATCGACCAGCACGGCCTGACCTGCCGGCGGTTCTCGCCCCAGGCCGATCGCAAGGCCCATTGCGCCTTCGAGCATGTCTATTTCGCCAACCCGGCGAGCAAGATTTTCGGCGATACGGTTCACATCGTCCGCGAAAGACTCGGCGCTCAGCTCGCCATCGAGGCGCCCGTCAAGGCCGATTACGTCATGCCCATGCCCGACTCCGGCCGCAGCGCCGCACTGGGGTTCGCCAAACAGTCCGGCATCCCGTTCGAGGAGGGCATCGTCCCCAACCGATTCGTCGGCCGCACTTTCATTCTCCCCAGCCAGCTTGCCCGCGATGTGGCCGTGGCCATCAAGCTCAACATCATCCCCGACGTAGTGAGCGGCAAGCGGGTGGTCATCGTCGAGGATTCGATCGTTCGCGGCACGACCACGCGATTGAAGATGCGCGCCCTCCGCGCCGCCGGCGCCAAGGAGATTCACCTGCGCGTGAGCTGTCCGCCGATCCGCAATCCCTGCTTTTACGGCATCGACTTCCCCACCCGCAAGGAACTGATCGCCAACGAGCGCACCGTCGAACAGATCCGCGAATTTCTCGAGGTCGAGTCGCTGGCCTATCTGTCGCTGGACGGCCTGCTCTCCTGCATGAAGCTCCCGCCCGACGATTACTGCACGGCCTGCTGGAGCGGGGACTACAAGATCCCCGTCGATCATCCCCAGAGCAAATTCAGCTTCGAGCGGGATCAGCTTAAGATGTTCTGAGCCAGTGGGGGTTTTCGCCTCCTTGGCGGATTGGATCGTCAAACAGCGAACTTTTCAACAAGCCGACGACTGACGGTTTTGGCCGTGCCATCAGTCAATGATCCACCACCACAGCCATTTCATCGGCGGCATTTTGTCCAAATGCCACCCGCGTACCGAAGCCAAGACCAGGAAAATCCGAGCCTCACGCGAAGTCGCGGAGATCGCGGTAGAATTGCAAATACGACTTGACCACGGATGGGCGCTGATGAGCACGAATAGAGAAGGCCAAACGCATCATTCATCATGCGTTTATCAGTGCAATCCGTGGTCAGACTCTTCCTCTGCGTCCTCAGCGGCTGCGGCGAATGTTCCGGATCTAGGCCGCTATTTCCGTCGGCGCAGAGAGTCGGCGGGGAGGAAATGGATGGGAGCGGCGGCATCGGGCTTGGGGGCGTAGGCGGAGCAGCCTTTGGCGCAGCAGGAGCCGATCGAACTGCTCTTGCCGCGCAGGGCAAGATAGAACTGGCGGGCGACCGTCCAGCAGCAGGCTACGACGATCAGCAGGACGATGAGGTTTTGCAGCCAGAGGGGCATGGGTCTATCCGATGATACGCCGGCCGGTCTGGTAGACCAGCAGGCAGATGACGTAGGCTAGGCCGTTCATGTAGAGGGTCATGAAGACGGGCCAAGTCCAGCCGCCGGTTTCGCGGCGGACGATGGCCAGCGTGCTCATGCACTGCATGGCCAGGACGAACCAGATCAGTAGACTGACGGCGACGAGGGGCGTCCAGACGGGCTGGCCGTTGGCGTACGCGTCGGCCCGCATGGCATCGGCCAGGGGTTTGGTGCCGTTCTTGTCGGTATCGCCGGCGGCGTAAACGACGCCTTCGGTGCTGACGAAAGTCTCGCGGGCGGCGAACGCGGCAATCAGGCCGATGCCCATCTTCCAGTCGTAGCCCAGCGGGCGGATGGCCGGCTCGATGGCGTGGCCGAACCGGCCGGCGAAACTGTATTCGCTTTGAGCGGCGGCGACGGCGTTGTCGGCGATGTTACTGGCTTGCTGTTGTTCGTTGGCGGTCAGATCACTGAGCGATGGCAGATGTTTCCAAATGCTCCGCTCGAGGATAGCCCATTGCGCACGCGGTAATGCATCGGCCCGAACCGCATCCGCCTTTTCCGCCGGCATTCTCGGATAATACGCCAATGCCCACAGAATCACGCTCATGGCGAAGATGAGCGTCCCGGCCTTGACGAGGAATTCGCGGGCGTTGGTCCAGACGTGCCGGGCGACGACGCTGGCCTGCGGAACTTTGTAGATCGGCAGTTCCAGGATGAAACTCGACGGCGTGCCTTTGAGGAACGTACGTTTGAAGACCAGCGCGGTTGCGACGGCCGCAAGAATGCCCAGCGCGTAGCAGGCGAGCATAACGCCGGCCTGAGCAAGCGGGCCGTAGTGGATGAAGCAGGCGCCGATGAGGAGCGTGTAGACAGGCAGTCGAGCCGAGCAGCTCATGAAGGGTGCGATGAGGATGGTGGCGAGGCGGTCCTTGCGGTTTTCGATGGTGCGCGTGGCCATGATGCCGGGGATGGCGCAGGCGAAACTGCTCAGGAGCGGGATGAAGCTCTTGCCGTGCAGTCCGACCTTGCTGAGCAGGCGATCCATAAGGAAGGCGGCGCGGGCGAGATAGCCGCTGTCTTCGAGGATGGCCAGAAAGAAAAAGAGCAAGGCGATCTGCGGGAGGAACACGACGACGGTTCCGACGCCGGCGAAGATGCCGTTGTTGATGAGGTCTTTGAGCGGACCGTCACCGAGATGGCTGGTCGTGACAATGCCAAGCCATTTGATGGCGAAACCGATGCCGTCCATGATCGGCTGAGCGAGGGAGAAGATGGCGACAAAGAGCAGCGACATGACGGCGGCGAAGATGAGCAGTCCCCAGACGCGGTGCATGATGATGCGATCGACGCGGTCGGTGAGGGATGGCCGCGGGGCGTAGGAGAGCATGCCAAGGTTCGATTTCGCGGCTTGCGGCGTTGCGTCGGGTGCGGTGATATTCTGGCAGGCCGGGACCAGCGCGCGAGCGGCGACGGCGTCGATCCAATGGTAATGGGCTTCGATATCGGCCTGCATGGCATCGACGCCCGCGGCCGCGAGTCTTCGGCCGGCCGAGGCCAGCAGAGACGCGACGGGTTCGGATTCGGAAATGGTGTGGAGATCGCCGAGCGTGTCGCCGATGAGGAGGCGTTCGGCGATGGCCTGATAGCGTTCGAGGCGGCGCGGGGTGCCATCGGGGCAGATCCAGGCGCGCGGCTCGGCGGAATCGCCGCGGCTGTCGAGGATGGCCAAGCCACCGCCGACGAGGGTGAGTTCTTCACGCATTTCGCCGGGCAAAGCCCAATCGGGCATGGGAGCGACACAGGCCGATTTGATTGCAGCCTTCAACTCGTCGATGCCCTGGCGCTTATGGCCAACGACGGGGATGACCGGGACGCCAAGTTCGGTGCTGAGTCGCTGGGGGGAGATCGCCAGGTTGCGGCGCTGGGCGATGTCCATCATGTTGAGGGCGACGACCATCGGCCGGCCCAGTTCGATGAGTTGGCTGACCAGATAGAGATTGCGGGGGAGATTGCTGGCATCGACAACGACGATGACCGCATCGGGGGGCCGGGTATCGGCGCGCAGGCCGCGGAGAACTTCCATGGCGACGCGTTCATCGGGGCTGCGGCTGATGAGGCTGTAGGTTCCGGGGAGATCGACGATGTCGGCAACGGTTCCGTCGGGGAGTTTGCAGTGGCCGGTCTTCTTTTCGACGGTGACGCCAGGGTAATTGGCGACCTTTTGGCGCAAGCCGGTGAGGGCATTGAAGATGGTGGTCTTGCCGCTGTTGGGATTGCCTGCGACGGCGACGGTGAAGGTGGCGTGGTCGGCCGGCGGGGAGGAGATCGGGATTTCGCAGCAGGCTTTCATGGTTGCGGGTGCGTCTGGCGGACGCATTGGCGTTACTCTATTCGATTGTTACGCGTACGTGCCGGGCCTGTTCGTCGCGGAGGGACAGATGGTAGCCGCGGACCAGGAATTCAATCGGGTCGCCCAATGGCGCGCGACGGACGGCCTGGACGCAGACGCCGGTACACAGGCCCATCTCCAGCAGCCGGCGGCGAAGCTCCGGATCGCCGCTGATTTCGATCACCTGGCCGTGATGTCCCACATGCAACTCGCTGAGGAGGCATGAATGGACGGGCTTGCCATTGGTCTTCGACATTTTGACGGCCTCGATCGCAAGAATGCAATCCATAGACCACGATAGCATCTTATCCAATTGAGACGGAGTTGCAACTAGAAACACGTTATTTGAGACGCTATATCAACAAGGCAGATGTTCGAGGGGTGCTCCAGGGCAGGTTTGGTAAATTGGGTAATCCAAGGATGATACAAAACGAGCATGAACTATCTCACTTTCTGGAAAATGCGCCGCCTGATTTTCGACAGCATCGGGCAGCGGCCATCGCGGGCGGGCATTGTACCCGACTGGGGCCGGGTTGTGGGCTGGGCGGCAAGTGGATATGAATATGTCCTGGCTTCCGTGATTGGATGTGCGGGAGCGTTTTTCGACGGACAATAACGCGCGGGCTACATAAAGCGTCCGCGCATCTTCAACAGGATGGTGCTGCCATGACCGAATGGATTTGGCTCAACGGGCAGGTGATGCCTCTGGACCAGGCCCGCGTGGGGATTGAGGATCGCGGTTTTCAATTTGCCGACGGCGTGTACGAGGTGCTCCGCGTCTACAACGGACGATGTTTCGCGATGGCGGAGCACATGGACCGGCTGGAGCGATCGGCTGGCGGGATCGAGATGGCGTCGCTGCCTATCGCGCGGACGATTCTGGCAAGGGAGATTACGGCTTTGGTCGATCGCAGCGGGCTTGCGGATGCGATGGTGTATCTGCAACTGACGCGCGGGCAAGCCGAGCGGGCGCATGCGTTTCCCAGGTGCGACCCGACGCTGTTGTTTTATGTGAGGCAATTGCCGCCACCGCCGATTGTGGGGGACGGCGCCCCAGCGCGCCTGGTGAGCGTTCGGGACGAGCGCTGGCAGCGATGCTGGATCAAGTCGATCGCCCTGCTGCCAAACATACTGGCCAAGAACAAGGCGCTGGCAAGCGGCGCCGACGAGGCGATTCTGATCGACGGCCAATCCGTCGGCGAGGGCTCGGCGAGCAACATCCTGTTCGTGATCCGCGGCAATTTGGTCACTGCTCCGGTGGGGCCGAAGGTGCTGCCCGGCATCACGCGAGCGGTGTTGTTGGGCATCGCCAGCGAACTGGGAATCCCCGTCCAGGAACGGCCGATCACGCAAACCGAGGCCATGAACGCCGACGAGATTTTCATCACCAGCACAACGCGCGAGATCACGCACGTGACGAAATGGGACGGGCAAGCCGTCGGCGGCGGAATCTGCGGGCCGATCACACGAAGGTTGCATGAGGCTCTTCAATGCCGCATCGGCAGGGAATGCCCGGCAAAGCGGATTCGGAATACTGCGACGGCCGTGGCGTGAACGTCTGCGGCATTTTTGCGCGCCGGGCTACCGTTTCTCGGCCGGACTTCCTGGCAAAAGCTCCAGCGCCCCGAACTCCGCGAAATGCCGATCGAAAGTCAGTACACGTTTGATGTGAAGCGATTCGATAACCACCCTGCTCGTGCAGTCGGTGAAGCTCCAATCATGGCCGGGATTGTCGCGGAATAGCGCCCATGCCTGTCGGATCTGGGCCTCGGTGACAAAGTGGATGGCAACGGCCGACAGATCAAGTAATTGGCGCCCCAATGCGATGGCGCGGGCGCGCTCGCCGCGGCTTCGCAACAGCGTCAGGGTCTCGTCAATAATGTAGTCCGTGGTAACCAACAGCTCAGTGTTCAAACGATGCCATGCGATAACGTCAACATGGCGCGGGTCGCCCGCAACGGCGCCGGCGTACCACGGCCCGGTATCGACGAATATGCTCATGGCTGGCTATTCGCTCGGTAAAGAATCTGGTCGTGATCGGCGCCTGAAAACCCGTCCTGTGGACCCTCGGCGGGCATGCGGGCAATCTCGTCAAGGACCTCGGCTAACGATGCCGTCTCGCCCTTGGACGTTACGAGGAGTTCCACCTCAGTCCCATCCGCAACTGGAGGGGGGACCGACGGCAGAAACACGCCGTTCCGATAGACAGCATGAACTTTCGTGGTCATCATCGCACCGTTGCACGAGTATAGCATACGATCGGCGAGTCGCCACAGGCCCCTTTTCTGATCGCCCGGCCGATGATCCCGCGATCGCCCCGAAATTCATATCGCTCCCGAGCTGAGCTTGATACCATGTCCCTCTGGAGTGTTGCATGTACGACAAAATCCTCATCACGCTTGACACCAGCGCAAGTGACGCGGCGATCATCGAGCACGTGCGGGAGCTGGCGAAGATCACCGGCAGCCGGATCGTGCTGCTGCATGTAGCCGATGGGTGGGCGGCACGCACGTTCGGGCCAGATGCGGTCAGTCCGGAAGTGGATGAGGACCAGAAATATCTTACGGCCGCCGAGAAATCGCTGCGCGACGCCGGCTTGACGGTCGAGAGCCATCTGGCTTATGGCGATCCCGTGACGGAGATTGTCAGTTGGGTGGAGAAGGAAGGTTGCGACCTGATTGCGATGGGCACGCACGGCCATCGGCTGGTCGGGGATATCCTCCGCGGCACAACCGCCAGCCGGGTGCAGCATCGCGTGGCCGTGCCGGTGCTGATGCTGCGGGCGCCGGCGTGAGGACGTTGCGGCCAAGCTCCAACGCGGTCATTGTGCGAATGCGAGCAGCGGCAGTTCACTCATGCCGCGCGTCGCGTGACTGCCGGTTTTCTTCCCATCTCAAAAGGTCCGCCACGGGAATGGCCAGTTCATCGGCGATGTCTTCAGTAACGTAATCGAGCGGATCGTCAGATTCATCATCGGCGGCATATCGGCCGGTGCCCAGATCGTAGACAAACCCCGCGGCGGCCAATCGCTCGGAGATTTCCGGGTCGGTCATATCGAGCCTTAACTGCATCCCATCGAGTTACCGCAGTTGTGGCACTTGTAGCAGGTTCCGCTGCGGACGGTAATGGCGCCGCAGACGTCGCAGGCCGGGGCATCGCCCATGAGTTCGGTGGCTTGCTGGCTGAGCGGATCGGCGACGATGGTCAGGCGGAGGTTGGGGCCGGGCTGTGGGCGCGGCGGAGTCGAGCCGGCCGGATCGCCTGCGTACTCGAAGGGCATGGCGGTGTCTGGATCAATGCGCGGGCCGTGGCCGTTGCCGCCGCGCTTCACGGGCGCGGGGGGCGGCGGCGTGCGTATGGTCGCCTCGGGCGATGGAATCGTCGCGGGGCTGGCGGTGGCAAGTTCACGCGGCGTTGGCTCCGGGCGCTTGGGCGCGTTGGCGGCTCGATATCCCGGCACAAATTCCATCGCCAGCCAGCGGAAGATGTAATCGACCAGGCTCTTGGCGAAGGGAACCTCCGGATTGCGCGTCATGCCGCTGGGCTCGAAGCGCACGTGCTCGAACTTGCGGACCAGCGAATCGACGGGCACGCCGTATTGCAAACTCACCGATACCAATGTCGCGATCGTGTCCATCAGCCCGCCGATCGTCGAACCTTCCTTGGCCATGGTGATGAACACCTCGCCGGGCGAGCCGTCGGTGTACAAGCCGACCGTAACGTAGCCCTCGTGGCCGGCGACATCGAACTTGTGTGTGATGGCCTTTCGGGTATCGGGCAACCGGCGGCGAAGCGGGCGCTCGACGATGCGTTCGATGATCTTTTCGATGGCCGGCGGCGCCGCGGCGAGATTGTCGCTGCGCGTGGCCGGCGGCGCGAACATCGCCTGCGCGGCCGCGACCACCTCCTGAGCGACTTCCTTTCTGGCGGCTTCGACGTTTTCCTCGTCGTCGTCCTCGAGTTCGTCAACCTCTGAATCGCTCTTGGCGTTAAGCGGCTGCGAGAGCTTGCTGCCGTCGCGATACAGCGCATTGGCCTTGAGGCCCAGCCGCCAGGAGAGGAAATAGCTGTCCTTGATGTCCTGCACGGTGGCTTCGTTGGGAAGGTTGATGGTCTTGGAGATGGCGCCGGTAATGAACGGCTGGCAGGCGCCCATCATGCGGATGTGCCCCTCGACGGGAATGAACCGCTGGCCGATTCGCCCGCATTTATTGGCGCAATCGAACACCGCCAGATGCTCGTTCTTGAGATGGGGCGCGCCTTCGACAGTGCCGTGGCCGCAGATGATGTCGCTGGCTTCGGAGATCTGGGCGCGGGTGAAGCCCAGGTGCTGAAGCAGATTGAACGACGGCGCCTGCCAGACCGATTCGGGCACGGCCAGCCGCGCCAGCGTTTCGGCCGGTAGAGACCAGGGGCTGAACGCGAACGACAATTCGAATTGCGCCGGCAGCGTTTGCTCGATGTGTTCAATTTCATCGCGGGTAAACCCGGCGGCGCGCAGGCTTTGCTGGTTGATGAACGGGGCGTTCTCGAACGTGAGCGTGCCCATGACATAGCGGAGGATGTCGTGAACCTGCTCGGCGGTGTAGCCGAGATTGACCAGGGCCGGCCGCAGCGATTGGTTGGCGATCTTGAAATATCCGCCGCCGGAAAGTTTCTTGAATTTGACCAGGGCGAAATCCGGCTCGACGCCGGTGGTATCGCAATCCATGAGCAGGCCGATGGTGCCGGTGGGCGCGATGACGGTGGTCTGGGCATTGCGGAAGCCGTGACGTTCGCCAAGGGCCAGGGCGCGATCCCAGCATTCGCGAGCGGCGGCGAGCAATTCGCGGCTGGCCAGCGGATCGTGGGCGTCGAACGGCGCGGCGGACAGGCCGACCGGCGGAATATCCAGACCTTCATAGCCCCCAAGTTGCGAGCCGGCCGAGGCATCTGCGATCGCGTCGTAGGCCGCCCGGCGATGGTTGCGCATCACGCGCAGCATGTCGGCCTTATTGGATTCGTACCCGGCGAACGCGCCGAGTTCACCAGCCAGTTCGGCACTGGCGGCGTAGCTCTCGCCGGTGAGGATGGAACTGAGCGCGCCGCCGATGGCCCGGCCGCGATCGCTGTCGTAGGAGATTCCCGCCTGCATGAGCATCGCGCCCAGATTGGCGAACCCCAGGCCGAGCGTGCGATAGCGATAGCTCAACCGGGCGATTTCCTCGGAGGGGAAACTGGCCATGAGCACGGAGATTTCCAGCACGATGGTCCAGATGCGGATGGCGTGGCGATAGCCCTCGATATCGAAATGCCGCGTGTCGGGATCGAAGAAACTCAGCACGTTCAGCGATGCCAGATTGCAGGCCGTGTCGTCCAGGAACATGTACTCCGAGCAGTTGTGGACGGTCAGGCCGTTGGCGATGAACGACTTGGTGACCGGCTCGGTGAGATCGAAGACCTGTCGGCGGCCGATGGGCGTCAGAGATGCCACCGCATCGAAGTTGCCCTCCTGCAGGGGGGCAACGCTGAGGCTGACGGCGGCGGTGAGATCGGATTCCTTTCGGCCGGGAAGGAGCCCGACGTGTTTTGCAAAAGAGCGGAGGCTGCCGTGTTCGACACGCAGGCCGTGGCGTCTGTGTGCTGCGTGTCCTCGCGTGGGCCCGGCTGTTATTAGGCCATCGCGCGGGCCGCGACCGTCGTCGATCGCGTCTTGATCAGGCGAGCCTCCGCCAGCGATGGCTCCGCCTTCGCCGTAGTTGAAAAGTCGTGACTGAACGCCGAATCCCAGGAGGATCGTCTGCACGTCCTCGAGGAGTCCCAGCGTGTCGTGGAACAACTCGATCGTTCCGCCCTGGACGATTCCATCGGCGGTGAACAAACCGCGAAGAAGATGCCGTTGAGCGGGCAGGCCGGTGGTGAATGCATCATCCCCGAGCCGCGAACCGGCCACGTTGGCGGTGCGCACGAACGCGAGCAGGCGGCTGATGAGGCGGCGATTGGTCAAAGCGGCCGTCGCGGTGCCCCCGTCCGATTCGTCATCCGCCATCGCCGGCGTCATGGCGGCGTCGGCATAATCGTCGTCGTAGGGTCGATCGGTCCAGTGATCGGCCACATAGCGGGCCAGCGGCTCGATGGGAGATGCGCCGCCCAGGCAGGATTCCAGATTCAGACCTTCGGAGTTTGCGTTGGCGGCCGAAAGGAACAGGCCCAGAAGCTGGAAAAATTTCGGATCCTGAGGCTCGCCGATTTCCTGAACCGCCGCAATGCGCGACGGGAGCTTGACCATATCGCCGGCGTTGAGTTCTCCGGCGGCGACCCAGCCGCGATTTCGCGTCCAGACGCGATGATCGGCCGTCAGCTTCAAGGTATAGCCGCCGGTCGTGCGCAGCTCGAACACCTCGCGTGTTCCGGTGGGGAACGCGCCTTCGGTGGCGTGGATTTCCTGGCGATCAAGATTGGTGATAACGCGGCTGGGGAGATGGATCATCTGATCGATCCGCCGCCAGATCCCGCCGGGGCACAGGATGCGAGTGTCGCCGGTGATACACGGGTTACTGGCGTTGATCCGGCCGGACTGCGGGCAGGTGTGCCACTGGTTGATCGTGTCATCGAACTGAACGCCGGGATCGGCGCAGCGCCACGCGGCGAAGGCGATCTGGTCCCACATCTCGCGGGCGCGCAGAGTCTTGTGAATCTTACCGCTCGTGCGCGAGATCAAATCCCACGTGCCATCCTGTTCGACGGCCTTGAAGAACTTGTTGGGAATGCGGACCGAGTTATTGCTGTTCTGGCCGCTGACGGTCAGATACGCCTCGCCGTTGAAATCGTAATCGAGCTTGAGCTTGAGTTTCCTGGCCAGTTCCTGCTCGGCCTTGGGCATGTGCTTCATGCCTTCGGCGAGAGCTTCGACCTTCAACTCCTCTCGCACTTTCCAATTGACGAAATCGAGAATGTCGGGGTGATCGAGATTAAGGCAGCACATCTTGGCGGCGCGGCGGGTGGTGCCGCCGGACTTGATGGCGCCGGCGGCGCGGTCGCCGATCTTGAGGAAGCTCATCAGGCCGGACGATTTCCCGCCGCCGGACAGGGCTTCGTTTTCGCCGCGGAGCTTGCTGAAGTTCGATCCGGTTCCGCTGCCGTATTTGAACAGCCGGGCCTCGCGCGTCCAGAGATCCATGATGCCACCGGGGTTCACCAGGTCGTCGGAGACGGACTGGATGAAGCAGGCATGCGGCTGCGGATGGCTGTAGGCGTCCTTGCTCTTGAGCAATTCGCCACTGCGCGGGTCGCAATAGAAATGTCCCTGGGCCGGGCCGGTGATTCCGTATGCCCAGTGCAGCCCCGTGTTGAACCATTGCGGGCTGTTGGGCGCCGCCATCTGGTGGACGAGCATGTGGGCCAGTTCATCGCCAAAGGCCTTGGCATCCTCTTCCGAATCGAAATACCCGTGCTTCTCGCCCCAATGTTGCCAGCAACCGGCCAGGCGATGGATCACCTGCCGGGCCGACTTTTCCGGCCCGGTGACGACATTCCCGGCCGCATCGCGCAAAAGCTGCCCGTCGGGCCCGGTCTGCGGCACGCCCGCCTTTCGGAAATACTTGCTGACCATGATGTCGGTGGCCAATTGCGACCACTGCTTGGGAATCTCCGCATCCTTCATCTCGAAGACGCACGAGCCATCCGGATTGGTGATACGACTGATCCGCTGCTCCCACTCCACGGAAGCGAACGGGTCAGAACCGCTGCGGGTAAATCGGCGGGGGATTTTCATTGGGTGATATCCTTATCGTTATCCGTGTCCGGAACCTCAGTCGTTAATCAACCTTCGGAAGCGTAAGTCCTGTCTGGTCCTGATACTTGCCGGCCTTGTCGGCGTAACTCTTGGCGCAAACGCGGTCGCCTTTGAGAAAGATGAGCTGGGCGATGCCTTCATTGGCGTAAATCTTGGCCGGTAGAGGAGTTGTATTGCTGATTTCCAGCGTGATGCGGCCGCGCCATTCGGGTTCGATGGGGGTGACGTTGACGATGATCCCGCAGCGTGCGTAGGTGCTCTTGCCGACGCAGATGGCCAGATATCCGCGTGGCATGGTGACGCGCTCGATGGTCTCGCAGAGGGCAAAACTGTTGGGTGGGATCAGCACGTGATCATGGCGGGTTTCGTCAACATCTATGGTGACGAACGACCGCTCGGAGAATCTTTTCGGATCGACGATCTCCGAATTGACGTTCGTGAATATCTTAAAGACCGACCCGACGCGCAGATCGTACCCATAACTGGAAACGCCGTAACTGATCTTTCCGGGGCGCTTGAGATTATCCTCGAATGGCTCGATGCCGATAAGTTCGCGGATTTGACTGTCGCAGAGGATGCCCATACCCGTCTCCTGATTCGCCCGGACCACAGTCAATTCAAGCACGGCGCGTCAACGCGCAAACGCCCCGCCGCAAAGCGGCGGCCAAAAACGCCTCCGGCATCAACTCAAATAACTATACGCCCGACTTGCCGTCGCCACGCCGTCGGGAAAACCCGCCGTCGCCCGCAATCCGCGGGCAGCGACCACCCGACCAATACCCAAACAAACACGGTGCGACATCGAAAATGCTTCCTTCAACGAGTAGTTCCTTATAGCACAATATCTGGTGGTCCGCCAGAAAAACTTTACTAAGTGTTGGGCCATCGGACATTCATATTGCGCTAAGACCCGATGGATTCGTCGCTTAGAGAATACAACTATTTTTTGATTTTGTGCGGGGTTGTATTGACAGCCCCCAAGTTATCCACCGCCCCTTGCGCCAGGGCGTGGAAAAGTCGTCGAAAAATGCCAATAAATCCCCGAGCACGCCAAAAACGCCAAGAAAGACCGGCCGATCGTAACCGCCTTTGGGGTGCTTCGAACTTGGCGATCTGAGCCGTTCTCGGCCTCGCCTGGCGGTTCAATTCCTTTCTCATGGAGATTCATGCCCGTCCAGTCGAGCGGCAGACCAATGGATTCATCCGAACCCGTTTCGGGTAGAATGCCGGCCGATGAAACGCCTGTGGTGGTGGATTATCAGCGCGGTGCTGGCGATGCCGTTCCTGCTGTGCATCGCCAGTGTGCTCAGGCCACCGGCCTTTGAAATCTCCTACGCGAGTGTACCCAAGGCTGCGCAGGAAGTCGGGCTACCTGGCTACACGCAGGAATGGCGCGGCTTGGGCGTCGGGTTATCTGGCTGGTCCTACACGGACGAAACTTGGTCAACCCAGCCCGCCATTATGGGTTTCCCCGCGCCGCCGGGATATTATTTCGACGGCACCGCGGACGGATTTTTTCGTTCGCTTCGGGCGGCCCGGGCGCCGATGACAGCTACCTCTTACACCTACAGTCCTCCGCTCCGCGTACGGTCCGACTTCCTGTTTCTGATCGCGGCCGTCATGCCGGCCGTGGCATTTATTCGCCGGCTCCGAACCCCGCGCTATCCGCCCGGCCACTGCCAGAACTGCGGCTACGACCTTCGCGCCACGCCCAACCGCTGCCCCGAATGCGGCACGGTCCCGCCGCCGGGCCAATCGTGACTCACCGCAGAGTGCCAGAGGATTCCTCACGCGGAGGCGCGGCGAGCGCGGAGAAGATATGATTTAACCACGGATTTCATTGATAAACGCATAAGGAATGATGCGTTTGGCTTTCATTTTTATCCGTGTCCATCCGTGCTTATCCGTGGTCAAATCGCATTTGCATTTCCTCCGCGGCTCCGCGTGAGTCTTTCCCCTCGCGAGCTTCACGATATCATGTCCCCCATGACCACCCCGCCCGACAATGCCGGCGCCCCGCCGCCGATTGATGCGGCCACCATCGCGGCCATGTCGGGCACGGAATTCGAGGCTCTCGTCGCCGCACTGCTGCGGAAGATGGGGTTCACCGTCAATCTGACCAAGGCCAGCCACGACGGCGGCATCGACATCGTGGCCGAATGCCATGCCCCCATGATGCGCGGCGCCTACATTATCCAGTGCAAGCGCTACGACGGCTCCGTCGGCGAGCCGTTCGTCCGCGACCTCTACGGCGTCATGACCGCCGAGCGAGCCAACAAGGGCATTCTCATAACCAATAGCACGTTCACCGCGAGTGCGGTCGAATTCGCGTCGGGTAAGCCGCTTGAGTTGATCGACGGTGGCATCCTCATTCAGCTCCTCGCCAGGCATGGGATAGTGACCGCAGCCCAAGCCACAATATCCTTCGCGACCGACCCGGAGATCGCAAGGCTCAAGAAACTCGTCGAGGTTCTGCCCAACGAACTCCGCTGGCGAGTTCAATTGGCGCAACACTTGCTCAACGTCGTGGAATACCCCCACGGAATATCAAGTCGCGCCGAATTGATGCCGTTTGTCGTGGAGGCGGAGATTCAACTGTCTACCATCTACGCTGCATGCCAGAAACGCCCGGGAAACGCTTACGCTTTCTTGGAACATTCATGCGCAATTTGGCTCGGCCGATTGCAGTTGCGCCAGTGCAAATTGGCCGGCGCTGTGAGCTGGATGGCCGGCCTTCGAAGGGGAAACTACTACGGCGTTGATGCGGAATCGGAAGCTGGAGCGGCCGATCCAGTATCCGCGGTGTTGAATGGATTTCACACGGCAAACGCGGTCAACATCGCGAATATAGCAGCCACAACCGGTAAGCCCCTGATCCGGCAACGGGTCTTCTCTTGGTACGCTGGTCGAATCAACCGCCTGAGGGAGGCGCGCAAGGATCTCGCGACGCGCGTGCTAAAATTTGAGGATCGCAATCCGAACCGTGTGGACTATTGCCTTGATGTGTTGCGGCGGCTAGACCGAATTGACGATGATATTGACCTCCTTTTCTCTCCGACCGCGATTGCACGGGATTTTTCCGCGCTCGAAAACGCACCAAGTGCTTTTCCGCACGCCGAGGTAGGTACCTTTCTAATCAACTTGGGCTCGATAGTGCAAACAATCGCGCCGCCCGGCGGGATCGTGTTGGCTCAGGGCGAGATCACGCTCGCCGACCAGGGCGATGCAGTGGAGGCGGCGATTCAGCCGTGGCTTGAGGACGTGGAGAAGTTTGAACGTCACGGCGCTTGGTGGCGTGCTATTGACGAATTAAGAGCTGGCAATGAGATCACCGTGCGATCAGGGCCGTTCGAGCATTGCAAGGGCGCAGTCACCCGGGTCTTTCGAGACAGGGGCACGTTCTGCGTAGTCGTCCGCAAGCAGGGGCAAGAAATACCGCTCGAATTCAAGCTGGACCAACTCAAGGCGGCGCGCTGGGGTCTTTTCGTTGTGTGAGAATCAAAAAGCGAAGGTGGAGGGACCGGCCACCGCCTTACTGTCTGCCTGACCGGGGAAGGTGCGGACGCACGAGCTCAAAGACCTCATCAACGGCCGCGGCGAGCTTCCGGCCGAATTCGTCATCCGCTGGGCCCTCCACGACTTGCAGAAGTTCGCAGTATTTGTCACGCAGGTGATCTGGAATTGGCTGGCCGACTTCCTTCTTCAGTCTGTTGAACTCCGCAATACTCATCCAATACGCAATTGCAAAATGAATCAGCTTCTGCTTTGCCTCCGCCGCGCCGCGGCCCCAGACGATCTCCGCCTCCAGCAGCTTTGCTTCCAGTTCGGACTTGATTGCTGCGAATTCCCGCCGGAATGACCCTTGGTTTTCGCTTGATATCATGCCCCTCGTATACAGAATTTCGTCGCGGTAACGCGAAGCGGCGATGGCAAGCTTCCGAGCGAGATCGAATTCGTACTGACCGTGAAGCTGCTGCTTCCATGTCCGCAACCCAAGTCCGGCGATGACTACCGCAGCGCCAGCGAGCGATACCTCGATCAAACGAAACACGAACTCGCCGGTGCTCATTGGTCCTCCAATCGGCAGTGTGCCAATAACCGCTGGCATTCTACCGGCCATTGCCGACTGGGACCATCGCCCAATCTGTCCCCCAGCCGCCTCTCTGATTATCATCCCCCTCATGATTACACCGCCCGACGACATATCGATTGATACCAAACCCTTCGACACTCCCATGCACGACGTCATGGACGGCGCGGCCCGCTGGGAAGTCAAAGTCCACGACCACGGCCTGGTCGCGCTCTGCGATGTCATGCCGCGACTGGCCCCCGAGGGCAAGACGGCCGATTTTGCCATCGTGCAGGCGGCCCGCGTTTCCTATGGCCAGGGCACCAAGCAGGTCAACGAGGATCGCGGGCTGATCCGCTATCTCGCCCGCCACCGGCACACCACGCCGTTTGAAATGGTCGAACTCAAATTCCACCACGTCATGCCCATCTTCGTCGCACGACAGTGGATCCGCCACCGCACCGCCAACGTCAACGAATACTCGGCCCGCTATTCGGTCGTGAAGGATCGGTTTTATCGGCCGGATATCGACTCTGTCCGCAAGCAATCCCTCGCCAATCGCCAGGGCGGCGAAGAGCCGATAGATCAACTGACGGCCGGTGAATTTCTCGAACATCTGGCCCGCGTCGAGCATCAGTACGCCGAGTACGAGAAATTCCTGGAAAAAGGCGTCTCGCGCGAATTGGCGCGGATCGGCCTGCCGGTGAGCATTTACACCGAGTGGTATTGGAAGATCGATCTGCACAACCTCTTTCATTTCCTGTCGCTGCGGATGGACGAGCACGCGCAGCAGGAAATCCGCGATTACGCCAACGCCATGTTCGCGATGGTGCGAAAGATTGTCCCCATCGCCACCGAGGCGTTTGTCGATTATGAACTGGAGTCGCTGCATTTGTCCCGGCTGGAAATCGAGGCTCTCCGCGGCGACGGCACCATCAACACCACCAACAAAGGCGAGCAGGCGGAATGGCTAACAAAGAAAAAAAGACTGGGCAAATGAGCGAACAAATCCTCGGCAACGACGTCGCCGGCCACCCCCAGAACGGCACGCCGGATTTCGCCGATCTCTGGCGGATCTTCCGCCTCATGTCCGAATTCGTCGAGGGATTCGAGATGATGGCGCCGGTCGGTCCGGCTGTGTCCATCTTCGGCAGCGCCCGCTCGCGGCCGGACGATCCCTCTTATGAGGCCGCCCGACGCACCGCCGAACTGCTCGGCAACGCCGGTTTCGGCATCATCACCGGCGGCGGTCCGGGCATCATGGAAGCCGCCAATCTCGGCGCCACCGACGCTGGAGTCACCAGCGTCGGGCTGAACATCTCGCTGCCCCAGGAGCAGCAGGCCAACCGTTACCAGACCATCAGCGTCGACTTCCATTATTTCTACGTCCGCAAGGTGATGTTCGTAAAATACTCCAGCGCCTTCGTCTGCTTCCCCGGCGGATTCGGCACGCTCGACGAATTCTTCGAAACCATCACGCTCATCCAGACCATGAAGACCGCCGTCGCCCCCGTGGTGTTGTATTCGTCGGCCCACTGGGGCGGGCTGATTTCGTGGATGAAGGAACACGTCCGCTCGACATTCACCGACGCCCAGGACTTGGACATCTTCCGCGTCGTCGACACCCCCGAACAAGCGGCCGAAGTTGTCATCCAGGGCGTGATCCGGCCCTGGTGGAGCCCGCCCGACAAGAAACTGGCCGCCCTGGCCGCCCGCGCCGCCGCCCGCGGCCTCACCCGCGGCCCCACGGCCAACTTCGCCATCAGCACCGAAGGCACGCGCTACGGTGTGCGACCGCGTCCGTCGAAGAAGCGTGTCGCCAAGCCCGCCAAACGCCCCACCCAATAGGCCGACCTTGATTCATCCCGCCGGGGCATTTAGTCTCTAGCCGTCAAGGCTGTTGGCAGCGGCGATTTTTTTCGGGTGATCGATGAGCCATCGAACGGTCGGAGTATGCATTCTCGGCGGCGGCGTGGTCGCCAGCGGAACCATCGCCATCCTGCGCCAGCAGGCCGATCTGCTCCGCCAGCGCACCGGCGTCAGCTTCGACATCCGCCACGTCATCGTCCGCGATCCGCATAAACCCCGATCCTTCGACCTTCCCGTCGCCACCGATGCCGCCGCCGCCATCGCCGATCCGCGCACCGATATCGTCGTCGAACTCATCGGCGGCCTGGATGTCGCCGATCGCTGCATTCAACAGGCCCTCTCACTGGGCAAGCCGGTCGTCACCGCCAACAAAAGCCTCCTGGCCGCTCGCGGGCCGCAACTCTTCGCACTCGCCCGCCAGCACAACACCTGCCTCGCCTTTGAAGCCAGTTGTGCCGGCGGAATCCCCATCATCGCCGCCCTCTCGCACGGCCTGGTCGCCAATCGCATCGACGCTCTCACCGGCATCGTCAACGGAACCTGCAATTTCATCCTCACCCAAATGTCCCGCAACGGCTGGAGCTATTCCCACGCCCTGGCCGAGGCCCAGAAAGCCGGCCTGGCCGAGGCCGATCCCGCCCTGGACGTTTCCGGCCGTGATGCCGCACAAAAACTGGCGCTGCTGGCCAGCCTGGCCTTTAACGTTCGCGTCCGCGAGGAAGACATCCACATCGAAGGCATCGACCGCCTTGACGAAGCGGATATCCGTTTCGCCGGCGAGATGAATTACGTCATCAAGCTCCTGGCGATCGCCCGCCGTCACGCCGATACCATCAGCCTGCGCGTGCATCCATCCCTGGTCCATCGCGATAACGTGCTGGCCGAGGTCTCCGGCAGCTTCAACGCCGTCAGCGTCTGGGGCCACGCGCTGGGTCACGCGCTGTTTTACGGCCGGGGCGCCGGCCAGTCCCCCACCGCCAGCGCCGTCGTCGCCGACCTGGTCAGCGTGGCCCTGGGCCTCACCAAACTGGCGTTTACGCAATTGAACATCTATCCCGACCAGATCGCACCGGCCAAGATTCTGCCGTTTGACCAGCTTTCCAGCCGGTATTATTTCCGACTCGCCGCCCGCGACGAGCCGGGCGTCATGGCCCAGATCACGCGAATCCTCGGCGAACATCGCATCAGCCTGGCCGCCATCTCGCAGCACGAATCGGGCGACGCCCGCGCCGTGCCGGTGGTCATCACCACGCACCTTGCCCGCGAGGGCGCCGTGGCGGCGGCCCTGGCGGAGATCGACCGCCTCCCGTCCATCATGCCCCCGACCGTCTGCCTCCGCATCGTCGATTCGCCAAAGGAATTCGCCGCCGCCGACGGCCTGTGACTTCACCCCTTCATCATGAAATACGCCATCATCATCCCCGACGGTGCCGCCGATGAACCCCTCCCGCAACTGGCCGGCAAAACGCCCCTGGAAGCCGCCAACATCCCCAACATGGATCGCATCGCCACCACCGGCCGGCAGGGCACTGCGCAAACCGTTCCCGACGGTTTCGAGAGCGGCAGCGATGTCGCCATCATGTGCCTGCTCGGCTACGACCCGGCGAAATTCCACACCGGCCGTGCCCCCCTCGAAGCCGCCGCACAACGAATCCCACTCGCTCCCACCGATTGGGTCTTCCGCTGTAATCTGGTCACGACGTCCGACGGTCTGATGAAGGACCACTCGGCCGGTGGCATCGGCGATGCCGAGGCGCAAAAGCTCATCCGCGATCTGGAGAAATCGCTTCATCTGGCCGGGTGGGAGTTTTATACGGGCGTGAGCTATCGCAATCTCCTGGTCTATCGCGGCGGTGAGACGTTCGACCTTGCCACCATCCCGCCCCACGAAATCCCCGAGCAGCCCATCGCCAAACACCTCCCGCGCGGCAAGGGCAGTCAGATTCTCCGCGATATCATGGAATCCTCCCAGCGACTCTTCGCCGAGCACGAGATCAACCAGGTCCGCCGCGAAACCGGCCACAACCCCGCCACCCAGGTCTGGCTCTGGGGACAGGGCCACGCTCCGGCCATGCCCAAATTCCGCGACCGCTTCCACGTCAACTCCGGCTGCATGATCACCGGCGTCGATCTGCTCCGCGGTCTGGCCGTGTTGCTCGGCTGGGACGTCCGCGAAGTCGCCGGCATGACCAGTTTCCACGATACCAACTACGCCGAACAGGGCCGGGTCACGGCCGAAATGCTCGACAAATACGACCTGGTCTTCTCCCACATCGAGGCCCCCGACGAAGCCTCGCACCAGGCCGATTTCCGCACCAAGGTACAGTCCATCGAGCACATCGACAAATACATCGTCGGCCCGGTCCTGGAGAAGCTGAAAACCTTCGACGAGTGGCGCATCCTGGTCATGCCCGACCACCCCACCAACATCGCCACCCGCCGCCACGGCCGCTCGCCCACCCCCTTCGCCATGGCCGGCACCCGCGTCAGCGGCATCGTCCAACTCCCCTACAACGAGCGCAACGCCGCTTCAACTGGCCTTGCCATCACCCACGGCCACGAACTGATGGACTATTTCCTGCACGCAGGAGCGTAGCGCGCGGGGGGGCCGTTCGTTGCGGCAGAGCCTTCCAGCGGTGGATTTCACTCGCCGGATTGAAGATGACAAGGTGACTTGGTGACACGGTGACAAGGTGAAGGAACCACCGCCCCTCGTCTTGTCACCCTGTCACCCTGTCATCCTGTCATCCTGTCATCCGCCGGCCAGGAAAAAAATCTCGGAATTTCGCGCGCGCAACGCCCGCCAAAAGCGTCTATATAGATGAACGGGAGCGAGCGATTGATCGAAACGGATCAGGTGCTGGTCGAACTCAGCCGCCAAGGCGACCGCCGGGCGTTTGATGAGATCGTTCGACGCACCGGCAAGTGGATTTACGCGCGCCTCTATCTGGAAACCGGCAATCCCGAACTGGCCGAGGATTTGACGCAGGATACCTACCTGCTGGCGTGGCGGTGCATCGGGAAGCTGTCGCAAGGGGCATCCATGCGCGGCTGGCTGGCTTCCGTGGCCAATCGCGTGGCCGTCGATGCCGCACGCCGCCGCCATCGCATAAAACGCGGCGGGTTCCTTCGCATTGTCCCCTTGGGCAATGCCGAGTCGGAAAGCGCCGCCGCTCGTGACAAGGGGTTGTCACCCTCGGAACTGGCCGAACGCCAGGAGCAGGCCGCACGGCTCTTGCTGGCCATGCGTCAGCTCCCCGAGGAATATCGCCAGGTGCTGGCCCTGCGTTATCTGGCCGGCGCCGACTACAACACCATCGCTCGCCAATTGGCGGTGAGCAATGGTTCATTACGTGGGCTACTTGCACGAGGGCTCGACACGCTGCGGCAATACATCGACCCCGAATCCTGCGGGATCGAGACCGCCGATCAAGAGGTGGACAACAATGACGCCGCTCATTCCTGACCAACTCCCGACCCCATCCGCCGCTCGGCTGGTTCTATCCCCTCCCCTTGTACTCAGGGGGAGGGTGAGGGTGGGGGTCGAATTGGAGAACCGCCCCGCACTCAAAGACCCCTCACCCAAACCCTCTCCCCGCTTACAGGGCGAGGGGGAAAGAGCGCAAGTCGCCGGGCATTATCCGTGCCCATCCGTGCCCATCCGTGGTTCAATGCTCTTCCGCTCCGCGTTCGCATTTCTGGCCGTCCTCGTCATGGTCGCCATCTGCCATGCCGCCCAGCCGGCCACCGGGGCCTCTCCTTCCCAATCGGCCGCGACAACCTATCCGCACACCATTGACCTGACCGGCACCACGCGACCCGCGGACGATCTCCACTACTTTGCGACGCCGCCGACGCCGGTCATGGTGACGCTGAATTACACGGGCACATCGATCGAGGAAGTGCTGAACGATCTGTCCAGAAAAACGGGATATATCTTCGTCAAGACGGCGCCGGTGGGAGGCAGGATCACTCTGCGATCCGAAAAGCCGGTCTCCAGCGACGAAATGCTCCCGTTTCTCGACGCCGCCCTCGAGGCCGACGACTACGGGGTGCTGCCAATGGGCCGCGTCCTAGTGATCGACACCCGGATCGACCTTACCTTTATTGGCCTATCCGGTCCGGCCTTTCGCATCGGCACCGATCCGGACCAGATCCCCGACACCGACAACGTGATTGCCCATCAGATCATCCCCGTAAAGAACCTCCCCGCGGATCAACTGCTGAAGGAGCTCCGCTCGTCGGTGCCGGATATCAATGTCGACGCTCCCGATTACACCACACCGCCGTCCGGCAACCTGATAATTGCCAACGATACACCCCACAACGTCAGGCGCGTCCTCCAGGCGGTTCGGAACCTGGACAAGCCGCCGACAACCGGCCCGACAACGACTCCCGCCACCATGCCGCACGCAGAAAGCGGATCGCGAGGTGGACAATGATGCCGCGTAACCATAAGGAATGCCCGACGTTGTCGCCGGCTCCGCTCTTTTCCCCTCCCCTTGTACTCAGGGGGAGGGTGAGGGTGGGGGTTAATTCGCAGAACCGCCCCGCATTCAAAGACCCCTCACCCCAACCCTCTCCCCGGGTACAGGGCGAGGGGGAAAGAGCGCGAGCCGCCGGGCATTATCCGTGCCCATCCGTGCCCATCCGTGGTTCAATCCTCTTCCGCTCCGCCGCCGCATTTTTCGTCGCTCTCATCATGGTCGCGATCACGTACGCGGCCGAGCCAACAACGATGCCGCAATTGCTCCCCGATGGCCCCGCAACAACCACCGGCACCGGCATCGCCGCTCCCACCACCGTGATCGCGGTACATTTCAGGAACGCCTCCATCAGCCAGGTTCTGGATGATCTGTCCGCCAAGGGAGGATTCACCATCGTCAAACTTGCCCCGGTCTCGGGCAGGATCACGCTCCAGAGCCCCAATCCTATTCCCCGGGACGATATTCCGGCCATGCTCGACATGGCGCTGCAAGTCGACGGCTGGGGCGTGCTGCGGCAGGGTGACACATTGACCATCGATACCCTCGACAACCTGCCGAAAAACCGCTTCGCTCGCCCCGCGTCCTCGCTGCCGGGCAAGCCACCCCCCACAACCATGTTGACTCTCAATTTCCACAACGTGGCGCCCGATGCGGTTTTGAGCTACGTGGCGGAGAAGTCCGGATATATCGTCATCAAGAAGGTACTCATCCCCGGCCGCGTCACTTGCGCATCGCCGCAACCTGTTTCGTCCGACGATATCGGGGCTGTGCTCGGCATCGCGCTGGCGCCCGACGGCGTTGGCGTGGTGCAGGTGGGCAATATCCTGATCTGCGACACCATCGCCAATCTGCCTGGCGATCTTGACGATTATTCTCCGGCCGCGACAACCCTGCCCGCCGCGGCTTCCCACGCCGCCCCAACCACCTCGGCCACCGGCCCACGAGGTGGACAACGATGACGCCACTGATACCTGACCAGCTCCCGACCTGCACCAACTCAACGCTCAAGCGGAGCAAATGCGATTTGACCACGGATTACACGGATAAACACGGATCAGATTGGGGCCATTCTTCTTATCCGCGCCCATCCCGCGATTGCCTCTTGTCCCCTCCCCTTGTACTCAGGGGGAGGGTAAGGGTGGGGGTCGATTCGCAGAACCGCCCTGCATTCAAAGACCCCTCACCCCAACCCTCTCCCCGAGTACAGGGCGAGGGGGAAAGAGCGCGAGCCGCCGGGCATTATCCGTGCCCATCCGTGCCCATCCGTGGTTCAATTCTTCTCTGCGTCCTCCGCGTCTCTGCGGTTAATCCTGAATTTCCCCCCGGCACCTTTCGAGGTACACCATGACCGAACAAATCAATGAACACGTCTGGTTCGAGGAACGCATGGCCGCACAACTGGCCGGTGGGCTGGCGGGTGACGAGGCCGAGCGGTTTGGCACACATGCGGCCGCGTGCGCGCGGTGTTCGGGGGTGATGGATCAACTGCGCCGTTTCGACGCCGCCCTGGTGCGGTCGTTCGATCCGCACCGGGCCGACGGCATCGAGGAGCGCATCATCGGCCGCCTGAGCCGCGTCCCGGCCCGCAAACGGCTGCTGCGCCTGCCGCACATGCCGCAAATGAAGGTTCATCCCATGGTCCGCCGCGCCGGCTCGGCCGTCGCCGCCGCCATCATCATGGGTGCCATCGGCTACGTCGCCGAACCCGCCCTCACAGGCGGGCAGGTCCGCCTGCCCCAATCCCTCGCGTGGCTCAGGACGGCCGGCAACAAGTTGGCGATGGTCAAGTCCGCTGCCAACATGCACTCGATCGGCATGGCGATGGCCGGTTATGCGAAGGATCAAACTGACGCATGGCCGGCGTATACGGGCTTCGAGGGGTACCCAATCGCGGTCAACTCATCGGCCAGTCAGGCCACAAAGTCTGGCCAAATCGAGAGGCTGACCCAAGCCGCCAACAATTATATCGAAGACGGCAAATACGAGGATGGGCTGGGTGTCATCGATCAGATTCTCGATCTCGACCCCCACAACGAATACGCCAAGAACCTGCATCTGCTGGTGCAGGACAAGGCCGTTCTCAACCACCAGAAAACGTACCACGACGAGCAGCTTCAGAATTTCTCGACTTTGGACATGGATGCGGAGCAGAAGAAAGTCCCGTACGCTAATATCCAGGCCGCCCATGGCTTCGACACGACCCCAGGCACGATCGCCGGCCAGAGCCTGAACGCAAAAGTGCCCGTGCGCTACGGTAATGATCCAAGCCAGATTGCCGACAGCCAACAGGTCATCACGCAGGTTATGCCACTCAGGAGCATTCCTTCCGGGCAGATCGCGCCCGAACTGAAGGCGGCGCTGTCGCCCGAGGCCGTCGTGACGTCCAACAATGGCGCCAATGTGGTGATCGTCACGGATACGTCGCACAACATTAAGCGTGCCGCCGAGATGATCGAGGGTCTGGACAGGCCGAGCGCTCTGCCCAACAGCGCCACCGCCGCCCCCGCCGAGATCAAGTCGTACGCCTCGGCCGGATTCAAGGCGGATGGCACCATCGACCCGACCTTCGCGTTGGCGGCCCCCGCCGCCGATCAAGGCGGCCAAGGCCAACCCGGCCGGGGCGGCCGGGGCGGCGGAGGTGGCGGCCGCGGCAGCACAAGCAGCCTTGGCGGCACAAGCAGTCTCGGCTCGTCGGCGGGGACTGCGGCCAACCCGCTGTATTGGAACAACAACTTCGCACTCGCCGGCAACAACGGTGCTACGCTTGACACAAATGGCAACAACGTGACCCTCAACGTCGGCAGTCTCGACTTTGGCGGCATTAACAAGGTCGGCGTTGGCACTCTCGCGCTCGGCGGCAACAACACCTACACCGGCCAAACTACGGTCGGCGCGGGCTCGCTCGTCGGCGGAGGCAAGCTCGACAGCACCAGCGCCGATATGTACCGCAACCGTTCCGTCGCGGTCACCGGCGCAAACAGCGGCTTCACACAGGCCCCGGAAACGCCCGCCCCGGACACCATCGGCGGCGCGGCCTCCAATCCGCCAGCCTCAGACAACGGCCTCACGACCCCCGTGTTCAATCGTCGCGACGTTGGCGGGAGCGGCCTCATCGTCGCCGGAGGCGTGCTGAGTTGGCCCTCGCCGGCCGCCCCCTCCGCCCCAACCTATTTCCGGCCGGCGACGGATGCGCGGAACAGCGAGGCCGGGCGGCCGTCGATGTATGCCAGCACACTGCCCGATGTTGCCAAACAGGCCGAGAAGGAAAGCGTGACGAGCGATGACCTCTTGTCGCAAATGAAACTCCGCCGCAGCGAGGA
>Ga0181520_10002177_pt1 | contig 37190 bp, 40 predicted proteins | sample PEATcosm2014_Bin_29_FD_132451 | JGI IMG/M metagenome (GOLD analysis project Ga0181520, IMG submission 132451) | Peatland microbial communities from MTU Mesocosm Facility, Houghton, MI, USA - PEATcosm2014_Bin02_30_metaG | ecosystem: Environmental > Terrestrial > Soil > Wetlands > Peat | place... | reverse complement strand
TACGTGCCATATTACGCGAAATACGTTGTACTAATTAACTAGTTCTACGTAAGGCGACCCTCCGCTAGGCGTAATAGCCATAAAGGAGAACTTACTCGAACGCCCCTACCCTACCATGCCTACTGGAGCGTTGCAAACACCTCAAGGCGCTCGTTAAAACTCTTGGCAGCCGGCACCCAGTCGCCGTCGCAGGTGATGAGCACGAGCCGAGAGGGCCCCGTTGTCGTAAAAATAGACGCATCGGGTGCAGTGTCGGCCGAAACTTCTTGTATATTTTGTACTACAAAGGTACGAGTGGCACCCGAAGCATCGGCAACCGTTATGGTGTCGCCCAAATGCACTTGCGAGAGATGCATAAAGACGCCCGCCGTGGTGAGCGCGTTGTCTACATGGCCATCAATCACCGCGTTGCCGTCTGCTCCCGGCTTTGAGCCGAGCGCGTACCATGCGACATCGCCAAACGTTTGCGGCGTGCCCATACTTCCGTCAGCTTTTTTACCAACTTGCTCGACATTGGCATTAACGCCGATTGAAGGAATGATAAGACGCGCAGGTATAATCGGCGTGGTGGTTGCAGAGGTTTCTGTTGGCACATGAGTTGTCTTAAGCGCACTCAACGCCGACGGGTCGGTAATCGCAATCGCGGGCGCAAAAATATCGAATGAGGCATTTGCACCGAGTGTCGCGTGTGCCACGCGCGTTGCTATATTTGCCGCGCCTACGAGCACCACAAAAAAACCAATAGTGATGGCGACAACGCGCAACCAGTTGCGGCGCGGAGTCTGCACCACCACGACCGATTTAGCCGAGTACAACAGCAAAGGCTTTTCTGACATAAGGGAGCGCTACAAGCGCCATCGCAATCATGAGGGCAACGGCAGACGCCGCCTCGGCGCTCGACATCGGCGCGAAGCCGGTGTTGGGGAGGCTCGGGATATACGTCGGTGTTACATACACGCCATACCCGGAGGTGGGGGTAGGATATACCGGATTTACGACAACCGGAGCGCCGCTTGCCACGACATTGACCGTGCACGATTCGACATCTGTGCCATTGGTAACGCTCACCGTTTGCGTGCCGGTTTGCGTAAAGGCAACATTGAGCACGTCGCCAATATTAAGGTACGAGCGCTGAGGTGTCTGCCAATTGTATTGGCTGTAGTCGCCGCCGTTGGCGGTAAAGGTCGCAGTCTGTCCGAGGTTCACCGTTTGATACGACGGTGTGCAACTAAGCGGTACGTTGTAGTAATAGTTGTACGGATACGGTGTCGGATATTGATTGTAGTAGGAGTAGGTATTGTTCTCGGTAACTACACATAACGCACTCTCACCTTGCGTGAGCGTGCCGGTGCAACCGCTTGAGTAGGTAGCGTTGTAGCCATCCTGCTGGAGTGCCGTCACCGAGTAGGAACCGCTCACGGTTACTTGCGTGCCACTAAGTGAACCCGAAAAGGTCGGAGGATTTGCATTGAGGCCCGAGACTGCAACCGTAAAGTTGGAAGGCGCCTCGTTGTAGTTGTTATAGCCGTTGTTGTAGTTGTTGGTGACCTGTACGTACACCAGGAGATCTCCCGGGCCGCACACGGTGTTGTTGCCATTGTTCCAAAAGCTCCAATTATTGGAGTTAGTACCGTTTACGCAATTGTATGACTGGGCAAACGCAAAAGCCGGCACAAAAGCGGCCGTTATAATGAAGACACCGAGAAACGCAAGGAGAGAGCGGTAAAGTGACATATACAATAGAGTAAGTTAATAAGGATACCGGCCATCCGGCCAACACAGCCCAAAATCGGTCTGGCACCACGATACCAGAGCTTTGAGCACTATGCAAGGGGTGCCCTTCCGGCCCTCCCCCTGCTTCATGGACAAATCAGAGAGGCCGGTATATACTTAGCAAGTCTAACTATTAGAGTATGAAACATACCTCCGGAACGGATAGTACCGCGACATTGTTTACCGAAGTGGGTTTGCTTATTAAAAGCCGCCTGCAGGGGGCTATAGGTATGCCTCTTTCGCAGTGCCAAACGCTGTGGTTTGTGGCACAGCAAAAAAGCCCGGGTGCGCACACCTCCATGCAGGATGTGGCACGGCACTTTAACATCAAGGCTCCCTCGGCAACCTTTTTGGTGGAGGAGCTGGTGCGGGCGGGATTACTGGAGCGCCGTGCAAGTGCCGTCGATAGGCGCCGCGTTGAGTTGATTGTTACTCCCAAAGGCAGGCGTACCTTTAAGACATTTGAGGCAAAACGTCACGCGGTATTGAGCAAGCTTTTCTCGCCCTTAGAGGAGCGGGACCGCAAAGAGCTCAACCGGATTTTGCAAAAAATGCTCAGGGACGCATAACGTATTTATAAGAAGTATTATTTTTTGGATATGAAAATATCAAACCCATTGTTTACTCATCCGCTTGTGCTTGGCTCTATCGCGCTCGTTGTAGTGGTCGCTATCGGAAGCGGTATCTACTACCGTGTGGAAACCGCCGTACCAAACACAACCGTAAGCGCCACTGATGATGCCACAAGCACGACACAGAGCCTGACTGCAACCGGCACGGTAGAGCCGGCACAAAATCCCAACCTTGCCTTCCAAAGCGGAGGTCGTGTTGCAAGCGTGGCCGTCGGCGACGGAGCGCATGTGTATGCAGGCGAGGTGCTTGCCTCGCTCGACACCGCGACGCTCGATGCGGCGCGCGCGGGAGCCGAGGCGGCACTCCAAAATCAACAGGCAAACCTTGCACAGCTCGAAGCCCCGCCGCGCGCGGTAGATGTGGCGGCAAAACAAACCGCTATCGACCAGGCGCAAGTGGCGCTCCAAAACGCATATACCGATGCAGCCACAGCTATTGCCCAAGCGTATGACAAATCATTTAGCAGTGTCAGTAGCAACACCGACACTCTTTTTAACCAAGCAAGTTCAAACAACCCGACGCTCGTCTTTACAACCACTAACACGCAAAACTCCGTCAATGCGGTAAATGCCCGCGGCACGGCTGAAGCAAGCCTCGCCATATGGAACACCGAGACCCTGTCGCTCTCCGGCGACACTTCCGCACAAATTGAGACCGAGCTCACGCTCTCGCTCGCTCACTTAGCGGATGTGCGCGCATATACCGACGCGCTTTTGGTGGCGCTCGGCACAGCGGTCCCCTCCTCAAACTTTGGGAGCGCCTCCGTGGCCGCCGCAGAGGCATCGGTAGACGGGCTCCAAAGTTCTATCAACGGGCTTATCAGCTCGCTCCAAAGCGCCGAGCAACAAATAGCGGGAGATAATCTGGCGGTGGAGAGCGCACAAAACGCGCTCAACCAACTCAACGCGGGAGCCACACCGCAGAGTATCCAAGCCGCACAAGCGGAAGTGGCGGCCGCACAAGCGCAAGTGGCAAACATCGATGCACAAATACAAAACTCAATAGTGGTTGCTCCGTTTGCCGGCACCGTTGCAAGCGTGCAGGTAAAAACGGGAGATACGGTTGCTCCAAACACCACCGCTATCTCGCTTAACCCCGAGAGTGCCCTGCAGGTGGTGGCATATTTTACCGCAATCGACATCGCTAACGTAAAAGTCGGCGCACCGGCCGATGTAACGCTCGACGCGTACGGCAATGCGCGACACTTTGCGGCGCAAGTGGTATCGGTTGATACCGCGCCGAGCCCCGTGAGCGAGGCTACGGGAGCACCGCAGGGCTACAAAACCACCCTAGAGTTTCTAAGCGCCGACCCGGCTATCACCTCGGGCATGGGCGCAAATATTACTATTCCTCTCCACTAAACAGTATGGACAAAAAAAAGACTGATCCAAAAGTGTTTGCGCTCGCGGCGTTTATCGTCGTTGTTATCGGCGGCGGCATCGGTGCTATTGCTTACTTGGCAGCCTCGAGCCACACAGTGTACATCGATAAAGCACAAATAGAGGCGCCTATTGTTAATCTCTCGCCCGAGAGCCCCGGCACACTCAACGACGTGTATGTGCAAGTGGGCCAGACACTCCCGCCTGACACGGTGGTGGCGAGCGTCGGTACCGAGCTCATCAAATCGACCTCGGGAGGTTTGGTAATTAGCGTCAACAATAACATCGGCCAAATAGTCGGGCCCACCGACGTGGTGGTGAGCACGATTGACCCCACACAATTGCGCGTGGTGGGCCAAGTGCAAGAAGACAAAGGTCTCGTTGATATAAAAGTTGGACAAACGGCCGAGTTTACCGCCGACGCATTTGGTAGCCAGCCGTTTTACGGCGTCGTCGACGAGGTCTCACCCACGTCGGAGGCGTCCGACGTGGTGTTTAGCGTCAGCGACAATCGCGAGGAGCAAAACTTCGACGTCAAAATAAAATTTGATACAAACCTTTACTCGCAACTTAAAAACGGCATGTCGGCAAAAGTGTGGGTCTACAAAACGCAGTAATCATAAATTTCCAGGATGCCCGAAAAAAACGACAATTCAAAATGGCTTATTTTAGCCACCGTGATGGTCGGCACTTTTTTAGGCCGTCTCGACCAAACAATTGTTAACCTCGCGCTCCCAAAAATAATCAACGACTTTGCGATTACCGTGTCGGCCGCGGGCTGGATAGCCACCGCCTACATCCTCGCCAACGCCGTGTTTGTGCCGGTGTGGGGCAAACTTGGCGACACCGTGGGGCGTAAAAAAGTTTACTTGATGGGCTTTGGCATTTTTATCATCGGCTCGGCTCTCGCCGGTCTCGCATGGAACTTGAGCTCAATGATCGTTTTTCGCATCATACAAGCGGTTGCTTCGTCGGCCGACTACCCCACCGCGATGGCCATACTCGCCTTTACCTTTAAAGAAGGGCGTGAGCGAGCGCAGGCGCTTGGCATTTGGTCGAGCGTATTTGCGGCTTCGGCCGTGGTGGGGCCGCTTTTAGGTGGCCCGATTATCGACAACTTTGGCTGGCGATGGGTCTTTTATATCAACATCCCCGTGGGCATCATCGGCATGCTCATGGCGCTTGTGTTTGTGCCGGAGTCTACCGGCCGCGAAACAACCTCCTTTGATTGGTGGGGCGCCCTCACGCTCGGCTCGGCGCTCTCATCCCTCGTGCTCGTGCTCGACCAAGGCACCAGCTGGGGTTGGACCTCGCTTAACAGCATGCTCTGTTATCTCGGCGTCGTTGTCTTTACCACGGTATTTTATTTTATCGAGCGTAATCACGAGGAACCTATCGTCGACCTCAAATTTTTTAAAAACTCGGTGTTTGTTAACACGCTGGCAAACAATTTTATTGTGTTTATGGGGCTCTCCGGCAGTATCTTTCTCATCCCCATTTTTGCACAAACCTTTCTCGGCTACAGTGCAACTCAGTCAGGGTATCTTTTTATACCGATGGCGGCGGCACTCATGATTGCATCGCCCTTGGGAGGCGCGCTCACCGGCCGCGTTAAGGCAAAATATGTCATCTTTGCATCAACCGCGGTCGCGGCATTTGGTTTGTATCTGTTTGCGTACTACATAGACGTGCGCGCCACCGCAATGGACATCATGATACCGCTCGCGGTCATGGCGTTTGGACTCGGCTTTGGCATGGCACAACGCACCGGCGCTGTTGCGGCCGTGGTGCCGGGCGAAGAGATGGGTGTCGCCTCATCGGTACTCGCGCTCGTGCGCAACATTTCAGGCGCGTTTGGCGTCGCACTCTTTGGTACCATCCTCCAAAACGCCACCAATAGTAACGTGCTCTCTATCGCAAGTAACAGCGTGCTCTATGTGCACACGGTTGCCGCAACACAAACGTATATCGCGCTTATTGAGCTCAAAGCGCAGGTCGATGCCTATCACACCATCTTCCTTGCCGGCATGGCACTCCTTATCGTGGGCGCCATCGCCTCGCTATGGCTCGAGATCCCCGAGAAAAAACTCGAAGGCCCGATAGTGGTGCACGAGTAAAGTTTACTGTGCTGTTGACGATGCAGTAGTGGAAGTGCCGAGCGTCTTGAGGCCTGCAACAATCGTGGTTATGTCTTTACGGGCGGCTACCAAGTCGGTTTGGGCGGTTTTTATATCGGCACGTGCCGCTTTAAGCGCGGCGGTGTTGCTTGCCATTTGCGTAGCATTGCCGTTGTCCGGCGTGAGCGAGGCGCTACCGCTTACCGCGGCCTCGGCCTGCGTTTGAGCATCCTGCAACTTGCTTGCCATGTCGGTGAGCGCGGCAGTCAAGGCTGTAACATTAGCGCCGCCTTGGCTTGCCGTTTGCACACGCGCCTGGAGCTTAGCACCAAGCGTTGGCATCATAGAGACGAGCGTGACCTCGCGGTCGGCGGCGGCGGCAATGCGGCCTTGCGGCAAGACCAATGCAAATATACGGTATGAGGCGGTAATCGACTGGAGGTCGGTTTTAAGTGTCGCGGCATCGGTGTCTGCGTCTATTTTTGCTTTAAGGGCGGTAAGTGCGGATATTTCGCTGGTAACGGTAGCACTCAGCGACTGCTTAAAAGTGTCGGTGACTTTTTGCATCGCCTGTACACGCGTGTTGAGATCGGTGAGAGCCGTAATGCGGCGGTCTATCTCGTTGTCGCCGCGCGTCTTTGCTTTGGTCTCGGCGGCAGTAAAGTTAGCGGTCGGTGCCGAAGTGGTAACAGACGTACCGGTGGTTGCTCCGGCAGTTGCCGTTGTTTGCGCCAACACCAACGCCGGGGTCAGCACAATAAGCCCCAGGAGCAGAGCGGTGCGGAATATAAATTGTTTTAATGTCATGGTGTATGTATATATATTGAGTAATGATTACTGCACCGATTGGTCGTTGAGGCTTGAGTCGACATTAGCCGAGTCGCTATTGAGACCCTGCATCTGTGCATCAATTGCGGCGGTGTCCTGGGTAATAGCCGCATCCGAGGCGTCATTGTTGGCGCTCATGCCGTTTTCGGGCTGAGCTGCCGCTTGCTGATTATTCGCGGGAGTAGTAGTGGTTGTGGTTTGTGGCGACGCGGGTGGCGTCATAAAGGTGCCGAGCACGCCGCTATACCACAAACCGGCTCCTATTATTATCACGACGATGATACCGATAATCCATTTAGCCATAGTATGTAACGTAAATTGTTAAAAATAATATAATGAGCGGAAAACTATCTTATTATACCTCTCTGACGCGCGGCGTCTACCCAAAGGTAAAGGTATATGCCTCAAGTCCAGCGTTTTCAACCTTTATTTCGATAGTATGCACGCCGGGAGTTGAGTCGTGCACCAGGTTGTAAAGGCGGTCGTCTTTAATAAAAGCGGTTGAGGTAGTGGCGCTGGTGTCATTGCCCGCCAAGTTCCCCACCGGCTTGCCGTCGAGCAAAATATCGAGTGTCACGCCCGCTGTACCGCCGCTCGCAACCAAGTTTATATCGTGCGCACTATACTCGTATACGATTGAACCCGCTGCCTGATTTGCGGCATACTCGGGCTCGATATCCCAACTACCTCCCAAATATAAAGTGTTTGGTTCGAGCGTTTGAGGAATTGTAAAATTTTGCACGCCGCTTTGTCCTTGCGACCCGTTGCCTAAAAATTCGTTTCGATTGGAACCAAAGTACGTCTCAGGGCTTTGGATTGCGCTCAAGTCGGCTTCGGGAATGTTGACCGTACTCGTGGTAATCGACATGGTAGTGGTTCCCATGCGGGCAGCGCGCTCGGCGAGCGCTTGTTGTATCGCCGCTTCAGTTTGCGCATAGTCGCCCTCGCCCGAGTGTTGGTCGACAATATAGCCGTCGATGTCTACCAGATAATCGTTGGGCCAATATTCGTTGTTAAAAGCGTTCCAGGTTGCATACTCGTTGTCCTGCACCACCGGATATTGTATGCCAAGGCTCTTGACCGCGGCCTCCACATTGCTTTGCACATGTTCAAACGCAAACTCCGGAGTTTCGACACCGATAATCACCAACCCCTGGTCTTTATATTTTGCATACCACGCATTCTGATACGGTATCGTGCGTAAACAATTGATACAACTGTAGGTCCAAAAATCTATCAGTACCACTTTGCCGCGGAGCGATGCGAGCGTTATAGGTTGACCATTGGTGTTGATATATCCGTCGATACCGGCAAGCTCGGGCGCGAGTTTGTACTGCGATGCTTTTTCGGCGGGAGTGAGAAACCCCACTGTGCTCGACGAAGTATTGTGCGAAGTTTGGGTCGGAGTCGAATTGTCGCCTTGCAGTAAATGTTGTTCTATTTGCGTAACATCAAAAATCCCCGCATGCGAGAGAATCGTACTCTCGAGGGACGTGCTGTAACCGAGCGCAATAATGATGCCAATAACTAAAAACAGTGCGCCAATGGTGCGTTTAAACCAGCCGCGCGGGTCGGAGGCAATGCCGAGCCACGCCACCACGCGCTGGCCAAGTACCGAGACGGCCAGCAACGAGAGAATAAGCCCCACGCAATACGCCAGCAAATACACGACACCCTCGGCCGGGTGTACCGGCAATACCGTGGCGAGCACAATAAAGTATGTGGGGGAGCAACTGCTAAACACGGGGCCGAGCGCCGCGCCCATGATGATGTCTCCCCAAACAGTTTGGCGCGTATAGCCTTGTGCGAGCAATCGATTGCCTTGCAAATTCATCGTGTTTGCAAAACCAAACTTCTCCCATAACGAGGGGAACAGCGTGACAAGTCCAAAAATAATAAGGAGACCACCCGAAACTATCTGCCAAAAACTTTGTGGCACCGCAATAAAAAGCGTCGATGCTTTAAGGAGGAGCGTAAATAAAAACACCGACGCGCCGAGCGACGCGGAGATAACTAAAGCGCGCCGCACCGTGCTCTCCCCCGACACCGAGCCGCCGATAATGACCGGAAGTAAAGGCAACGTGCAGGGAGCAAGCACTGTGAGCAACCCTGCGACGAATGCGATTACTAAAAGAGTCATGGCTGTGGAGTGCTAGGATGATTTTTGTAGTACTCGGCGAGTGCGGCCTTGTCGGCCTCGCTAAACTTGAGATCAACACCGTTCATACAATAGCGCTGGCCTGTTTTAGTGGGGCCGTCGTCAAAGAGGTGGCCTAAGTGCGCGCCGCATTTACTGCACACTGCCTCGGTGCGGCGCATGCCAAAGGAGTTATCCTCGCGTAAGCTAACCGAGCCGGGGATGGCATCGTCGAAGCTCGGCCAGCCCGAGCCCGAGTCAAACTTGGTGTCCGAGGTAAAGAGCGCTTGCCCGCACTTGGCACAAGCGTAGACGCCATCGCGCGCCTCATGCAAAAGCGCACTACTAAAGGCGGGCTCTGTCTCGTATGCACCCACATCATCTATTATAGCAAAAGAGACAAAAAGAAAACAAACAGAATTTTTTTCCTCGTCATCGGGTGCGCAAAAAAATTCTGTTTGTTTTCTTTTTGCGTTTGCTACTGCCAAATTGGCGTCGTAGTTGGTGCGCCGCCCCACGTTGCCTCGCCATCGCCCCCTATTGGATACTGCTCGCCTAAATATTTTGGCACGCGCGCAAAAATAATATCGTATACCGCTTTTACCGAGGATGGTATCTCGCGCAAAGAATTATATAAATAGAGCTCGCCGTTGCCGGCGCCCGCACCGTAGGCGGTGAGACCGAGCGATTGCGCGATAAACACCGCGCGCGGCAGATGAAACGGCTGTGACACGATAGTCATCGAGCTCACGTCAAACACATCGCGTGCACGATACATACTGCTATAGGTATCAAACCCCGCGTGGTCTAAAAAAATATCTTCTTTAGGGATGCCGAGCGCCACCATGTACTTGCCTACCGGGTCGACTTCGTCGTGGCTCAAGGTTGCGTTGTCGCCCGTTACTAAAATTTTATCAACCTTGCCGGCCTCGTAGAGGCTCATAGCTTCGTCGGCGCGCTCTTTTAAAATCGGCGAGAGCGCACCCTCGGCAGTGACCGACGCGCCCAAGACCATCGCCACCTGCGTGTGCGGCAATTTGTCCATCGAGCTAAAAATACTCGCTCCGGTTGCGTATACGATATAAAGGTAAAGCCCGCCGCTGAGCAGTGCCACGAGGATACAAATTTCCACTATATATATGATGACTCTGCGCAAAGGCATGTCTTTACTTTACCATTTTGTCCTCACTACCTTACTGCTCAAACGTAAAAGGGATGGTGCGGTACACATCGTGCGGAGCGTCGGTACCGGTCGTAAAATGCAATACAAACGCGGCATTATCATCGGTAAAGGGATACATATTTATGCGCTCCTGCCATATGGCAACAAAATAGTGATCACCATTTTGCGCGTTGTCCAAATGGTCACCCGCACCATACTCCACAGCGCTACCGTCTCCAATGGCTCCGCCGGGCGTATACTCGCTCACCAAAGTGGAGCTACCAACGTCGCCTTTAAACAGCGCACCCACCACTATCCCCGGCCACGCGATAAACCGCGCGAGATAGCTGCAGGTTGCACCGGGCATCGATGAGTGCACCACTTGGTCGCCATCATCCGGAACTATGAGACGCCCGGTGGAATCGAAAGGAGACGAAATTGGAGCCGCGTTGCAAAGCCAACCCACCTCCGGCAGATGCGTGCTGTTTTCTTCCCCAAGCGTTGCATAGAGAGGCTCTCCATAGCCGCCCGGCATGTTGGCAACATTTGAGTATGTATCATTGCTCGCCCAATTGGATTGAAGCAGGCCCGATGCATCGGCGCTTATACGCTCCATCGAGAGCGTTGCACCAACAACGCCACTCTGCTCAACTGTGCTCCCCGCACACCAACCGTTGCAGGTTGCTATGGCCGGAGTTTCGTCGAGTGTTGTCGTGCCTGCGCCACTTTGCCACGCGAGAGCAATCTGCTCGCCGCTGTCCGCCAATTGATCAAAAGAGTTTACCTCTACTTTGGGAGAGGCACCTGCGGGAGCGCCGTCAACGCGTTCGACAATAAAAAATCCCGAAAATCTTTCGTCCTGAGAATCATGCGCCGATATCGCGCCTGCAAGCGGTATATATTGCGAGCCGCCGTCTTCGGCATAAAGCGCTACGTTAGAGAGACTAATAACATACGGTGTGCGATTTTTAAGCTCAAACCACTCGCGCGCCGGGTCCACTTTGTCGCCCGCCCACTCTATCTCGTTGATGACAACCGGCATGGTAGACACATACACCGGCACAGTGGCAGAGGCAAGCGGAGTGCTCGACGCGTCGAGTGCAATCACTGCAAGCGTACTGCTTGCTTGATCGGCTAGTGTGATAGTAGTTGACGTATTGGCAGTTGATAAAACATCGGTGCAATTTACCGTGACGGTGTAACCGATTGCGCCGGCAACGGGGAGCCAGCTAAGCGTTGTGGTTGTTGTTGGGATAAGACAAAAACTGTCGCTAAGCGAGTGCGCACACTCTTGTATCGAAAGTATGGGCGCGGTGGTTGATGTGTTAAAAAGCACCGGCGGAGTGCTCGAAGCTTCGGTGTTATCGGTCGTGTCATCGGCAATTGTACTATTTGCATCGGTATTATCCGTATCAACAACCGTTGTATCATCATCTCCCGCTACAATCGTGGGTTGAGGGTTGGCACCGCCTCCACCGCCAACCGTCGGTCCGTTGGAGCTGGACGGAAAAATGCTTGGCGAAGTTGTGGCGGGTTTTGGAGTGGGAGCAAGCGCCAAAGCCACGGCACTCCCCTGCGAGCCACCGAGCAAATCTTTTTTATCTTGCGCGCTCAGCCCTTCGAGGCTCGAGCCGTACAATTTGTTGATGATCACATCCGTTTTTTCGGTCGTCGTTGCGCTGGTGAGCGTATCGGAAGTGTTTGCAACAGCGTTTTTTTGCGCATCTTGCAGACCGACTACCGCATTCACAGCGTCAGCCACAAGCGTCGTTGCAGTATTAAACGCAAATGCCGATGCCTGTGCAGTGGCAACAACACCACCCTTGAGCACGGTAGCCGTCGGGTCGGCGACGGCAAACAATGCTTGTTGGGTTTGATATCCAAGATTTGGATCAGGTGGTGTAAAACAGTCGCCGGTTGGAGAGGCATCGATTGGCACAAGCGCGGCAAGCTCGCCGCTAATGTCGCTTGTAATGCGCCCCGGGATTTGTGCAAGATAGTCGCCGGTAAACGAGTGGCCGCCAAACACATACGCCTCCTCGGCAGGCGTGAGCACAAGCGTAACGTTGGGTGGCAAAGGTTGTATCACTTGCTTGCCGCCATCTTCTAATGCAACCTCTGCGCTGGCACTTACCATATTAATGACCTTGTCGGTGGTTGAGTTTACATACTTGCCGCCGCCTGCCACGTAGTTCATGGGAGTTGCAACTGCGTACACGCCAACCGCTGAGCTTGGCTCGCCGTGTGCAAGCAAGTAGCTATACATTTCGTTGGAGTAGTCGGCGCCTTGCGAGTGCCCAACAATAAGCAGTTTGCGCGTCGTTACCTCCGGATAAATCTGCATCAAAATAGTGTCGAGGTCGAAGTCGGTAATTGACGTATTGAGTTGCTGAGCAACACTTTCCAAAACATCCCCCGCCCCAGCAAGATGAGTTGGGTTGTAGCCTAGATAAAAAGATACTGGTTGACCATCATATTGAGGACCGAAGCTTTTTTGTAATGCAAATTTATCTGCATCAGCCTGAGCTTTAGTATCAAAAACTCCATTTACAAACACAACCGTATATCCTTGCGCCGAGCAGGAGGAGCTTTGGGCCAACGCCAAAGCTGGGGCATCCAACTCCGCCAAGGCTACGAAAGGCAAGACCATCAAAAATAAGCCTATAAATAAGGCTATTTGTTTCATATAGATATACTTCTATGTAATAAACGAGCTGACTTTAGTTCGGAAGTGAATTTAAGTCAATATCACACGGAACTGGGTCAGGAGAACCATAGCTTGTAGTAAAATCATACGCTTTATCTTTTGCATCTTTACGAGCTTGAGTATTAAAAACCCAAGCCTCAACCTCTTTACTGTACCCATCAGTAATTTGCATATATTTTTGCAAATTAGTACGAGGATAAGTCAAAGAAATACAATCGTAGGCCCGAGAATTTTGATTGGCCACAGCTCCCCACGTATTAGTATTGTAAACATCGGTCAAAAACATTTGCTCGGTCATTGCATATTGCAGTTCGGCTGCTCTTATTTTTGCAGATTTAGGATATTTGGCAAAAATTGCAAGCTCTACATCGTCGCGGATGCCATTGTTGTTTTTGTCGATGCCGGCCACGGTCGCATCATTCTCCGGCTCGTAGGGCTGGGGCGGCAAATTGGTGCCCATCACATCACTCAAAGTTATTTTTTGCGCCTGTATACGTGCAATAGTGTCAGCCGTGCGCTGCTTCTCCCCCACGGCAGGGATGCGATAAATAATCAAGGCAATATAAGCCAGCACTAATATGGCCAAAGGCCATTTAACCCACCTCCAAACCCTTTTTAAAATAGTCATGCCTGCAAACTAGCAGGTATTATATGAGTTGTCTATTGAGTTATTCTACTGACCTTTCGCACTTTCTCAATAACCATCTGGAAATCCTATCTTTTTTAAAACATCAGTAAAGGCAACATATTCAATTTCCTGCTCTTTATAAAAGGCTAAACTCTCTTTTAATTCCGGAGTTTGATTATTTTTGTCCAACAAATCACCAAAGGCAAACTTTTCCCGTGCCTCATATTCTTGGTATCCCACTAAAACTATTTGGAGTGGTTTTTTATATAGACGTGGTAGCTCCCCATATTTTAAAGGGACGCCAAGTATCTTTTCACCCGCAGTGCCTGGTGTGCACCAGCTTCTTCCTTTTACTTCATATACATAATCATCACACTCCAGATCTGGGTCATACTCTTTTTCTCTAACGGAACTTTTTATTGGTGTTGTCTTTCTTACGTTTTTTCTACCCAATTTTATAAGCGCTTCCATTACTAACTCTTGGCAAAGCATGGTTGTCCATTGTTTGCTTTTTGTTTTGTGGATTACTTTATTGCCCCATCTCTTCTCTATTTCTTTTACTTTTGCTAATTTCTTTGGACTGTCTGTATTTTTCAAAGAAATGTCAGTGACGCCCTCATAGCACCATTTAACAACCTCCGGATTAGCGAGTAAATCTAAACTATCTTTTTTCATATTTATTTCCCAATATCAGCAAAGCGTTTTTTTGAGAGGTCTAGATATTGTTTTTCCATATCTATACCGATAAATTTTCGTCCATTCATCGCTGCAGCAATACCGGTGGTTGAGCTACCGGTAAACGGGTCGAGGATGATATCCCCCTCGTTGGTACTAGCTAAGACTATCCGCCTTAAAAGATCAAGGGGCTTTTGAGTCGGATGTTTGCCAAACTTCTTTTCTGCTGGTTTTGGCGTGCCCATAGCCCATACAGAGCGCATTTGCAGACCGGGCTTTTTTAGCTGGTCCTCTGGCCATTCGCCTTCTTTCATAAGGCTATAGTTAAAGGTGTGTTTAGCTTTTTTGTCCTTACGAGCCCAAATAAGAGTTTCATGACTTGCGGTAAAAAAGCGACAGCTCAAATTAGGTGAAGCATTGGGCTTAAACCAGGAAATATCGTTGAGAATATGATACCCAAGCGACTGCAACGCATGTCCACACTGGTAAATAGAGTGGTAGGTGCCACTCACCCACAATGTGCCGTGTGGTTTTAAAACTCTTTTGCAAGCTTCCATCCATTGGTAGTGGAAAGCGTAGTCATCTAAAAAACCCTTGCTTATATCCCAGTCGCCTTTATTTACACTCACCATGCGACCAGCGTGCACCGTAAAACCTCCGTTGGAGAGATTATAAGGAGGGTCGGCAAAAACCATGTCAACCGAGTTTGCAGGTAACTGAGCAAGAATTTTTATTGCATCTCCGTTATACAAGACAAAATTATCCTTCAAAAAGTAAGGTTTATCTTCTATCACTGAGAGTATTTTTCTTTCAGCTACAATCATATCCGTAATTGTACACTACCCTTCGTACTCTTCACTCCTTAGCGGGACAATCTCGGGCGCATAGGTGTTGGCGGGGATTACACACAGGACTTTGCCGGTGATTTTAAAGTTGTCTTTTAAGATAATCGGTTTGTACTTTGGGTCTTTAGACTCCGGATAGAGGATGATGACGCCGTCCTTCTTTTCAAACCTTTTAACGGTGACCATGTCGCCCACAATGGCCGCAACTCTGTCGCCGTTTTTAACATCGTTGGTAAACTGCACCAAAATATAGTCGCCACTGTGGATCCCGGCGTCGAGCATACTCTCGCCCACCGCACGCACGGCCACTATCTCGCCGTTTTCTTCGACAATTTGCTTGTCGACCTCGATAAACTCATCGTGCTGCTCCTCGGCAAAGACGCTCAGGTCGTCGCAACCGACATTGGCAACCACGGGGATCGAGACCGTGCCCCAGCCGCCATCGGCATTGCGGAGCTCGATGTTGCGCCACGCGTTTTTGCGGCGGACGATGTAGCCTTTGCGCTCTAAAATGTCCATATATTGGGCAACGGTGCGGAGCGAGGCAAAGCCAAGCGTCTTGCGCAACTGCTCGAGCGTGGGCGGCTCCTGCCACTTTTCAAAATGGCAGCGCACCGCGTCGAGGACCCGCTGTTGCTTAAAGGTGAGTAGATTTTGCATAGATAGGTGGCGACACTAATATACACCTATAATAGCACTATTTTTGGCACACAATACACACAATACACAAATCTGTGGATAAGTGTTATAAACATTGCATTTTATACGCATAAGCACATGATTAAGGGCGGATAGTTTGGCGTTTACCGCATAAAAAAGCGGGAGGAGGCCATGGATGACTCAACAGGACTGCTCATCGCAGTGTGCCCGTGTGGCCGCATTTTGAAAGACGTTGATACACAATTTCTGAACGATCCTCACAGAACATTTTTTTGTGAGGGCGGTAGTTGTGAGGAAAAGTATGGAACCTATGAAGACAAGCTCAAGCGTGTCGAGGCGACGGCACCACTCTACTTGCCACTAGAACATCTAACAACATCGAACGGCCAAGCCACCACGTAGGGTGGCTTTTTTATACACATACATCATTAGCTAATGTGGACTTTGCGCAAGGTGGCTCTAGTCTTTTTCCAATTGGGGATTGTTTCGGCAACGAGCGCCCAAAACTTTGCACTGTGATTAAACTCTTTACGATGGCAGAGCTCGTGCACCACGACATAATGTGCCAACTCGGGCGGCAACTTTACGATGCGGTAATTAAAACCTAAGTTGCCGCGGGTTGAGCAGCTCCCCCACCGCGTGCGCGTGTTGCGTATAAAAATTTTGTTGTAGGTAAAACCGTAGTGCGCGTTGGCGCGCGCCAAGTGCTCATGCACTATGGCGCGCGCGGCCGCGCCGAGCATTGCGTGCTCGGCGCGGCTTTTGCGAGTTGAGCGTTTTTTAACTTTGCGGCGCACTACCCTAAACCAAAGCATCGCGCACTAGTGATGATGCTCGTGTTTGGTGAAGAGCTCGTGGAACGCGAGCTTGGCCACGGCAAACAAGTAGATAATCTCCAAGATGCCGAGCGTGTTAACAAAAAGCATGATGACAAACCACCAAGCATCGCCGCGGCGGCCGGAGTGCCACAGAGCCAACCCCTTCCAAAAAATCGACCAAATCGCTGCCAACACTATCAAACTCAAAAGCGGCGCAGACCAAAAAGGCATATTAATAAACCACCCCTGTTCGCCCCATTGATGCATATACATATGTTAAGTATACACCGGACAGCTCCACCACCCCTACTAATACAGCTTTTTGCAAAAAGCTAAAATAGACTCGGCACGAGACGTAAGTTTGTGATGTACTCGCGGGCCGTCATTGCGTTTTATCACCAATCCGGCGATAGCCATCCGCCGGACGTGGTCGGAGGCGTTCATATATCCGGTATGCACCCGCTCGGCTATCTGCTCAAGCGTAAGTTCGGGCTCTTTGCGCAAAAGATCAAGAATCTGAAGGCGGCGATGGTTGGCAAAGCCTTTAACAATGCGCTCCATCCGCCGGTAATCTGTGTTGGTAGTATTTGTCATACACCCGAGCTTAGTACAGCTTTTTGCAAAAAGCTAGATTAAAAACGAGAGCGCCCGAGCGGAGTTTTTTAGTACGTGTTTTTGCAAAAAGCTAGAATAAGAAAGCAAAGAAAAGGAACGGTGCGAGAAAGAGGATTCGGAGACTATCGAGGTCACACTTGCGCTAGGGATTGATATCGATACCGCAAATAACTGCTTTTTGTTTTAGCTCTCCCGACAGGTAGCTCCGCACATCGTCGATGTTGCCTATCTTGTCTATCAAGCCATCCTGCAACGCCTCCCCGCCCATGAGCGATGCACCGTTGGCCAGCGCAGTGGCCCTCTCGATACTCATGTGGCGGTTATCGGCGACAATCTGCACAAAGTTTTGATACCCAATTTGCAGCTCTTTCATGGCGAGCGCTTTTTCGTCGGCGGTCATGGGCTTGTCCAAGCTAAACATATCTTTGTATTTACCCACTGAAAGCTGATTGTACGTGAGCCCGTTGGTAACATCTTGCTGTGCGTTGTCCACATAGGACTGCGTGATGCCGATGTCTCCAACACCTGAAAAGACAGAGGCAAAGATAACATCCGCTCCGGTAGCGGCCATGTATGCCGCAGAGTCTCCGTTGTCGCGTATGAGCGCAACGGTGGGCTTTTGTGCGCGTTTGAGAGCCAGCTCTATCTCCTGCCCTCCCACCGGCGAGCCGCCGTATGAGTCAACCTCAAGCACGATGGCTTTGATGCTCGGGTCGGCAGAGGCTTGCCGTATCGCGGCGGTTACATCCTCGGAGGCGGTCTGGTCGGACGAGTTGCCGGTGCTGGTGGCCCCGGAACTTGGTATATAGGTCACGAGAGCGCCATGGAGTGGGATGTACGCCACGTTGCAGAAGTTTTTGCGAGGAGCAAAAAACCAAAGCAGTAAGATAACCGCGAGAGTTAAAGCGCCGATGATATATGCCTTTTTGTGATTATAGGTTGAATACATACTGCGATGTCGCATTATTATAGCGTGGGGTCGTTCTCTTTTGCCAGTTCAAAAAGTTCCTCGTCCATGTCTAAAGTGTAGAGATTTGGTAAGTAAAGTAAAGCCCGGAGTTGAGCCGGAGTTTCTTAGTACGTGTTTTTGCAAAAAGCTAGAATAAAAAAGGGGGCTATATTTTATTTTTTACTTTTTTAGGAATAATATTTTTAGCTTCTTCATTGAGATATTTTTGATAAAGTTCAAACAAAAACTCTAGTCGCTCCGGTTCGGACTTGAAACTTTTTTTGCCATAACAGGCATCCACTGCCCTATCGAGCGCATGGTGCGCATCAAGTAACTCTTTTGGCATAGTGTTTGGGTCGTAGAGATCGGCAAGTGTTGATTCTGAAAATTTTTTACGAGTATCAAGTACCATTTGCGCTGCCTCCTCGACTTCTTTTTTCTGTTCGGCAGTTGGCTTCTCCGGCCACGGAAAGTTATTATAGACAATATCTTTTGAGTAGCGATAATCTGATTTTAGACGTCCACATACTGTGCGCATCCACGCCATGTGCATCTCACTTTCAAGCACACCAAAATGGTAAAGAGTTGCATTTGGTATTGTATGGACAGAATCACTAGCGAGAATTTCTGGTTTTATAAAACCAATCGGGATGTAGCGGCGAGACTCTGAAGACACGCGAGGAACCAAAAGGTAAGTCGAGGTCGGAATATTCTCTATATGAAATTGGGTAGGAGTTCCTGCAAGTTTTTGTGTTGGTTTACTTTTACTCAACTCGCGATATTGCTTCACTGCTTCAACACGACGCATAACTTCAGGCATTCCACGCAACTGTTCTGGTTTTCTATCACCAAGCCAAAGACACCAACGCTCCCAACCATTTATGAACTCATCTGACCCTATCCAACGCCGAAATAACAATTCTGCTTTCGGTTCTCGTTCTAAAAATTCGTCCTTCTCTTCGGCTGTGAATAAATACTGTCCACCATCAATAGGCTTATTTCCTATTTTCATCTCTGGTATATCACAAATCGGTTTACTTCGACTTTCAATAAACACGTCCAGGGCATCAACAAGATACGGGTTAATATGTTTTGCTAAAACCTCGTGTGGCTCGCCACGAATATCCTCATACTCATATAATCGAGACTGTTTTGCTTCACGAAGGCCAAAACCAACAATCACACAATAAACGGCAGCTTTGCCAGGCGCTTCATTGGTCCATTTGAACGTACGGTGAGCAAACTGGATATGTGCGCTATATTTCTTTGTCAATTGACTCCACAAAATACCAACTTGTTCACCTTGTGTTATTGAATTGGTAGATACAAATGCTACATTGACGTCTGTGTTTTGTATATACTCTGCCGCTTTTAGATACCAACCCGAAACATAGTCGAGCACTCCACCTCCAGTTTTGTTTCCGAATAATTCCACAATCTCCGTCCGTTGTTCGTCCGTCATTATTTTTGATCCTATAAATGGTGGATTGCCAAGAATGTAAGAGAGTTTTTCTTTCGGCACTAGAGTAGCCCAATCCGTAGTAAGAGCATTTGCACATAAAATATGCGGCTGTTCTCTGAGTGGTAGCTTGCGGAAGAAACGTCCGTAGTGGAGGCCAAGTTCAACATTGCTCAAATGGTCAGCAACATAGAGCGAGAGTTTTGCAATCTCTGCAGGAAATGCCTCCAGTTCTATACCATACATTCGCTCGATGGACAGTTTCGAGAGTGTTTCTATCGGGCATGGAAGATCTTTTTCTTCTTCATATAATCGTTTTAGGATCTCAAGTTCTAACCGGCGTAATTCACGATAGGCGACGACTAAAAAGTTGCCACAGCCACAGGCCGGGTCAAGTAGAGTTATGGCACCAATCTTCTCCCATAATTCTTTGAGTTTCTGTTTATCTTGACCCGCCGCTTTGAATTGCGTTTTTAAATCATCAAGGAATAAACCGTCTATAACCTTGCGAATATTTTTTTCGGATGTGTAATGAGCACCGATATCATGCCGTTTGCTTTCATCATCTTCATCCATCACAAATTGGAACATGGAACCGAAAATGGCGGGAGAAACGGCACCCCAGTCAAATTTGGCGGCCTTGATAACTTCTTCCCGCATTTCGCCATTGAAGAACGGCATTGGCAGATGGCCAGCGAAAAGGCCACCATTTACATATGGGAGTGATGCCAACAAATCATTCATATTCTCTTGCCGGTCCTCGGTATTGAGGACTTCAAACACCGAACTCAACGCTTCACCAAAACCGGTGCCATCTTCTTTGGTGGTCAGCTGTAGAAAATATTGCAATGTATCTTTATCAAAAATGCCGGTATCATCAGCGAAGAAACAAAAAACGAGACGGACTAGCAATTGGCTTAAAGCTTCTTTCGGATAGTGGCCACTGGCGAGAGCTCGATACAGTTGTACTATTAATCGCACCGCCTTTTTATTGACTGGATTTTGTTCTTCATAGTGGCGGACCTCATAACCAGCAATAAAACCGAACAGTTTGATGTGTTTTGGAAATTCTTTGAGCAGGAACTCGTGTTGCTTAATATCTCCAAGGAATGCATTTTCAAGATCGTAGAGCCGTATCTTTCGGTAGTCAGAGACGATGATGTAGCGTGGGCGCTCCTCTTCTGGAAGCGAGATCATATAATTACTTGCTTGCAAAAAAGCGCTATCCAAACTATGACCGGTCGATTTATGTTCGACAATTAAAGTGCCGGGCCAAAACAAATCTATAAAGCCACTGTTGCCATCCAGCTTTTTTACCTGTTCTTGATATATGGCAACTGAGCGGCTTTTAACGCCAAAGACAGCAAAAAATTCATGCCAAAAGATCTGGTACCCACCAGCCTCTCGCGTTTCGCTTGCCCACTCGTCGGCAAACTTAGTTGCTCGATCACGAATTTCGTTCCAACTTAACATCGTTTAAAGCTTATCAAATTCAGAGGATTTTGCTACCCTTTCTTTTCGTTTAAATTAGTGAGAAATTTGTCAGTAATTTTTTGTAGACTAATTTTTAATCCCAGATTACGAGGGACGCTTGGGTATATATTAAAACCTGCATCAATGATAGTTTCTTTATTTTGAGGATCTCTACACCAAAAATTATTTTTAAGGATTGGTAAGAAGTTATGACCAGATTCCATCAAGCTATACGATATTGCTCCCAGCACCACATCATTTATTTGATGAATTGGACTGTATTCATTTTTCAATTCTATTATGGGATATACTATTTTCTCTAGCTCTGATCGGTTAGTGCCCTTGGGGAAAAGTGAGAGACAATGCTCAACCATGCTTTCTCTTAAATTTTGGGCGAAACTATCTGCTATTACAAAACCACAGTCTTTTGTCTCTTTAAGATATTGGTTAAAATTTTCAAATGTTAGATTTATGGCATAGCCAAATTCTTTTTCCTGTTTATCAATATCTATTACCTGTTTTATTTCCGAACCAACTAATTTTGATGAGTGATAAAAAAATTGTGGGGTAAGATTAACAATTATTCTAAACTTACTTTTAGAAACAATCTTTAATATTTCATTTTTAATTTGGGCATGTAAATTTTTATCTAATATTCCTTCTCCTTTCCAATTTACGTTGGGCCATTTGATTGGCCTCTCTTTTTTTATACCAAATTTTTGTTTCAACTCTAATAAGGCAATTGATGCCGATCGAATTTCCTCTGGCTCAACAACTAACCCGCCAAAGATAACAAACTCCATTTGGGTATTATTAGTTGTGTTTGTTTCATCTATAAAATAAACCTTCATAGCAGACACCCTATCAAATATAGGGAATTTTGCTACTTAGAAACTAAAGACAAGCGGAACTGCTCAAGTTTAGTGATGGCTTCGTTGGTCTCCTCTACTGTATAGGCAGTGTGCTCTTGAAAGTCGGCCGCTTTGAGGTGTACGTAGTTGCGGACTTTGCGCAGCTCGTGAAAGTAACTCCACAGATCCCGGTCAATGAGCTTAAAACTATGATAAGCCTCCCCAAGCAGCGCGGTAAAATCGGTCCTATTCCCCATTGGCATGCCGGCTTTGGTCTTGGCGTTTTGGATCATATCAAACAGCGCTGCTTCGACAATGCCACCGACGGTTGCGAGAATATCTTTGCATAGCAGTGACTCGATGGTGAGGTAGATTTGATATTCGTTATATAAATTGATCAAAAACTCCAAATACTGCATTTGGTAGGCGATATTTTCGCGCAATCCCGTGTCGGTAATGAAAGACCATTCATCTTTATAGAAATTTGCAGGGTGCGGATGTTTGTCTTTTGGAAATAGCTCCTTTTTATTGGCGTTGTCAGCGCGCCGGTTGTCGCCGACCCCCTTTGTCTTTTTTAACAATTTTATCGGATCGGTAGCGCGATTAAGCGCATCTACCGTGATCTGCCCGTAATCTACATCGTCTTCATCTTCATCCATAGAATTATATGCCTCCAGCCTACCAAATATGAGGAATATTAGCCATATACTGCTTAGTCTTTAGAGTCCTCAACACCTCATTGATTTTTCAGCTGGATATGGGTATAGTGGGCCCTGTAGGCAACCCCTACCGGACTTTGATCAAGGCCTGCCCCGAAAGGGGCGGGCCTTTGAAATTTTAGTGTTTATGGAAGCGAGTCATATCTAATCGGTAACGAAAATCGTCAGCATACAAAAGTCGCTTAATCACACCGTCTTTGGTAGCATCAACCACTTCCCGACCTACATGACCACGAGCGCCAAATACGTGTGAAGTCTTTCCAAAAGCATCTTTTAAATAGCGGAGTGCATATACTAAATCTCCGTCGCCAGAAAACAAAATAATATCATCGTAATCATCTCTCATACGAACTAGATCAACCGCCATTTCAACATCAAAGTCGCACTTCTTTTCATACCCGCCGGACTTTGACGTGTCGTGGATATATTTTACCGGTTTAGTTATTACTTCAAACCGATTCATTTCCGCACGATGTAGAACACTTTCTGACCAGAGTGAGAGCGCTGTTGAGTGCTCTTTAGGACCATAATCTGAACCGTAATAAAAGCGTCGCAATGATTTATTTCCTTGTGCAAAATGCTTAACTAATCGTCCGAGCTCTTGAAGACCTACCCGCCAGCCAAGATTCTTTTCCCACTTATCTACATTTCCGAAATCCACCACAACAATTGTCCGTGCTGCCCTGTCTTTAAAGGATTCCAAAAATGTCTTTATTTCATCCGGATTCATGGACCCTACCCTACCAAATCCGGAGGATTTTGCTATCTCCCCTTTTTATTACGGATTATTTAAGCGGCGGGTTTGGGGCTTCTTGCTCGAGGGCACTTATGAGGCTCTGCGAGCGGAAGTAGGTTGGCAACTCTTGCTGCCAATTTTTGTCGCTGATGTTTACATTGGGGTCGACACCACGGCCCTCTATTGGCTGGCCGTCGTCGCGCAGGGTTATATATTGCACCAGCAAAAGCGCGTAGCTTGCAGACGGGTCGATAACGGTGGTGAGAGGCGTCGTATTTTCCACTGTGCCCCATCCGCGCGTGGTGCCTCCCACCACGTGGCCGAGATTAAATCGTTTAAACATGGCGGTGACAATCTCGGCGGTAGATTGCGTCATGTTGTCGGTGAGGAGAGCAATGTCGCGATAGCGCGCGAGCTCGGTAAACTCCGGCTCCGTGGTGCGCTGCGGGAGATAGTTGCCCTGATGAAAGAAGTCAAACGCATATTGATTTTGTCCGATAAACAAACCGAGGAACGCCGGCGCAAAGTCGAGCGCACCGCCGATGTTGCCGCGCAAGTCGAGTATCATGCTGTCGAGACCGGGCGTGGTTGAGGCTGTATCAACCGCTTGGACAAACTCTTGCAGTGTCGTGGGCGATATTTGCGAGATGTCCAAGTAAAGCGTGTGGCCGATGATGTGCGGGAAGACGGTGGGCTCGATGTGCGCTTGGTCGTACAAAGCTTTGTCGTTGGTGTTGGTTAACACCTCGGCCGCGTATGCCGCTTTTTGAAGCTCGGCTTTGGCCGCAGGGCTTGTCGACGCGGCAAGTGCGGCTTTGGTGGCGGCATAGGCGCTCTGCACCGCCTCGACACTTGAGGTGGTGGCTAAGCCGATGGCGTTGTAAAGATTTGTAGACGGGTTAACGTTGGCAACTTCGTTGCGCAAAGCAACCTCCTGCGCTTGCGCAAGTAGCGAGTCGCGCCCGGCGGGCGCAAGATTGTAGAGCGCTATGGTAACGACGTTGAGTGCAAGGCTTTTTTCGGCAACGGTGGAGGTGGCCTCCGCCATAGCCGTGCCCAACATAGCGGCGACGCCCGTGCGGTCTTTGGTGGCAAGCACGGGAAGCGTGGTAGTGCCCTCGGCCTTTTGGAGCGAGAGTTGATAAAGGGCCGCCAAGTCGGCATCGGCAACTTTTTGCCAATAGTTGGCGGTAATTTTGTCGTAAGCTTCCATATCAAAACGGACATACACATTGGCCTCTTGCGGCGTTTGATACACCACGGCAGGCACTGCATGAGCCATGTGCCACCAATAGTAGGTGCCGCCTGCTGCTACGAGCACGAGCGCTACGATAAACAGAAAAATTCGCACACGAGTAACACGCATGCTCATTATTATACTATTTAATTTTTTATAAAACAAAAATTATGCAGCAGCTAAAAATCTAAAAACTCTTTATGGAGGAGTAGGGCTCCCGTTCATCTCTCCGGAATAAAGACGTTTTTAGATTTTTAGCTCTCCTCCTCTATCAACCCAAGCTTGATAAGGCGCGAGTGGATGGAGCCGCGCTGGCGACCAAAAGTTTTTTGAAGTTGCGCCGGCGTGCTGCCTCCCTCAAACATCTCTTTTAATTTGTCATCGTCATCCTCGCTCCATGGCCGGTAGGCGTTGGGGTGTTTTTCTCTAATCAGGGCAAGCCGCCCCCCTTGCTGAGTGTCCGCCGGAGTTTTAGCGCCCGCCAAGGCTGCCTTGGCGGGCGCCGCCGCTTCTAATGTACCGCCGCATGCAATCAAAAAGTTGTTGTGCATTTTTTGCAAATCATCGGGCGGGATTTTATCAAACGCAATCGAGGCCTCCTCGCTCGCTTCTCGAAACTCCTCGTCTTTAGCAAGCACCTCCGGATGCACCTCAAACGTGCGGCGATTCCATCCCAATAAATACAGCCCTTCGAGCGAGCGCACGCGGCTCAGAGCGACATAGCCTTGACCATACTCAAACACTTGGCTCAAGTCCATCACCGCCTCGTCGAGCGACATGCCTTGGCTTTTGTGCACCGTGATGGCCCACGCAAGCCGGAGCGGCAATTGGCTGATGCTGCCACGCACGACACCTCCCTCCTCGACGCTCCACTCCATCGGCTCCACTAAAATGGTACGGCCCTCGCGCGTTTTAACCGTCGGATAATTGTTGTACGAGCTAAATCCTGTTACGACCCCAAGCGTGCCGTTTACAAAACCCTCTTTGGGATTATTTTTGGTAAACATGACCGAGGCATTGAGTTTTAAAAACAGCGCCTCGGGCGAGAGGCACGATTTTTTAAGTGCTTTGACAATCGCCGGGGTACCGTGCCCTTCCATTACAAAACTTTTTGGCGAGCCCTCGAGGTTGCCGAGCGTGTCGTCGTTTATTTTGTCGACATCGGCGTTGTGCGAGTAGAGCTTGGGTGCCTGGGCGGGCGCTTTGCCCCGCTCGATTTTGCGCGACAGGATGTGCTCCATGTGCTCGTCGGTAAATTGATTGCGGCGGATTGCCGAGAGCACGCGGAGATACGCGCCGCTCTCTTGGCGGTGTTGCTCGGTGAGGTAACACACGATTGGGTTGGCACGCCTCCACGCCGCTGAGGAGTAGGCAAAGCGCGGAACCTCGGCGCCAACTTGAAACATGCCGTCTTGGTCGACCTCGGGCTCGGCATCACGCGCGATAATAGGCGGCAGTTGGAAAAAGTCGCCGACAAACACTACCTGCAATCCGCCAAACGCTTTGGCATTGCCAAACACTTCGCGACAAACGGCGTCAAGCATAGCGAGTGTGTCGGGGCTAAGCATCGAGACTTCGTCGATGATTAAAATTTTAGTGCGGCGCATGCGCTTAACCACATGCTCGGTCGAAGCAATCTTGTCCAAGTCGTATTGGCTTAAGCGCCGCTTGATGCCGATGCCCGCCCATGAGTGGATGGTAAGGCCGCCGATGTGTGTTGCCGCAATGCCGGTTGATGCGGTGATGGCGGGCTCAACACCGTGCTCGCGGAGCCACTTGGTAAACTCGTTGACGGTGTGTGACTTGCCCGCGCCGGGCTCGCCGGTTAAAAAAACATTTGCGCCCGTTTTGAGTATGGTGAGAGCCTCGGCCTGAGTCATAGAGGCCATGCTACCTCACTCGCCGATTACAAGCAAAAATAAGTGTATAAAAAGAAAAAGGCCCACGCTTTCACGGGGCCTACGAAACCAGCTTTGTGTGAGATGTGTGGAGTATATGTCGCCTCCTCCATGCAAAGCGGACACACCAGCGGACAGGAAAGAAAAGCCAGACTATCAGGCACAGTACTCCGTTGAGAAAGAGAACATTCACAGCCAGGCTGCTAAGGAACAGATTACCGCCGAGCCATGCCGGGGGTTCTGTAGCCACCACAATAAAGGATGTGACAACGAGGTCGACACCCAAGAAAAACAAACAGAGCAAAGACAGTTTGTGGTACTTCTTATCGCCCAGCCAAAGCATGGTTGCCAGAAGTGCGATCATAAGGTAGACCGCGATAGCTCCGATGTAGTTCATGACGCCCTCCTCGTTGGAACGGTTCCAAGGAGAGTTATACCAGAGTATGAGCAAAAACGAAAACGTTCTTTCTTCCGGAGAGATGAACGAGATCCCTACTCCTCCAAAAAGAAGTTTTCGTTTTTGCTCCCTATTGCGCAAGTACGAGCGAGCGGCGGATGGCGTCAAACTGATTGAGCAGTGTTTGTTTGTCGAATGCCGTGACCATGCCCGGCGGATAGTTGCCTATCTGGCTCGAGTGGATAAAGTAGCGCACCGCGGTGCACGCGCTCGAGCCCGGTATGGCATACACCGTTTCGCTGTAGAGATTGCCCGCGCCCGCACCGCCGCCCGTGGCGACCGAGTAGGTAACGCCGTTGTCACTCAAGGTGCTCGTGCTTATTGTTTGGCCACCCAAAAAGAGGCTGGCATTACAATTAGCGACATCTTTTGGCAGCTGCTCGACACTTACATAGCTATCCATGCTGAGATTGGTGCCGGTTGCAATAGCAGGGTCGATAGTAAATTTAACGCCTGTAATGTCTTTCCCGGGGCCGAGCTCTTGATACGCATACGGTGCCGTCACCGTATAGCCCTGCGGATATTTTATCGAGTAGCCGAGTGTCGAGGAGGCAAAAAAGTTCCAACTGTCCTGACCGCTTATATCGCTGAGTGCTACACAATTTGCAAAAGTTTGTACCGAGCTGGTACTGATGCCCTCGGTAATAAACGCGGTGTTGCCTTTGCTCCAAAATACCAGCGACTCGTCGGCATTGGCGTAGCGGATACCCGAGCCGGAGATTGTTTGCGGCAAAGTCATTGCGCGACCGTCGCTCAAGGTGAGCGCTACACTGCCATTTGGCGCAGGCGGCATACCAGAGCTCGTAGCCACAGCTTGAGATGAGCCGGAGTAATAGGTAGCAACTATGGTTTTGTTTGCATCGCACGCATACGTTACTTTTGCAGTCTCTTGTTGCTCGTTGCCTGTTTTATTTGACCCTAAAAACGGCGCAAGCCACGAGGCGTCGCGGTTGTACCACAAAAACGCGCCAATAATAACGATGACAACAACCAACAATAAACCGGTTACTTTACCTTTTTGCATGAGTTGATACTAACGCATATTCATGAAGAAACAAGGAGCGATGTTAGTGATGAGCATCTATAATTTGTGCAAGCCCATACATATAGTGGTCCCACAGTGTTTTAAGGCTATCCAAAAACTGCTGTACCAGCGACAGATGATGATAGAGAATCCACACAACAAACACGATAACGAGGAGGCCAAACATGCTCCAGATAAAATCATTGAGCTCGCCTAAAAATCCTCGCGGACGGTCCTGCCATGCGTAACCGTGATGCATGTGCCGATACGCCCGGCGTTCTTGCCTCCATTGTCTCCGCTGCTCACGCATCTCTTGTTTCCACGTGCTCCATTGATCGGAATTTTTAAATTGATTAAATCCTTCTTTGGCACGATTGACCAAATCTTGCGCGGTAAGTAATGCCTCGCCATAGGCCTCCGCTTGTTCTGCCGATGTATGTGCCACGGGGATAAATATCGCCGCGAGAATATACACAACGACAAATGTGCCACCGGTAACAAAGGCGAGGATGACCCACACAAGGCGCACAAGCGCGACATCGATACCAAAGTATGCGGCAAGCCCATTGCACACGCCCGCTATCCACTCGCCTTCCGGTATCCGGTAAAGACGTTTAGGAGTAGACGCTGTGTTAGTTGTTTTTCCGGCCTCGCCTTCTCCGTCGGCCGCAACCGGGCCCATCTCGGTGAGCACGGTGTCTATGTCGGGTTGCGTTATGACATTTTTGTGCGCGTTTAAATACCCATTGAGCTTTGTGCCGATGGCCTGCTCGAGGTCTTTAATGATCTCGTCCTTGTCCGGGTTTTGCAAGAGCATGACCTTGGCGGCATCGAGGTAGGCTCGGAGCGCATCGTAGGCGCCCTCTTCGAGGCTGTACGCTATCCCGTCTAAATGTATCGTCACTACCTTGTTCATGGTATTTTCTAAAGTTTGTTAATGCTTGCTTGTAATGTTTTTAAATAACCGGAGAGTTCTTTGAGCGTGTCCTCGCCACTCGAGGTCAGCGAGTAGTACTTGCGCGGCGGGCCGCCCGGAGACTCGACCCACTCGTAACTCACGGCTCCTTCGCGGCGTAGTTTGGAGAGGAGCGGGTACAGCGTCCCCTCTTGAGTCTTAAACGGCGTATCGCTCACGCGCTCTAAAATATCGGCCGCATATACCGCGCGGCCCGAGATAACTTTGAGCACGGCAAGCTCAAGGAGCCCTTTGCGCAGAGGGGCGAGCTTATCCTCTTGATTGGTTTGTGGCGTCATAGTGATACAACTACCTTGCTATACTAAGGTACTGTTAAAAATAAAGCAAGTGGAGTTATCCACCTGATTTACATGCCATCAAAACAGCAAAAATATAAATTTTGCTCCCCTTGGCAGCTCGCAGCGCTCCCAAAATTTATATTTTTGCCGTTTTTATAAGTTGACTAAAAACCGAGGACTTCGTTAACAAAGATGAGATGCACTTTGCGGCCGGTCCATGCGGGCTCTTTGGCAAAGATAAGTATTTTGGAGATGCTACTGCCTCCCTGCCCCGCGTCCTTCATACGCTTATCCTCAAGCGGATACACATGAGCTTCGAGGCGATGGAGTGCGTCTCCAAGTGTTGGTACAATTTTTTGCGTGCCGGCGACAATAATAATATTTTTGGCGTCAAACACGAGTGCCGGCAACTGGCTGCCCGATCCCGAGGCAGTGACCGTCTCGCCTGTTTCGGCAATAGCGTGCGTGCTGCCCAAATAAAAATCGGACATGGCCGATTGTTTGCGGAGCAACGCCTGCTTCTCTTTGTCCGTCTCTTTTAAAATTGCTTCGTGCAGGTTAATCCATCCATGCGCACCAGCTTTGAGATAGTCGATGTATCCGATTTGTTGGAGCGTTGTAGAAGAGCCGTTCATCACACTGGAACCCTGCGGAATAAGTTTTTTAATTTCCTCAAGTGCGGCCTCTTTTGTCTCAACCGTTTGTACCAACCAACCGCGCGCGGCAAGTGCCTCGGTTGTTTGTGCTACTGACTCTTTACCGGCGAGCGTACTGTAATCCATAAAGTTTTAATTAGGTTTAAAACCCATTATAAACCGTACGAACCTATTTGTAACGTGAAGAGGCTATTTATCAGTTTGACCTGCATGGTGCGCTTGGTATAGTGGCGCGCGATGAAGCGATTTTTAGAATGAATAGGATTAAAAGAACGTTTGCATGAAAGCGCTCACCAACCGCCTCTGTTTAAAGAAGGAGAAATTTGGTGGTCTTCTATTGGAGAAAATATCGGCAACGAAATAATATGATCGCTATTCTTTTCTTGGCCTTCCACTTACCACAAAAGAAAAAACGGGAACGTGGTACTGCTCGATAAAATTTATGGGAAAAGCGCAAACGATACTACTGGCTCAAGGCAGGACCTTCGACCATCGTCGCTTAAAAGAAAAGATGGGCGAACTGGGCCTTAATGAGGTTGGAAAAGTATGGCAGGGATACCGTAGGCTTCACTAAAAACATAGACCCCCCGCAGTTGCCTGCGGGGGTCGTGGGAAATTCCCAAATAGACTTCAATTATATACTTGGGTGTCTTAATGTCAACACCCCTCACTCATGAGCAGACGTTACTTCATTGCGCTCATACAGCGGAGGCACACTTTTTGGTTGGGGCGCGTTTTGAGATAGCGGTTGCCGCACTCGCACACGACAATAGGTGTGACGCTCTTTTTCTCTACCCAGTGACCGTTTTTTTGGAAGGTCTTGGTTGGCCCTTGGGTTTGTACATATTTGTGCTGCAAATCTTCTTTTGAATCTTTTTTTGCCATAGTGTTAGTCGACAAACGTGAGCGCAATGCCTTTTTTGCCCGCGCGGCCGGTGCGGCCGATGCGATGCACATAGTCATCCTGCGTTGCGGGTAACTCATAGTTGATGACGTGGGAGACATCGCTGATATCGAGACCGCGCGCGGCAACATCGGTAGCTACCAGCACTTTTGTGTAGCCTTTTTTAAAAAGGTCGAGCGCTTTTTGGCGGCGGCTCTGCGTTTTATTGCCGTGGATAGAGTCGGCTTTAAAGCCGCGCACCTCGAGCGCTTTGGCGAGCTTCTCGACACCGTGCTTGGTGCGGCCAAAGATAAGCACCTTGTTAAACTCCGGCTTATTAAGAAGCTCGTGGAGTACGTCGATTTTTGAGCCGCCGTGCGGCACGCGCACAATGTCTTGCTCGACATTTTTGGGGGTCTCGCCTGTCGTGACCTTGATGCGCACCGGCTCGATAAGAAAGTTTTTGATGAGCACCTCAATCTCGCTCGAGAGCGTCGCGGAGAAAAAGAGCGTGTGACGCGGCGTGGTGAGCTGTGCCAAAATGATGCGCATGTCGTTGATAAAACCCATGTCGAGCATGCGGTCGGCCTCGTCTAAGACCACGGTAGCAAAGCTCGAGAGCACCAAGGTTTTGCGCTCAAGCAAATCTTTGAGACGCCCCGGTGTGCCGATGACAAAGTTGGGCTTGCGGCGCAAGTCCTGCATCTGATTAAAAATCGACGCGCCGCCCACGCAAATGGCCGAGCCGATGCGGAGCCCCGGTGTAAAGCCGCGGAGCTCGTCGCCGATTTGCGTTGCAAGCTCGCGCGTTGGCACCATGATTAAAATCCGCTGATTACGGTCTTTAAGCACTTTGTTGATGAGCGGGATAAGAAACGCGGCTGTTTTGCCGGTGCCGGTGTTGGCGATACCCACTACGTCTTGTCCGCGGAGAATGTGCGGTATCGCGCGGTCTTGTATCGGCGTTGGCGTTATATATCCCTTGCTGATGATATTTTTTTTGAGCGAATCCTCGATGACAAAATCGGCAAACTGATGCTCGGGCACAAAGTGCTCGGAGGCCTCGGTGATAACCGCTTTGTGTACAAAGCGCGCAACGTCGTTAAAGACGGCTTGTTTAAACTTGCCACCGCGCCCTCTTGAAAATCCTGAGCCTGTCGAAGGACCCCCGCTGCCTCCTTTATATGGGGCTTTTTTGACACCGTTAAAACGGCTATACGGGCGGCCGCCTTTTGACACGCCAAAACGGCGCGGGCCAGAGCTGTGCGAAGAATGAGAAGCTCCGCCAAAGGGCTGTTTGCGGGCAAATTTGGCCCCCGAGGAGGGCTTGTGGCTAGAATTGTGGCTCGTAGGCATGTGCAAAAATACTAACACAAACTCAGCATTTTTGCAATATTTGCCCTTACACCAAGGAGGCGAGGCCTCCTAGTACAAATCTTACATTCCTTTCTTTGTTTAATTGTGTTATATCATTATTTAGAATTAGTCCAGCATGTAATCAATGGAGATTGTCATGTCTTCGGAAGAAAGCGCGAAAACTCAAAAAAAGAAACCAAACGTTGTGTCGCTCAAGCAAATCTTGGGCTCGGAGGGCACAAAACGCCAACTGTCAGTTCGAGTCCAGCTCACACTGAAGGCGAAGTTTGCCTATCAGCTTGAAGAGCTTCGCCAGATGATGGGAGGAGTCAGTTACGCGCAAGCTGTTCGAAATTCTATCAACTTAGCTTCCACGCTTTTAGAGCTGAGCGGTAAAGAAGGAAAACTCTTTATCGAACACTCGGATGGAAGTCGCACTTATATAGAACGATAAATAAGCTGATACACTTTTGTCTCTAAGCCCACGCTAAAAGGTGGGCTTTTTATATGCTTTTATTTAAGCACGCTCCACATTCCTTGGTCTTCGGCACCGCCTAAGCTAAAGATTGCTACACCTCGGACCCCCAGCTGGTGCGCGAGTTGTACTTTGTCGGCAATCGCTTGCGCGTCGCTCCACGTGACGTAGTTAAACGGTTGTGATGTGTTTACTTGGCTCCCCTGATTTTGCACCGTGGCATTGGCCGGAGCTGATTGCTGGGTTTGCGTACTGTTGCCGTCGGTAGGAGCCACAGCCGCGAGCGCGCTCGGGTTGTAGGCAAAACCCATTTCATCGGCACTCGTGCGATGCGGCGTGATGCCGAGCTCAGCCGCAATTTGGGTGGCGTACGCGGGATTAAATGCCCATTGCACGTCGTATTGGAACGAGCCGTTGACCGGTGTCACGGTGTACTCGTAGCCGTAATCGGGAATGCCGATGATTAATTTATTCCGTGAGATTGATTGCGCCGCCAAGGTAACAATGTCGGACACCCAGCCCGGGTCGGCAACCGGTGCATACGGCGCCGAGCGCGCGGCGTCGAGCCGCACATCGACGGTGCCTTGGTCGTATGCCATAATCTCAACGCGGTCGCAGTATTGATTCATCGCCGTGTAATTGTTTGCGTAGTCGGTAGCGTCGGGAGGGATCGTTGCGCCGGGGCTGTACCTATCCTCAAGCGGCATACGCGCCTCGGCCGTGCAATAGACCCACTTGTTACCCATGCGCGCGTACAAACCTTTAAGAAAAGTGGAAAAATAATTTATCGTCGCGGCTTGCTTTGCCTCAAAGTCGATGTCGATGCCGTCGAAACCGTTTTGCTTAACAATATTTGCTATCTGGTCCTCGAGCGCGATGCGCGTGGTGGCATTGCTCAGTATTGCTTGCTCAGCATCGCCATTGCCCCACTCTACCGTTGGTATCACGCGCACGTTTTGCGCTTTTGCCTGTGCAATAAACGCAGGCCACGGCGTTTGCGATATGTTGGCGCTGTCGTAGAGCACCCCTTGATTTGTTACCGTGTATCCAAACGGCATCACTGATGTCATTTGGCCGAGGTGCGGCGCAGTGTCGAGCGTGCCCGATGCGGCGCGCCAGTCGGGCACCCAACCGGAAACTTCAAACTTGCCGGTGGCGGCCGGCGTGAGCGCGGCCGTGTCAACCGAGCTCGGCTGCACCGGAGTGGCGGCAACACTTGCGAGCGCCGCCTGCGTTTTAGGGCCGGCAATACCGTAGCCGGAAACGGAGGCACCGGTGCAAATAATATTTTGTGCACACTGGAACTTTTGCACTGCCGCTTGTGTGAGTGCACCAAAATAACCGGTAGCGCTCCCTGCCGCAAGATAACCCGCCGTGATGAGCTCTTGTTGCAAAGTGGTCACGTCACTACCCGAGAGGCCAAAAGAGAGCGAGCGAGCCGCCGCAAAACTTGCGTATGGCACGGCAAAGGATACCGCAACAATTAATGCAACAACTAAATGCGCGCGCCTCATGTTTGTATACTATCACGCGCGCTTTTGTTTTGATTTGGGTGTCGCTCCTTGGTCAAACACCGAGCTGGCAAACACCGCATCGCCGGTAATAACTCCAAGGACGGCCACTTTGTCCCCCACCTCAACATTTGAAGGAGGTACGACGCTTGCGCCCTGCCCCAACCCTTTGGTTATTTTTGCTTTGCTCACGTCGACCGTGTAGGTGGTGGTCGTACCTCGCTTGCCGCTCTTGCCGGAAACCCGTATGCCGCCGCTGCTTATTGCGACAACCGAGCCAAACACCGCCGGTGTCACACGGTTGGCGTCGGCGGCAAGCGCGCTCCCGCCAAACATGAGTGAACCTGCCACAATAGAGCCTCCGATAATATAGATGAGTTTGTGTTTCATAGTGTGTCGTAGTTATTTGGTATGTCTACATGTATTGATACGCATAAACGGACATATTATTTCCTCCTTGTGTACCTATATATACATACGCCCCCAAACCAGTCGAGGTTTCATTGAATTATGCCCATTATTGTTGTGTTTTGTGTGAACGAGATATAAAAAAGCCGCTCAGGTGTGAGCGGCAGAGCTTAGGCTGCTTCGGCCAAAGAGAACTGTGGCAATTCAATGCCAGCGTTCTCCAGTGCCATAACTAAGTCTACCAAGTTGAGCGGGTCGAAACGCTCGCCCGATGAGTCCAACGCCAGCAGATCCTCGCAGGTTGTAGCCTCCAACTGCTCGACTGTCGTTATCCCCCCGGCTTTGAGCAAGGGGAGTGTTGAATCATCAGTAAACTCAAGTTCGCTTAAATTCGTGGGCATCTGACCCTCCCCAGGAACGTCTGCCCCCACAATATGCCTTTTATTTAAAAAGTCGAGCTTATGGTGCGTTGAATTATGCCCAATAATGTTGTATTTTATAGGCACATTGCTCCCTCGTGTGAGGCACGAGCGATACATTGCCAGATCGTCTAATGGTAGGACAACGGACTCTGAATCCGTTTATCTTGGTTCGACCCCAAGTCTGGCAGCACGGTATATAATAACCAAGTGAACAGATTACTACTTTTCCTCTCGTGTGCCATCGCGGTTGTTGCAGACATGCTGTTCGTGTGGTGGGCCAAAGAGGAGTCACACCCTATCTTTGCGATAATACTCGGCCTCGTACTCGCGAACATTGCTTCCCTTGTGTGGATGTATACGATGCGAGAAGGAATAGAATCTGCAACGGCAATCACTTTTTATGCGCTCTTTACGGTCGCTGGATGCTCGTTCCTAGGCTTCGTGATCTTCAAGGAGCCCTTGTCTCCGGTCAATGTGACGGGTCTTATACTTTCGCTTGTTGCATTAATTTTGATTAGTCTTTAGACATAAAGTAGGCCCCAACTTCGTACTAGAACGCCTACCGGGGCATGCTATGATAATTGCATTAGCAAGCTAATAGTTTACTTATGGGGAAAGGAAACAACGCTTACAAAAAAGACAAAAAGAAGCCCAAAAAAGAAAAGCCAAAATAACAAAAAACCCCGCTATATTGCGGGGTGTTTTTTATTTCTTTTCCTTATGTGCCCGGGCGGCTTTGACAAACGCCAAAAATAGCGGGTGTGGCGAAAGCGGCCTTGAGAGAAACTCGGGATGGAATTGTGTGCCAAGAAAGAACGGGTGCACTTCTTTAGGCAACTCGGCTATCTCCATTAAGACACCGTCGGGAGAGCGGCCGCTAAATACGAGCCCCGCTTCCTCGAGTTGTTTGATGTACTCGGGGTTAACCTCGTAGCGGTGCCGGTGCCGCTCGCTTATTTTTTTAACGCCATAGGCCTCGGAGGCAATAGTCCCCTTTTTGAGTACACACGGATAGGCGCCCAAGCGCATCGTACCGCCGTAGTTTTTGTTGAGCATCTTTTCTTTTTGGTCGGGGATGATGTCGATGACCGGATACGGCGTTTTTTTGTCGACCTCGCTGGTGTTGGCGCCCGTGAGCCCCGCTTTGTTGCGCGCGTACTCTATGGTTTGCCATTGCATGCCATAGCATAGGCCGAGGTACGGTATCTTGTTTTCGCGTGCGTATTTGACTGCCGCCACGATGCCCTCGACGCCGCGCGACCCAAAGCCCCCCGGCACCACGATGCCATCAAACCGGGCTAAGCTCCTGAGCTCGCGCTTGCCATCTTCAAAATCTTCGGAGTCGAGGTAGTCGAGTTTTATTTTTGAATCGTTATGAAACCCGGCCGTCTTGAGCGCCTCGATGACCGAGATGTACACGTCGGAGAGCACATAGTCGCCCGAGTTAAAATATTTGCCGACAATCGCAATCGAGAGCTCTTTATTGCCGTTTTTTACTTTGCGCGCAAACGCGTTCCACTCCGAGAGGTCGGTTTTGCGCTTCGGCAAGCCCAGCACCTCGGTCAACATGTCGCCCAAGCCGTCCTTTTCGTAATTGGCCGGCACATCATAAATGCTCTCGACGTCGGGCGCCGAGATAACGCGCTCGGGGCTGATGTTACAAAAGGTTGCAATTTTTTCTTTGCGCTTTTGGTCGAGCGGCACGGTTGCGCGCGCCAAGATGACATCGGCTTGGAGCCCCACCGAGTTGAGCTCACGGCTCGCGTGCTGGGTGGGCTTGGTCTTCATCTCGCCGATGTTGTGCGGTATAGGCACATACGAGAGCATCACAATCGCCACATCGTGCGGGAACTTTTGTTTGAGCATGCGCGCCGCCTCCAAAAAGAGAATATTTTCGTATTCGCCGATAGTGCCGCCCACTTCGATGGTGGTGACGTCGGCATGCGCCAACTTTTGCGCCTCAAGAATGCGGCGGATAACCTCGATGGGCACATCCGGCACGACTTGCACGTTTTTACCTTTGTACTCAAGATTGCGCTCGCGGCGGATGACCTCCTGATACACACGGCCGGTGGTCATGTAGTTGATAGAGGGCAGTGTGTCGTCCAAAAAACGCTCGTAGTTGCCCATGTCTTGGTCGGTTTCGTAGCCGTCGTCGAGCACAAACACCTCGCCGTGCTCGGTGGGGTTCATGGTGCCGGCATCGACGTTGATATACGGGTCGATTTTTATCGCCGTTACTTTAAACCCTTTTGACTTGAGAATGCGCCCGATGGAGGATGAGGCAATGCCCTTGCCGATACCGCTCATGACCCCGCCGACGATAAAGATGTATTTAGGAGATTGTTTTTTGGAGGGTGATCGTGTGGGTCGTGCAGCCATGGTTAATCAGATACTACTATATCTTAAGATACCTCCGCACCGCAAGAGAGCTGGCCACAGCCC
>Ga0181520_10002176_pt1 | contig 37195 bp, 30 predicted proteins | sample PEATcosm2014_Bin_29_FD_132451 | JGI IMG/M metagenome (GOLD analysis project Ga0181520, IMG submission 132451) | Peatland microbial communities from MTU Mesocosm Facility, Houghton, MI, USA - PEATcosm2014_Bin02_30_metaG | ecosystem: Environmental > Terrestrial > Soil > Wetlands > Peat | place... | reverse complement strand
CCGTTAATTCCCAGGGAGAGGAAAGCGCTCCGTCCCAGAGCGTAATGGTGGACCTCAGATGAAAAAAGATATCTGGATTTTGACGGCTTTAGGCGTAATTGTTTTGCATTCGCCCGTCCGGGCAAAAGGCGTTGTCGATGATACATCTGATCAAACCGCTCCGGCCATTGCCGCTCCCTCTCAACTTCCCACTGCTCCGTCGTCTGCCGTTTCTCCGGCTCCCGTCCCCGATAATGCGGATCACCCCCACCTTACTCCTCCCCCCCAGACGTCTGGCGGGAGGATGGAGGAGGGGGGCGGTGTTTCCTTCCTCGCCGGTCCCTTCATCTACAAAGGCGACGTAGGAATCGCGCTGGCGGCGCGGTACCAACTATCAAGTTCGGAATTCGGAATTCCTTCTTCCACACTCCGCACTCCGCATTGGTTGTTGGAAGTTGGCGGCGTCTTTCCGAACAACGTCTCCGGTTACGCAAGCGATCAATCCAACCCCAATGTCCCCGGCGGCCCGTCGTCCGTCAGAGGGAGTGTCGGGTCCTATGCCGAAGCCCACGCTGCGGCGATCATCCGCTATGCTCTGACCGGGCGCGTGGGAGTGGAAGCGGGCGTAGGCGTTTCCATGGCGCGGGTCCGCAACGACTTCTCCCGGCAATTCCCCGACATCACCCTGACAAACTCCAGCGTAGATACCCTCTGGTCCCCGCTCGGGCTAATTGGATTCGAAGTGAAGCTGTGGAAGGGGCTCGCCTGCGGCGTAGATATTATGTACGTGAGCTATTCGAACAAACCCGCCAGCGGCGGCCAGACGCTCGACCTCGGCGTGAGCGGATTTATGGTACGGCCAATGGTGGAAGCAAGGTTTTAGGCTTAAATTAGGCCTTGAAAATGGTTATCATATATGATAACCTCTAGGAGGGCTTGATGGGGATGTATCATGGGCGCGAAGATTTTCTTATTTATGATGGTGACTATTTTAAAGCAGAGTGGTACTACACTCGAGAAGGCCACATGCCGGCTTATGATTATTATTCCGTTCCCACACTGGGAGACGCTGTAAGACGCCGCTTTCTGGAATATGTGAAATTGTACTGTGACACAAAACCCGGCATAATTTTGCCGAAGACAATTTATGGAATAGAGGATAAACTGCACAAAATTTATGCGCTTAAACCAAAAGATGAAAGATTTTTTAACTTTACGACCGAAGGATCGGTCATGATAATTACTAACGCTTACCGGAAACATTCTCAAAAAATGACTAAGAAAGATATCGATGTAATGAATACAGCCATTCGTTATCGGGAAGATTACATACAGCGGCTGAAGGAGGGCGTCTACTATGAGCGATAAATCCAAAGCAAAAAGCCTTTACGAAAAGGAGCTGCAAAAACCGGAATTCAAAAGGAAATTTGAAGAGGAATATGATGCTTTAAGCATTGAAGTACAGATCTTGAATGCCATGGAAAAACGGGATTGGTCCTATACTGATCTGGCTGAAGCAGTAGGGACAAGCAAGAGCAACATCTCCAGAGATTTGAAGGGGGGAGGTCTAGTCGCGGCAAGTTTCTCTCGTATTCGCAGGATGGTGGAAGCGTTGGGAATGAAATTGATCGTGTTAGTCGTGCCGAAGGAATATGCCGTGGAATTGACTTGGCGTTTTCACGGCATGGTGCAACGCATTGTTAACGATAAGAATATTGCTGCGAATGATGCCGTTACATTTGCGCGTAATACCAGGCCGGCATGTTCGAAAGATCTGTTTATTCCTGAATCATCTAATCCATTTGCGCAGGTTGAGATCAAAAATCCATGGGGGAATACATATGAAAGTCATTTTATTGCTCGCTGATTTTGCGCAGGTCTTAAACGGGAAACTCTACATCATGGGTGGTGGATGGTCTATGACCGGACCACAACCCAGCCTATCGGCAATTGCCTTAAAAATCGAAGTGCCCTGGAACCAGACTAACCAAAAACATAACTTGAAGCTGGAGCTGATTGATTCAGATTACAGGGCCGTTACCGTACCAACCCCTGTAGGTAATTCACCGGTTGTAATCGATGGAGAATTTGAAGTTGGACGTCCAGCCGGTTTGAAAGCTGGAATTCCTATTGACGTAGCCATGGCCTTTCCAATTGGACCATTGCCTCTCGAACCAGGAGAACGCTTTATATGGAAATTGTCCATCGATGGGAAAACAGATGACAACTGGCAGGTTGCGTTTTCGACCAGATCTGCGCCACAGCAACCATCACAACCTAATTAGACATTTTGGTCATGTTATGTCTTGTGACGGCTGACGGCAGCCCCGCAACCAGGATTCGTATTTTTTGATTTCTTCGCGCAAAGGTGCTATTCTAAATCCCGTGGAAAAAGAAGAAATCCTCGAGAGCAAAATCCGCAAGGCTGTTGAAGAGCTGATTACCCTGCGCCGGGAAATAAAAAGGCTGGAATCGGAATGCGCGCTGCTCAAAGCGCACGTGGAAATGCTTTCAGCGGAAAACACCAAGGCCCAGCGCGTGCTCGCGGAACACGAACAACTTCGCCGCGTTCATAACCAGGTCACGCACCGCGTGGAAAAAGCGCTGAGCAGGCTGTCTTCGCTTTCCACGCCCCCTCCGGAACTCTCATGAAACACACTCTTTCCGTGCAGATCATGGACCACACCTACCAGGTGGAGTCTTCCGCTGACGACCTTTATGTCAACCGCCTCGCGCAGTATGTTGAAGAAAAAATGAAGGCGATGCGCGAAGAATCGGGAATCGTCGACTCCTACAAGCTGGCGGTCATGGCGGCGATGAATATCGCCGACGAACTGCTCACGCTGCAGGAAAATAAAAGCGCATTTTCCAAAGACTTTGAAAGCAAGACGGACGAACTCGTAGCCCTCCTGAATACCGCCCTCGAGACCCCGGCCAATTAGGTCAGCTATAATATCCTTAATGGTGGCAAGGAAACATTCCTCCGAGACCCTCGGTCTCTTTGATTCCGCCGCGCGCGCGGAAATTATGGCTAATGCCCCATTGGCCATGCGCATGTCGCCGCGCACTCTCGATGAGTGGGCGGGGCAGACCGACCTGCTCGGTCCGGGAAAACTCCTGCGCCGCGCAGTCGAGGCGGACCGGCTTAGTTCCGCCGTATTTTTCGGTCCTCCAGGCAGCGGAAAATCGGCCCTGGCCAGGCTGATCGCCAGAAAAACGGAAGCAGTTGTTGAAGAACTGAACGCAGTCACCGCCGGAGTCGGCGACGTACGCGACATTATTGAACGCGCCAAGGAACGCCGCTCGTTTAACAATAAAAAAACCCTGCTGGTACTCGATGAAATTCACCGCTTCAACAAGGCCCAGCAGGACGCGCTTCTTCCCGACGTTGAACGCGGCCTGATAACACTGATCGGGCTTACAACGGAAAATCCCTTTTTTTATGTGAACTCCGCGCTGCTTTCGCGCGCGCAGGTTTTTGAATTTCAACCGCTCGCCGAAGAAGCTCTGGAAAAAATCGTGAACAACGCCCTGCAGGACAAGGAGCGCGGCCTGGGCGGTTATCCAATCGAGTTGACTGCTGAGGCGCGCAGGCATTTTCTTTCCCAGGCAAACGGAGACGCCCGCCGCCTGCTGAACGCCCTGGAACTGGCCGTTCTGACAACCAAACCCGGCGGCGGGGGGAAAATTACCGTTGATCTGTCCGTAGCCGAAGAATGCGTCCAGAAGCGCGCGCTGGTTTATGACAAGTCCGGAGACCAGCATTATGACATCGCCTCGGCCTTCATCAAGTCCCTGCGCGGCTGCGATCCCGACGCTGCGCTTTACTGGATGTCGCGCATGCTCGTTGCCGGAGACGATCCCCGCTTCATTGCGCGCAGGCTGATTATTTCCGCAAGCGAGGACGTTGGCAACGCCGATCCCCGGGCGCTTTTGATCGCGCATGCGGCTCTGGCGGGAGTGGATTTCGTGGGCATGCCCGAAGCGCGCATTATTCTGGCGCAGGCCGCTGTCTATATAGCTACGGCTCCGAAGTCCAACGCCGGGTACCTTGCCGTTGAAAAGGCCATAAATGAAGTCCAGAAAGGCGTCATGAGGAAAGTCCCTGATCACCTTAAGGATGCCACCCTGGACCGCGAAAGGCTCGGGCATGGAGAAGGCTACTTGTACCCGCACGATTTTCCCGGCCATTTTATTCCCCAGGAGTACTGGCCCGATCCGGTAACGCTTTTCGAACCGACAGATCTGGGTTATGAACTGGAAATCCAAAAAAGGCTTAAACTATGGCGCAGCCAGCAAAAAGTGAAATCCGAAAAAAAATCCTCATAAAAAGAGACGGGATTCCCCTTCCGGAGAGAGTGCGCGACAGCGCAATCATCCGGCAGAGACTGTTTAACCACCCGCTCTGGGAGGATTTACATACAGTCATGGCCTATATTTCTTTCGGTTCCGAAGTTGAAACGCACAAACTGGTTCAGGAAGCGCTTGACGCCGGAAAGCGGATCGTTGTTCCCGTGTGCGACCGGGAGCGCAAAGAGATGCGGCTTTCGGAACTGCGCAGCATGGGTGATCTTGCTCCCGGGGCGTTCCCGGGTACGTATGAACCCTCTCCCCAGTTTCAGAATATGGTGGATCCTTCGGAAGTCGAGCTGGTTCTTGTTCCGGGCGCGGTTTTCGACCAGTGGGGCGGCAGGATCGGCAGGGGGGAAGGATATTTTGACCGCCTGCTGCCGCAGATGCCGAATGCCGTAAGGATCGCCCTTGCCTTTTCCCTTCAAGTCTTAAAGACGCGGCTGCCGCTTCTCCCGCATGACATGCGCATGCATCAGATAATCACGGAAAACGACGTGATCGACGCAAAGGCATCATGAGACTTCTTTTCTTAGGAGATATTATCGGGCGGGTCGGCAGGAAAGCGCTTTCCATTTCTCTTCCAGCCCTGAAAGAACGGATGCAGCCTGATTTAATTATTGCGAACGCGGAAAACGCCGCGCACGGAAAAGGGCTTACGCCGCGGATCGCCGAAGAACTCTGGGATGCGGGCATTCATGTGCTGACTCTCGGCAATCATTCATTCGACAAAAAAGACATTTTGCCCCTGCTCGATGATCCCCGCGTTATTCGCCCCGCCAACTACCCGATCGCCGTCCCGGGGCACGGTTCCGGAGTTTTCTCGACGAAATCCGGAATTCCCGTTGGAGTCATTCAGCTTATGGGCCGGGTCTACATGCCGCAGACGGACTGTCCTTTCCAGAAGGCCGACGCGATCCTTAAAGAAATGGCGCCGCAGGCCAAAATGATCTTTGTCGACATGCACGCGGAAATCACATCGGAAAAAGCGGCCATGGGATGGTACCTGGACGGACGGGTCAGCGCCGTGATCGGATCGCATACGCACATCCAGACCGCTGATGAGCGCCTGTTCCCCAACGGGACTGCGTTCCTCACCGACGTAGGCGCCTGCGGCCCGCACAACAGCATTATCGGCATGGATGTGCGCACCGCCATGAACCGCTTTCTCACGGGCATCATCAGCCCGATGGTGATAGCGGAAGGCGACGCCGTAATCTGCGGCTGCCTGATCGACATTGATGAGCGCACCGGCAGGGCGAATTCAATCGCACGTGTCCGGGAATCCGTTCCGGTTCCTCCGTTATGACCGCTCCGAAAATATTTACAGTCAGCGAGATCGTGCGCGACGTCCGCGTTTCCCTGGAAACCATGTATCCCGATGTCTGGGTGGGAGGGGAGATTTCCAACCTGAACCGCCATTCGTCCGGACATTGCTATCTTTCGCTGAAAGACGCGGCAGCCCAGCTGAGCGTTGTTATTTTCCGGGACGATTTCCGGCGCCTTGTTTTCCTTCCGGAAAACGGCATGCAGGTCACAGTCCACGGGAGGCTTACGGTTTATCCCGCGCAGGGAAAATTCCAGATGGTCGCCGTGGCGATGGAGCCGCAGGGCCGCGGCGCGCTGCAGATAGCATTTGAGCAGCTGAAAACGAAACTGGAAAAAGAAGGCCTTTTCCGCACCGAACGCAAGCGTCCCCTACCCGCACTGCCGCAATGGATCGGCGTTGTCACCTCCCTTGACGGCGCCGCGCTCCACGACATCCTTTCAGTTTTAAACAGGCGTTTCGCCGGCCTGCGCATTCTTGTCGCCCCGGTTAAAGTCCAGGGGGCGGGCGCGGCGGAAGAAATCGCGCAGGCCATTGAAAGGCTGAACCGCGAATTCCCGGACCTTGAAGTCCTTCTGATAGGGCGCGGCGGAGGTTCCCTCGAAGATCTCTGGGCATTCAACGAAGAAACCGTTGCGCGGGCCATTGCCGGTTCGCGCATCCCTGTCATTTCCTGCGTGGGCCACGAAACGGACTTTACCATTGCCGATTTTGTCGCGGACCTGCGCGCGCCCACCCCTTCGGCCGCCGCGGAAATCGTCATCCGCAGCAGGCTGGAAATCCTTGAACTTATGCGGAATTTGACCTCGCGCCTGTGTTCATATATAAACTATCGGTTCGGCGATCTGGAAAACCGGCTGAGACACGCGGCGGCAAGCCGCATGCTGACGCATCCCGGCTTATGGATCGACGAGCGTTTTCAGGATGTGGACCGGCTGACGGAGCGCCTGCGTCAGGTTTTTGATTCCGCCCGGGCGCATCAGGAGAAGGACCTGCGGCATCTTTGCGAAAAGCTCCAACTGCTTTCGCCTCTGGCCACTCTTTCGCGGGGATATGCCGTAGCCTGGAAACTTCCGGAACGGAGAATCCTGAAGGATGCCGGAGATACGGCGGCCGGACAGGATCTTGAAGTGCAGGTGGCGAAAGGACGCGTTTATGCCAAAGTCCAAAGAACCGAGCTTTGAAGAAGCGCTGAAGCGCCTGGAAGAAATCGTCCAACAGCTTGAGACAAAGGAAGCTTCCCTGGACGAATCTCTGGGGCTGTTCGAAGAAGGCGTAGGGCTGGCGCGCCGCTGCCAGAAAAAACTGGAAGAATCAAAGAAAAAAGTGGAAGTCCTCATGAAAGATTCCGGAAAACTGAAACCTCTGAACGGAGAAAACCTTTAAATGCCCATGCCCGAACCGCTGCACACTTATTTTCAATCCCGTAAAAAGCTGGTCGACAAGGAACTCAATCACCTGCTCGACACCACCAACTCCGAGCCGGAAATTATTCATGAAGCCATGCGCTATTCGGTTTTCGCGGGAGGCAAACGCCTGCGCCCGATACTGGTGCTTGCCGCAACGGAATGCTGCGGCGCAAAACCCGATATCGCTCTGCCCACGGCCTGCGCCATGGAACTGGTTCATACCTATTCGCTGATTCACGATGATCTGCCGGCAATGGATGACGACGACCTGCGCCGCGGGCGGCCTACCAGCCACAAGGTTTACGGCGAAGCGATAGCGATTCTTGCGGGCGACGCGCTGCTCACCAAGGCGTTTGAGCTCATAGGGAAAAATGCTAAAATTTCAGGCGTTCGTACCGACGATATTCCCAAGGTTGTTCTTGCCGTAACGCATGGAGCCGGAACCTTCGGCATGATCGGCGGCCAGGTGGTTGACTCCCAGATGGATGGCGGCCGCTGGAAAAAGGCGAATGCCGAGCATGTTCTGCGCTATATCCACCGTCACAAAACGGCTGCCCTGATCCGGACGAGCCTGGAAGCAGGAGCGATCCTTGCGCGCGCCACGGCCAAACAGGTGGACTGCTTCACCGAATACGGCGAAAAGATAGGGGTTGCATTTCAAATCGCTGACGACGTTCTGGACATTATTGCCGACAAAAAAAAGCTGGGAAAGCGCGGCAGCGATGTGGAAAACGACAAACTGACTTACCCTGCGCTTTACGGGCTTGCGGCTTCCCGCAAGAAAGCCATCAACCTTGTGGAAGAAGCGAAAGCGGCGCTTGAGCCGTTCGGCAAACACGCTCAGGTACTGCGCCAGCTTGCAAACTATATAGTGGAACGAGATCACTAAAATAAGGCCGTCATTCCCGAGGCAGTAATTGGGAATCTAGTTGTTTTAAAAAGGCTGGATCCCCGCTGGCTGCATGCGGGGATGACAAACAGGAGAACGCGAGCAGATCTCATGGCTATTCTGGAACAGATCAAAGACCCTAAATACCTGCGCCTGATGCGGCGCGAAGTGCTGCCGCAACTGGCCAAAGAAATCCGTCAGCGCATAGTGGATACGGTTTCCAAAAACGGCGGGCATCTGGGTTCTTCCCTCGGAGCGACTGAGCTCACGATTGCCCTTCATTACGTTTTCGACACTCCCACAGACAAGATCGTATGGGACACAGGCCATCAAACTTACGGGCACAAGCTTCTCACCGGCAGGCAGGACCGTTTCGACACGATCCGCCAGTTCAAGGGGCTGTCCGGATTTCCCCGGCGGGACGAATCGCCGTACGATAATTTCTGCGGAGGGCACGCCTCTACCGCTATCTCCGCAGCTTTGGGAATGGCCGTGGCCAGGGACCAGAAAAAAGAGGATCATCACGTTGTCGCCGTTGTCTCGGATGGCTGCATTACCGGCGGAGAGAATTTTGAAGCGCTTCAGAATGCCGGCCATGTAGGCTCCAACCTGCTGGTTATTCTCAATGACAATGAGATGTTTATTTCCAATCGCGTCGGCGCCCTGGGCGCATTTCTCACCAAACTGCTTACCGGCGGCCTGGCAAAAAAGCTCGAGCGCGAGGTCGAAAAATTCCTTAAACGCATCCAGTTTTACGGCGCCGGGCTCCTGCGCGTTGCTAAACGCATGCGCGTGCTGCTTTTCCCGGGCATGCTCTTTGAAGAACTCGGTTTCTCCTATTTCGGACCGGTCGACGGGCACGATATTAACCACCTCATCGAAGTCCTGGAAAACATCAAGACCCTCAAGGGCCCTGTCTTCCTGCACATCATCACGAAAAAAGGCAAAGGCTACGACTTTGCCGAAGAAGATCCCATCACCTGGCACGGCCCGGGAAAATTCGATCCGGCTACGGGAATGATGATCAAACCGGTGGTGCCGCCGCCTCCATCCTATACGAGAGTATTCGGCGAAACGCTGGTGAAGCTGGCCCGAGAAGACGACCGCGTAGTGGCGATCACCGGAGCCATGCCTGACGGCACAGGAACCAATCTGATGCGCGACGAGTTCCCTTCGCGTTACTACGACGTGGGCCTTGCCGAAGAGCATGCCGTCAGCTTCGCCGCGGGACTTGCCTGCGAAGGCATGAGGCCGGTGTGCGCCATTTACTCCACTTTTTTACAGCGCGGCTTTGATCAGATGGAAAACGACGTTGGCCTGCAGAAGCTTCCCGTGGTTTTTGCTCTGGACAGGGCGGGTCTTGTGGGAGAAGACGGGCCTACGCACCACGGCGTGTTCGATTTCGCCTACACGCGCATCATCCCGAATTTTACGGTGATGGCTCCCGCCGATGAAAACGAACTGCAGCAAATGCTCAAGACCGCGCTTACGCTGAACACGCCTTCCGTCATACGCTATCCCCGCGGGCACGGAGAAGGTGTGCGCATGGACTCCGAACTCAAACCCCTTCCCATAGGCCGCGGCGTGGTAATGAAGGAAGGCCGGGAAGTTTATCTTCTTGCCATAGGCAGCACGGTTTATCCTTCGCTTTACGCGGCCGCGATCCTGGAAAAGGAAGGGATATCCGCAGGTGTCGTTAATATGCGATTCGTGAAGCCGCTTGACGCAGATCTTCTAAGAAAACTTCTGCAGCAGACGCACAATTTCGTTACGGTTGAAGAGCACGTTCTTGCAGGCGGTTTCGGCAGCGCCGTAATGGAATCACTGGAAGGAGTTGACGTTCAGATCCACAGGATCGGGATTCCCGATCATTTCATTGAGCATGGTTCCCAGTCCGCCCTGCGCGACATGGTGGGGCTGACCCCCGAAAAGATCGCCAAGTCTACCCTTGAATTCCTCAAATTATCCGGACGCCCGGCGCTCCAAAAAATTTAATCCATTTCCGAAGCGCAGGCTGGATGAACTCCTGGTCGAGCGCGGCCTTGCCGGTTCGCTTAAAAAGGCTCAGGCCTTGATCATGTCCGGGCAGGTTTTGCTTGAAAGCGGCGCCGCAAAAAACGCCGGGCAGACCGCGGGAACGGACGCGAAAATTGAAATTCTCAGCGGCCCCCGCTTTGTATCGCGCGGAGGCGACAAACTGGCCGGAGCCCTGAAGGCTTTCGATATCTCTCCTGTGGACATGACCTGCCTTGACGTCGGCGCCTCAACGGGAGGATTTACCGACTGCCTGCTGCAATCCGGCGCCAGGCGCGTTTATGCTCTCGATGTCGGTCACGGCCTGCTGGACGCGAAGCTGCGCTCCGATCCGCGCGTGACAGTTTTTGAGGGGGAGAACTTCCGCCATTTTGATGTCTCGCGGCTGCCGGAACGGCCCGCGCTTGTCGCCGTCGATGTTTCTTTCATCTCGCTGAAAACCGTTCTTCCCGCGCTGGCCGCTTCTTTAGACGGCAGAGGCCTTATGCTGGCGCTGGTAAAACCGCAGTTTGAGGCTGAACCAAGGGATGCCCCGGGCGGCGTGGTACGAGATGCGGCAGTCCGCGAAAATATTTTGCAGAATATCCGTACCGCGGCTGAGGCGGCAGGGTTCGCCTGGCGCGGGAAAGCGGACTCCGTGCTCAAGGGCCCGAAAGGAAATCAGGAAACGTTCGTTTATCTGGAGAAGAAGTAACTAAGTTCAGACGTCGCCCCGGTAATCTGCAGGCCGGGGCCCATCCACAGCCTTATAGATTGATCCCGGCCTGAAAATTGCCGGGAAGACGGCATAAAAGGTTAAACAATAATGGCCAAAGACGTTTACGACTTCAAGTCGATCGAAGAGAAATGGCAGAAGGACTGGGACGACAGTAAGGTTTTCTCGGCTGAAGATCCTGCTTCTTCCGGGAAACCCCGCTACTACTGCCTGGAAATGTTTCCTTATCCCTCCGGACAGCTGCACATGGGGCATGTCCGCAATTACTCTATCGGCGACGTGGTGGCCAGGTATCACCGGATGCGCGGTGAAAACGTGCTGCATCCCATAGGCTGGGATGCTTTCGGGCTTCCTGCGGAAAACGCCGCCATCAAAAACAAAATCCACCCGGAAAAGTGGACCAAGCAGAATATCTCGGTTATGCGCGGGCAGTTGAAAGCCCTCGGCGTTTCCTACGACTGGGACAGGGAGTTCGCCACCTGCGATCCGGAATACTACCGCTGGAACCAGTGGTTCTTTATCAAATTCTTCGAAAAGGGGCTGGCATACAAGAAGAAGGCCGCAGTGAACTGGTGCCCTTCCTGCCTGACTGTGCTTGCCAACGAGCAGGTATCCGCGGAAGGCGCCTGCTGGCGCTGCGACTCGGCTGTGCAGCTTAAAGAGCTTAACCAGTGGTTTATCAAGATCACGGAATACGCCGAACAGCTCCTTAAGGATCACGATCTCCTGCGCGGTTCATGGCCGGAGGAAGTGCTCACCATGCAGTCGAACTGGATCGGGCGATCCGAAGGGGCTGAGGTCATTTTTAAGCTTCAGGGACAGCCGGAATCTCTCACGGTTTTTACCACCCGTCCCGATACGCTCTTCGGCGCAACGTTCATGGCGCTGTCGCCCGAACATCCGCTCGTTGAGAAACTGGCAAAGGCGGACCAGGGACTTGAACAAAAACTCAAACCTCTGCGCGAAGCAGTCAAAGCCCGCCGCAAGGAACGCACGGAAGCAGCCGACAAAAACGGCGTTTTCCTGAACATCTATGCGGTCAATCCCATAAATCAAAAAGCCATACCGGTCTGGGCCGCAGACTACGTGCTGATGGAGTACGGCACTGGAGCCATAATGGCCGTGCCTGCGCATGATCAGCGCGATTTCGAGTTTGCCACAAAGTATAAACTGCCGATTATAGAAGTCATTCAGCCTCACCCCTTCCCTCTCCCTGAGGGAGAGGGTGGCCGGAGGCCGGGTGAGGCATGGTCTCATGCCTATGAATCTGAAGGCGTGCTCGTCAATTCCGGAGAATTTAACGGAATACCGTCCGTGCAAAGCAAAGCTAAAGTTGCCGAGTGGCTGGAAAAACGCGGCCTTGGCAAAGCCACTGTTACATATAAGCTAAGGGACTGGCTCATTTCGCGCCAGCGCTACTGGGGGACTCCGATCCCGATGATTGAATGCCCGAAATGCGGTATTCTGCCTGTTCCGGGAAAAGATCTGCCTGTGCTCCTGCCCAAGGACGTGCAATTCACCGGAGCAGGCGAATCTCCTCTCACGCAGTCCGCGGGATTCGTCAATGCGAAATGCCCGAAATGCGGCGGCGCAGCGCGGCGGGAAACGGACACCATGGATACTTTCGTTGATTCCTCGTGGTATTACGCGCGTTACGGCGATCCGAGAAACGCTGCAAAACCGTTCGATCCTGATAAGGTAAACCCCTGGCTGCCCACCAGTCAGTACATCGGCGGCATCGAACATGCCTGCATGCATCTTATTTACTCGCGTTTCTGGCACAAGGCCATGCGCGATCTGGGACTGGTCAAATCGGAGGAACCTTTCGCAAGGCTGCTCGCGCAGGGCATGGTCACTCTGGGCGGCGCGGCCATGTCGAAGTCCCGGGGCAATGTCATAGATCCCAACAAGATCATCGCCGGCTACGGCGCGGATACCGCGAGGCTTTTCATCCTCTTCGCCGCGCCGCCGGAAAAACAACTGGAATGGTCTGAAGCGGGAGTAGAAGGCGCATGGCGTTTTCTGAACCGCGTGTGGAGATTAGTGAGCCTCACGACCTCCTCCCCCCTTGCGGGGGAAGGAGATTTGAATAGATCGAAGAAAGATCTTCTGCGCAAGCAGCACTGGGCGATCGACAAGGTTACGCGCGACTTCGGCAGAGAAATTCAGATCAATACCGCGATTGCCGCAGTGATGGAACTCGTCAACACTCTCTACCTCTATCCCTCTCTTGGCGACGATGTGTCGCGGAACGCGGTGAAAACGGTAGTGCAGCTGCTTTCTCCTGTAGCACCTCACTTGATGGAAGAGCTCTGGCAGGTACTGGGGGAAAAAGGGCGCTGCTCTGAATCAATCTGGCCCGCCGCGGACCCGCAGTGGCTTGCGGCCGAGCTGATCGAAATTGTTATCCAGGTAAATGGTAAACTACGGTCACGGCTTCAGTTGGCCCCCGGAACCGGCAAAGATATTCTGGAAAAAGAAGCGCTCAAAGACTCTAAAATTCAGAATGCGCTCGCAGGAAAATCCGTCGTAAAAGTGATCGTGGTCCCGGATAAGCTGGTCAACGTTGTGGTGAAGTAAACTTCGTCGTCCCGGCAGGCCGTAAGCCGGGACCCATACAATAAAAGGCCCTTATGATGGACCCCGGCCAACACAATGCCGGGGCGACAACAAGCCAGAGGTTCTTATATGAAAAAGATTTTCCTGCTTACTGCCGCCGCTGCTCTCGTTTTCGCCGGCTGTTCCAAATATTATTACAACCCTGCGCCGCAGATTCTGCCGCAATACATTAAAAAACTCGCGGTCCGTCCTTTCTCGAATCACACGCAGCAGTACGGCCTTGAAGACAAACTGACTCTGGCTGTGCAGGATGAATTCAACCGCGACGGCCGTTATCAGATCACTACCGAAGATCAGGCCGACGGTGTTCTCATCGGCGATATAACCCGCTACATTCTTGAGCCTTTAACTTACGATTCCAACCATGTCCCTACTCAGTACAAGCTCTGGATACTCGTGGATGTCACTTTTTACGACAAGGTCAAAAACCAGACTCTCTGGAAAGAATCAAACATGACCGGGGAGTTGCGCTATTATGTCGCTTCATCCAACCTTCCCGGCGCCCTGACCGAAGATGAAGCGCAGCAGACCATATGGGACCAGATGTCGCGCGACATCCGTACCCGCACCATTGAAGGGTTCGGCACCGTAACCGGCACGTCGGAAAAAGCGGTCCCGCGGACTTCGCCCGACCAGTACGACATCAACGCTCCGCAGAACAACGCCAACCCCCCGCCCATGCCGGAAGGACCCACCAGTCCTTCGCCTACCGGCGTTCCCTATTAAGCTGCCCTATGGGCGCGCCTGTTAAAGCGGACGATCTGCTTTCTGCATGGTCGCGCGGCAAATGGGACAGGCTTTATTTTTTCGCCGGACCGGAAGATTTCCTTATTGACGAAGCGGTTAAGAAATACGTCGCACACGTCCTCAAAGGCGAAGACGCCAGCCTCAATTACGATCAACTGGACGCGGACTCAATATCTTTCGATGAAATTATCCAGATTTGCCGTACTGTGCCCTTCCTGGGAGCCAGCCGCCTCGTAGTTGTCCGCAACGCCGGAGAAATAGCTTCCGGCGATCGTACGGCAATTTCCCAGGCTCTTTCCGATCTTCCTTCCAGCACTTATCTTGTCTTCACCTGGCTGAAAGAATGGCGACGCGACGATATCAACCGCCCGCTTCTTGAGGCGGTATCGGAGAAGGGGCAGGTCGTAATCTTCTGGCCGCTTTTTCCCGAGGCTGCGCAGCGCTGGCTGATGAGCCGCGCCAAAACTTGTGGCAAAACCATATCCCAAGACGCGGCTGCATGGCTTGTGCAGCAGGCGGGTGAGGGCCTTCGTCTCCTGGATCAGGAGCTTCAGAAGGCTTCCTGTTTCGTCGGTGAGAGGCCGGACATAGGTATCGAAGATGTGCAGGCCGCGTTTGGCTATGACAAAGCTTTATCGCCCTACGAATGGCTGGCAAGAATCCGTCAGAGGAAGGGCAAAGAAGCGGTAGCTCTGCTCAAGCACCTGCTGCAGCAGAACGAAGAACCGATCCGTCTGCTGGCCATGCTTTCCGGCGCGGTGCGGGACTGGCTCACTGCCAAGAACTCGGGAGATAGCCCTCAAGCCCTTGCAGCGAGATTTCGCCTCCGCAGGGGGGAAGAAAACCAATTTTTCCACGATCTGAACGGCTATTCAGAAAATGATTTGATGGAAGGGCTGACGGCCTGCGTGGAGGCGGACGCCTCCATAAAGACTGGAAAAGAAAACCCGGAGATGGCGTTAACCCTGCTTACCTTGCGGTTTTGCAGGTTCTAACGCGCGCACACGTTTGGACAGACGGGACTTGGTGCGGGAAGCGGCATTAGTATGAATCAATCCGGTTTTCGCGGCCTTATCCCATGAGGCAAACGCCTCATTGAGCGCTTCGTGCGCTGCCTTTGAATCCTTCGCCACGATTGCAGCTTCAACCTTACGGGAAAGACTGTGGATTTTGCTGCGCAAAACAGTATTAGCCTCGGCATGAGTAACAGCCTGACGGTGCGCCTTGATACCTGAGGTGTGACGTCCTGTCTTCAACTTCGCCATAAAAACTCCCTTTGTTAATCGGAAAATTGCGTCCTTTTTGAAGAATTAGTATCGTATAAAACCTGACGGGAAAATGCAAAAACCTAACCATCATCGACTTGCCCGCTCTGCCGGAATATTCACCGGCGCGACCATGCTTTCGCGTCTCCTGGGTTACGCGCGCGATACTGTCGTAGCTAATTTCTTCGGCGCAGGAGCGGCGGCGGACGCCTTCTACGTCGCTTTCCGCATTTCCAATCTGCTCCGGCGTCTCCTCGGAGAAGGCGCGCTTTCCGTATCCTTCATCCCAGTATTTTCCGAATATCTGGAAAAGCACGGCAAGGAAGAGACGCAGCGCTTTTTGAACATCATGTTCACCACGCTGACCGTAGTGCTTCTGGTGATCACCGTGCTCGGCGTGGTTTTCGCCAAACAGATCACCATGTTCACGGCCATGGGATTCGAGCGCACGCCTGAGAGGTTTGCCCTGACCGTTACCCTGACCCGCTACATGTTTCCTTTCATCCTGTTCATTTGTCTGGCTGCTCTGCTTACGGGTGTGCTGAATTCCTTCGGATCATTCTTCCTTCCCGCTATGGCCCCTGCGTGTCTGAGCGTGGCGGAGGTGGCCTACATCTACATGATCGCCGCATTCGTATCGCCGAATAACCAGATCATCGGTCTGGCGATCAGCGTCACTCTGGGCGGGTTCAGCCAGTTCTTCATCCATATCCCTGCCCTGCTGGAGAAGGGATACAACCTGAAGTGGGACTGGAAACCGAAGCACGAAGGCGTACGCCGCGTAGGGAAACTGATGGTACCAGCAACGATCGGCACGGCCGCGGACCAGATCAACGCCTTTGTCGACACGATCTGCGCGTCCTTCCTCGCAATCGGCTCGAACACCGCGCTTTATTATTCCAATCGCGTCATGCAGCTGCCGCTCGCGCTTTTCGGCATTGCGCTTTCGCAGGTAGCGCTGCCCTCCATGTCCGCGAGCGTCGCCCGGGGGAATATAGGAGAGGTCAAGGAAACGCTGAACTTCGCGCTCAGGCTGACGCTTTTCATGATCGTACCCGCGACCGTCGGTTTGATTGTGCTGGGACATCCGATAGTCCAGGTGCTTTTCCAGCATGGACGGTTTTCCGCGCACGCTACTGCGATAACGAACCAGGCCCTGATGTATTTCTCCGTCGGTCTTTTCGCCTACGCCGCAGTGAAGATTCTGGCCGGAGGTTTTTACGCCTTTCAGAACACGAAAATCCCCGTGCGCATAGCCATCAGCTGCGTATGCATCAACGTAGTCCTGAACGTGGTCTTCATCAAATTTACTTCCATGGGAGTGGGCGGACTGGCTCTTGCCACGGCAACGGCTTCCTGGGTGAATGCAGTCACCCTGTTCCTTCTGCTTAGAAAACGCCTCGGGCTTCTCGGAGGCCGCCGCATCGGGCGCACATTATTGAAATCGCTTACAGGCAGCGCGCTGATGGCCGTTTTCTGCCATCTCGTCATGCATGCTGGAGGAACGCGGCAGGTTTACTTCCGCCTTTCAGCAGCCATCGCCGGAGGATCCATGCTTTATCTGGCAACCGCCTATCTCCTGCGTATGGAGGAATGGACGCCCTTCTGGGCTATGCTCTCGCGCCAGCACCCCGTTGAAGAAGTGGACGCCGCCTAAATAAAATTCGTCGCCCCGGTGATTCGTAAACCGGGGCCCATATATGGATCCCGGCCTACGGCCTGCCGGGACGACAGCATAAGTGTTAACTTTATGTTCCAACTGATCACCGGTTCCTATCGCGCCCTCGAAGCCTCTCTGCTCGACGAAATTGCGACAGCCAAGAAAGCTGATCCACTTGCTCCTCTGCTGGTCCTTTCACCATCGGCGCGTCTCCTGGATCGCCTGCAACGTCAGTTGGCTGAGAGGGCGGCTTATTTCAACATCCACTGCCTGACCTTTTACGCTCTGGCAGAACGCCTGCTTGAGGACCGCGCTCCTACGGATGACCGGGTGATCGGAGAACCCGCGCTTTATACGGAAATCATCCGCGACCTCCTCGAAGGACGCGGCCCGACGGAATTCATTAATCGCAGTTTCCTGCACTCTCCGGGAAAACCTCTGGCGCGCGGCGTGCCCGGCGCTCTGGCGGAGACGCTGCGCGACCTGCGCGACTCCGGCACGCGTGTAGTAGACGCATTGAAAGCGGCGCTTGAGGGACAGCTTGGCGATTCCGCTCCGGAAGCCGCTCCGACCCTTGAGCTTTACGCCCGGGTTTACGAAGTTCTGCAGAAACACGGCCTGCGTACCCCTTCTGACCAGCTCCGCCGTGCCGCTGATATCGCTCCCAAACATGCCTTTATCGCCCGGCAGAAGGTTATTTACCTGTACGGCTTCTATGATTTGACCGGGGTTCAGCTCGACCTGGTACTGTCCCTGGCTTCCCACCCTGACGCCCGCATCTATTTTCCGTACGAGGCCGGCGCTCCGGCATATGCCTTTGCCGAGAAACTTCTGAACGATTCTGCATTAGTACAAAAGATAGGAAAACGAAAAGTTTTGACTGAAACGTTAAAGCGCCATATTAAACCACCTCTCCCTTATGGGGAGAGGTCGAGGCCGACAGAAGGGAAAGCCGAGGGTGAGGGTATTGATCCCCTCACCCTCACCCCCACCCTCTCCCCCAAGGGGCGAGGGAGTTCAGCAGAGCTCTGGAACTGCTCAGGGGTCCAGGACGAGGTCTGGCTTGCTGCCAAAAGGATACGGTTCTGGGCGGAAACGAAGGGCATTCCCTTTTCAGAGATTGCTCTTACAGCGCGCAGCCTGACGCCCTATCTGGCTGCCGTACGCGAAATTTTTGGAGCAAATCAGATCCCTTACAATCTGGGCGCAAACGAACCTGCAGGAGCCTGGCCTTTAATTAAGAAAGCCAGGGAAATTTTAAGGAATCCATCCCTTCCCCCCTTGAGGGGGAAGGTACGGATGGGGGGTGGCCCCCCCACCTCCATCCTCCCCCTCGAGGGGGGAGGAGAACCATTGCTGTCATGGAGCGTGCACGCGCGCTGGGCAGAAGAACTGCTCTGCGTACCTGGTACGCAGCTCAAAAATAACGCACCCTGCGTACCAGGTACGCAGGACGTTTTAGATGCAGTGCGCTCGCTTGCGTCACTGGACGTTTTAGGCCGGCCTGTCTCGCGCGGCCATTTTCTCGAAATCCTGGAAGAAAAACTCGACCGCCTTGCCCTGCCGTTATCCCCTTCGGAAAATTCCGGGGTACAGGTGCTGGACGTCATGGCGGCGCGCGGCATGCGCTTCCGCGCGGTTTGTTTGCTGGGACTGAATGAAAAATCTTTTCCGCGCCTTATCCGCGAAGATCCTTTTCTGTCCGATGCAGCCAGGTCCGCGCTGAGCGGGGTACTGGGCTGCCGCCTTGGCCGCAAGATGGACGGCTATCAGGAAGAACGCCTGCTTTTTCATCTTGGAACCGCGCTTGCCGATGACTTTCTTCTGCTCAGCACGCAACGATCCGATGAAGAGGGCAAGGCCCTTGTTCCCTCGCTTTACCTTCAGGAATGGCAGAGCGCCAATTCTCTCAAGGAAAATCATCTGCCACGCACCTTTCTGGAAAAATGGCTCACGGTTCCGGTTGAATTCTGGACTCCGAAAGAAGTCTCCCTAGCGCTGAACCGCGAGCGCCGCGATCCGGTTGATCTGTACAAAGCTCTGGGATGGGAATGGAAAATTTATCAGACGCTCAAAAAAGCCCAGCTGGAGACGGAAAATTTCCGTGGCGGCCTGGGAGAGCGCGACGGGAATATCGGGAATAATCCGGTTTCAGACCGCCTGATTGAGGAAGGCTTTTCGCCGCACTCGCTGGAAGAACTCGTGGAATGTCCCTTCCGCTATTTCGCCCGCAAAGTTCTTGATGTGGCGCCGCTTGAGGAAGACGTACGCGAAGGGGAACTCGGCTCCGACGCTCTGGGCAAGCTCATTCATGCAATACTGGAAGAGTTTTATGGAAGGCTTTCACAATCACCTTCCCCCCTGGAGGGGGAAGGTCGGGATGGGGGGGACAAGAGAAGAGTGCACCCCCCACCTGTCTCCTCCCCCTCAAGGGGGGAGGAATCGAATTGGGAGAAAATTCTCGATCATTCCTGCGTCACTTGCTTCAAAACTTTCGAAAATGATAATTCCGGAGTCTATCCAGTGATCTGGTTCGCCACGCAGAACGCGATACGCGCCAGACTGCGCGCTTTCCTCGAGCGGGATCTTGCGGAGCTTAAACAAAGCGGATACTGGCCGAAGGAAACGGAAATGGAATGCAGCGGCAAAATCCCGCAGCTTGGCGACATTTTATTTCAGGGACGCATCGACCGCCTGGACGAAAAAAAGGAGGCAGGCGAAACCGTTCGCCGCGTAGTGGATTACAAAACCGGCCGCGACAAGCCCGGCAAAACCGAAACCCTGATCATGAAAGGTTCCTTCCTGCAGTTGCCGGTTTATCTCGGATTGGCCAAAGCACAGGAGGTTGCCATCTATAACCTGCAGGAGCTGGAAAAAGGCGGAGAGCCGCGTTCGATCAGCGCGGATTTCTGGGAAGAGTACGGAAAAAAGCTTGCGGAGGGGATCAAGGGCCTGGTGTCCGTAGTGCGCGAAGGCCGTTTCTATATCCGCCCTGGCGACGACTTCGGACAGATTTACTGCGACTGGTGCGACTATAAGACGATATGCCGGAAGAACCATCAGCCCACGCGATTCAGAAGCCTGCACGATCCGGTAAGGAAGAAGAATGAAGAACGGTTATCTTAGGATGTCGTCCCCGAGGACGTAATCGGGGACCCAGCATACATGAAACATTACTACGTTTACATAATGGCCAGCAGGCGCAACGGAACACTTTATACCGGTGTGACCAATGATCTCGTTAAGAGAGTTTATGAACACAAAAATGATCTAGCTGACGGATTCACAAAGAAATATCGGGTTCATGCACTGGTTTATCTTGAACAAACAGGCGACGTGAATTCCGCAATTGCACGAGAGAAGCAACTGAAGAAATGGAATCGAAAATGGAAACTCGACCTTATCGAGAAATCCAATCCTAAATGGAATGACCTTTATAAAACACTGCTTTAACACTGGATTCCCGCTTACGACCGCGGGAATGACAAGCTTTACGGAGGACCGTAATAGGAATACGGATGGCTAAGAATATTGTCATCGAGGCCGGCGCGGGCACCGGCAAGACCACCCGCCTTGTGCAGGCAATTCTGGATGCGCTCATAGAAAAACGGCTGCCGCTTACCTCGATTGTCGCCCTCACCTTTACGAAAAAGGCCGCGGGGGAAATGAAAGAGCGCATTGCCAAAGAGCTGCGCAAACTTCTTGCGGACGAAAATCTTTCGGCGCTTGCGGCTGCCTCGCTCGAGCAGATTGACCGCGCCTCGATTTCAACAATCCATTCCTTCGCTTTTTCTCTTTTAAAGCGCTTCCCTCTGGCGGCTGGCATTGATCCGAACGCTGAGGTGGACGAAAAAGGCTTTCGTTACGACGAGCTTTTTGAAAAGGAATGGCCGCTCTGGCTTTCCCGCGAACTGGGGCAGAATTCAGCGCATGAAGCAGAGTGGCTGGAAATCCTTGAACGCCTGAGCCTCAAGGAAATCGAAACCCTGGCGCGGCGTCTTTGTGATTTCGACGTGCCGCTCGACGCTTTGCCGCTTTCCGACGATCAATTGTCCGGCGGGCTGAAGCTTTTTCACGATAACGCGCGCGGCCTTGCGGCTTCGCACAATGGCAAAGAAAAGGCCAGCCAGGTCGCGCAGGCCTGTGAAGAAATTCTTGGCATCGGAGCATCGGCAGCATGGGAGAAACTGAAGGAGATCTCCCCGGAAACACGCGAGATCGTCAGTTCAAGTGTTTCCTCGACCAAAGCCTGGTCAGAAGAAAATATTGAATCCCTGAAAACCCTCCAGCAGGTGGCGGCGAATGTTCTGCGCCGTGGCGACCGCATTATGGCGCTATTAACCGCGCGCCTCAAACCATTTGCCGCGCATTTCCGTGCGCTCGCTCTTGCGGAAGGGATGCTTTCACACAGCGCCCTGCTTTATCTCTCGCGCGAGCTTCTGCGCAAAAGGCATGACATCCGGCTTATGCTGAAGCGCGAAATCCGCATGCTTTTCATAGACGAATTCCAGGACACAGATCCCCTGCAGGGGGAGTTGCTGCTTTTCCTCGCGGAAAAACCCGAAGGCCGCGCAAAAACCTGGCAGGAGGTGGAAATCGGAGAGGGAAAACTGTTTGTCGTTGGAGATCCCAAACAGTCCATTTACCGTTTTCGCGGCGCGGACATCGCCGCCTACCGCAAGATCACGGACCTGATCCACGCTCAGGGAGGGGAAAAAGACGCCCTGCAGAAAAACTACCGCAGCCACGACCAGATCGTTCACGCTATAAACGCGGCTTTCGGAAAAATTATCGAAGAAAAGGAATTGATCTCCCCGGCTTACATACCTCTCGAACCGGACCGCAAACGACAGGATCCTGCTATGCAGGACGTTGAACTCCGGATTATCCAATCAGCGGAAAAGCTTTCCTCCGAAGAAACCCAGGAGGTGGAGGCGAACGATATCGCGGGATGGATTTATGAGCACATCCCTTCCCCCCTGGAGGGGGAAGGCGGGGATGGGGGGGCTAAATTAAAGAAGGCACCCCCCACCAGTATCCTCCCCCTCAAGGGGGGAGGAGCACTAAGGTTCAAAGACATAGCTTTGATCTTCCGCTCCTCTCCTCCCATGCGCTTTTTTGTAGAGGCCCTGCGCCGCTGCGGGATTCCCTATGTGGTCGAAGGCGAGCGATATTTCTATTCCACTCCGGAGGTCACGGATTTTCTGAATCTCCTGCGTGTAATAGAAAACCCGAAAGACCAGCTCGCGCTCACGGGATTTCTCCGTTCCCCGCTGGGAGGGCTGACGGATAAGGAAATACTAAACCTAAAGGAATGCGGGCAGTTGAGTTTGATGTCATTCCCGCGGATTGTTAGCGGGAATCCATCAAAATCTGGATCCCCGATTACTACCTCGGGGATGACAAGAGTGGCCAAAATCTACAGCCTCCTCTTGTCATTGCACAAGCTCCTGGAGGAGGAACCTCTTAGGCTCGCGCTGGACCACATTTTCGATAAGACATTTGTTCTGGAACTGGCTGTCGGCTCCTACCACCGCGATCAGACCATTGCCAATCTGCTGAAGCTGCGGCGCCTGCTGGAAACATTCGCTGAAGAGGGCGCGACCACCCTGCGCACCCTGCTCGATAAGATGAAGGCTTTCATGGAAAATGACCGGCTGGAGGGGGAAAGTCCGCTCGCTGACGAGAACTACGATGCGGTCCGGCTGATGACGATTCACAAAGCCAAAGGACTGGAATTCCCGGTGATCTTTCTTCCCGGACTGCATACCGGCAGGCGCAGCGGACCGACGGACGACGTCATGGTGGACTGGAGTACCGGGCGCGTTGGACTGCGCGCAGGCAGGGGATTCCAGAATCTGGAAAAGCTCATTCTCGACAAGGAACAGCGCCTGCGCGAAGCTGAGGAAGAAAAGCGCGTCCTTTACGTTGCCATGACCCGCGCCAAGGAGCGCCTGGTTCTTTCCGGAGGCATCACGCTCAAGCAGGGTCTGCGTTCCGACAGTTATTTGAAGCGTCTGCTCACAGCCTGGAACATGCCGCTGGATAAAATTTCTGAAGGGGAATTCCCCGTAGGCCAGACGCAGATAAACGTGTCACTTATCGATCCCGCAAAACAAACGGAACCGGAGATTGCCGTTAGCACGGGAACACCCCTGCTGGACAAGCTCCAGCCCAAAGAGTTCGCCGCACTGTGGAAGAAACGCGGAGAAGAGTGCGCCGCTGTCCTCGCCGCGCCAATGACGATAAATCCCAGCCATTTAACCGTCATTGCGAGGAGGCCATCCACTCCTATCAATAAGAATGGCCGACGTGGCAATCTCAGAAGTAAAACAACTGAGATCGCCGCGTCGTCGCCTGCGGCTCCTCCTCGCGATGACAAACTGGACGCCGCCACACTTGGGACTTTATTGCATCGTTTCCTCGAGAAATGGGACTTCCACGCGCCCAAATCCGAAATGCCCGCGAAGCTACGCGCCGTCGCGGACGCATACTTCGCGTCACTAAGCAATGTGGAATTCGGAATACGGAATGCGGAAGAAGGTAGCGCTGTTTCAAAAGGAATACCACCTTCCGCACTCTACACTCCGCACTCCGCACTTGTTGATGAGGCTGAATCGATTTTGAATAACTTTATCGGCTCTCCCGCTTATCAGGAAATCGCCGAAGGGGAAATATTGGGAAGGGAAATACCGTTCTTTTACAATGCGGAATTCGGATTGCGGAACGCGGAAGAAGGTTGCGCTGTTTCAAAAGGAATACCATCTTCCGAACTCCGAATTCCGAACTCCGCATTAATCAGAGGGACAATCGACATTCTCTACCGCACGACGTCCGGCCAGTTCGTCATCGGCGACTACAAATCCGGCGATACGTCTGGCGATTACGAAGATCAGGGGAAGGCGTATCAGGAAGCGGTGCAAAGGGCATCGGGGCAGGAAGCGGAATTTAAAATGATATTTTTAAGGCTGGCGGATTAATGCTCATTGTGCTATCACAATGATATCAATTCGTGAAATATATGGAGGTCAGCTATGCCGAGCATTTTGATCCCTCATATCCTGCAAAAAACGCTTCGCCAAGCCAAGCGGATCGCCCGTAAGCACCGTCTCGAAAATCAGTCCGGCGCGTGGTCGGTCCGGGCAGATAAGATCCGCGATGCTTTGCCCCGCCGGCAGCGTTATTCCAGCACCACAGACTTGCTCCGAGATGACAAAAATCGCAGTTTATGACGCCGTTTATCTGGCCGCGGCGATCCAACAACACTGCGCCTTTATTACCGCCGATCAATCCCTTGCGCGGCATCTTAACAAACAGCCGCTTTCCAGTCATATTGTTCCCCTGGCGATTTGGAAAGAAATGTTCCAATCAAAGGACTGACCAAGTCCAATTATTCCTGTACCACACAAAGGAAAGCGCCCTCGTCATTACCACTTCAAAATCAGAAAATTTCTTAGCTAAAAAATCATATAATCATTAATCTTCATTTTATTTTTATCAGACTCGGAGACCGCGTGGCAAAAGAAGATCGAATCAAAATAATTAAAGAGCTACAGGCCAAACGGGACAGCCGTTTGATCTGTTACATAACAGGTGACCGTGAGAATCTAGGTGCAATGATGTCGCAAGATATCGTTCGGATTCTCTATGACCAAGTAAGACTTTTTCCTGCGGACTCCAAACAACAATTGGATATATTTCTTTACAGCCGGGGCGGCGACACAAATGTTCCCTGGCAGGTTGTATCTATGTTTAGACAAGTCCTTCAAGGTGCAAATTTCAATGTACTAATTCCGTACAGAGCTCAAAGTGCCGCCACTATGCTTGCACTCGGCGCAGACAATATTTTGATGGGCGAGAAGGGGGAACTTGGGCCAATCGACGCGACGATCCGAGGACCTTACAACCCAAAAGATAAAGCTACTAATAATCCTTTGCCTATCAGCGTCGAAGACTTGATGGGATATTTCTCTTTATTGGGGAAATTTACTGAAAAACTTGAGAAAGAGGATCATGTCAAAGCTTTTGAAATTCTAGCTAAAGAGGTACATCCTCTTGGCCTGGGTGCCGTCAAACGTCTTTTGGAACAAACGAAATCAGAGGCAGAGAATTTGCTAGCAACAAGGAATCGTCCGCACATGAAGCAGGTTAATCAACGTATCGTTAAGAAGCTATCTTCAGAACTATTTTCCCACCATCATGCTATTTCACGGAAAGAGGCTCTTGACGATATTCATATCAAACATGTGGCGCCGCCGGATCCCAATGTCGAAAAACTGATGTGGGATTTGTTTCTGGAATATGAAAAAGAACTACAGTTACGGACGCCTTTCCGTCCTGAAGAGGACTTGATCGTTAACAACTTGGATGAGCGGATTTATCCTGACCTTAAAATTATTTATGTTGAATCAGAGCATCGCACAGATGTTTTTAAACTTAATATTCGAATGCAAAAAGTCCGGGATATCCCTCCTCAACTGACACTGAATCCACAAATCCAATTGCCTGCAATTAATTTGCCCCCAGGGGTTACAACCCCCCAAGGAATAGCTCAATTTATACAGCAATGGTTGCAATCACAAGTACCCCCAGTTTTACAAGCCATCTTGCCGCAGTTTTTTGCTCAATTAATGAATTCTATACCAATTAAAGGATTCAATAGAACAGAGTTGAACCGTAGGTGGGAAACGGAATAGGATGAAAAGACTTGAAAAGATACAATCTTGATATAGGCTATATGCGGGGGGGACTTATGGAAGAACTATTAAATATCAAAATGGATTTTTTGGTGTCGACGGACGACTTCTTAAAATCTCGCCATATATCTGCACCTACACCATATTCTTTGTTCTTTCAAAGCCCGACCTCGACATTTATACCTCAAGACAAAACGATTATTAACCCCGTTTCAAGGGTTCTCCCAAACATAGACCCTAGTCAACAACCAGTTTGACAGAAATCTCAAATCTGACGCTCCTCAGGTCATAGCACCCCTCTCTCCTCATCTCCCCCATTTCAAACAAAACCGCCCTATATGAGCCCCCTGCAACCGCGGTGGTACTTACTGTAGCCAGGAACTCACCGGCCGCAGCCCCGCCAACCCGCCATCCCCAGGTTATTGCTCGGTAGCCACCGGGCTACTCTGGTTATCCTTGGTTATTTGTGGTTATTGCTGGTTATCAGTGGTTATCGCTGGTTATTTGTGGTTATCAGACTGGTTATCAGACTGGTTATCGCTGGTTATCAGTGGTTATCAGCGGTTATCACTGGTCACCGCTTTGGTCACCAACCAGGCTACCCTGGTCACCACTTTGTTATTTGCCCTTTTCCTTAGGCTGAGAGGTGATCTAAAGCTGAATGTCGGCATGCCGACATTAGGTACCGATTGCCTGGCAAATGGCTGGATCCCCGATAACACAATTCGGGGATGACAACTTTTCCCGCCCGCCAACCCCGCCACACAAAATGTCGCCACGGCGACATTTATGAACGGCATGGGGAGCCCTAAGGGGGAACCTTCCAACTTGTGTCCTAAAGGGGTTTAACCCCTTCATTTCAATGTGTTATTCGAACAGTTTGTTGACGAGGATTTTGGCGTAGGGGCGGGAAAATTGGGCAGCGTCTCCTGTAACCAGCGTGCGGGACGTTCCGGTCCAAACCGGCTTTTCTGTGGCCACATCATAAAGGTTCGAGATCACAACCGCGACCTGATAGTCCAGCCCGTACTCCGGCGACGCCACGATGGCGGGGAGTTCGTCTGAAAGCCTGGTATCGTCATAGGGAATTTCCGAAGGTTTCTGCGCTCTTATCGGCTTATCAACCGGCTGAAGCATATGAACGTCGGTAAGCCGCGTCACGAGCACCGTGTCATAGCCCTGGGCTTTGGCAAAAGACGCAATTCCCGCCTTATCCACAGCCACTCCGGGAGGAAGCGCCTGCCAGCTGGCTGCCGCAGCGATCTTCCGCGCCTTCAACCGGCCTGCAATGGCGTTTTCGAAAGCCTGCCTGTTCGGCGCAGTATTGAACACGCCAACGACAAGAATCTTTTGAATCCGCGCTCTCTGGAATCCGGGAGCTTTGCGGATAGAAACCATGGTGGTTGAGCTCGAGGTGCAGGCCGCCAAAGTCCCGAGGACGGCAATCATTACCAGACGCTGCGCCGGAAAATTTCTCATCGCGCACTATTATGACTTTTTTTGGAGATTCCAGGGGATGTCGCATACTTTCTTACTTGTTCACTGTTCGCCGGCAGGCAGGCCCGCCAACTCCTCCCTGCGCAATTTACCTGGCTGTCATACCGTTGTCATGGTTAATACCTATAATGGAATTACGTTCATGTCCAACCGATCTTTAACAACTACGTCGCTGCTGGCATTCGCCGGAAGCGTTTACATCCGTCTGGTTGGAGCTACGTCACGCATTTTCTGGAAAAACCGTATTGCGCGGGACAAGCTCGAGTCGAACGGAAAGGGATTTATCTACGCCTGCTGGCACGGCAGGCAACTGTTCATGCTTTATCTTCACGAGAACGATCGCATCCGGCCGCTTATTTCCAAAAGCAAAGACGGAGATCTGATTGCAAAAATTTGCCGGCATTTTGGGCTGGCCGCGATCCGCGGTTCGTCATCGCGCGGCGGTATGAAGGCGGTACTGGAACTGAAAACAGCTGTTGAGTCAGGAGCGCGGGTGGGGTTTACGCCGGATGGTCCGCGCGGCCCTTTGCAGAAGGTCCAGCACGGGGTGCTCTTTGTAGCGCAGAAGTTGTCCTGCCCGATTATTCCTTTCGCCTACGGCGCTCGAAAACGCTGGGTGTTTGGCAAATGGGACCGATTCATCGTACCCAAACCCTTTAACCGGATTTCAATCGTATACGGGGAGCCATTCTTCGTCGGGCCCGGCGATGATCTCGCTGATGCGGCTAAAGAGATGAAAATAAAACTGGATGACGTAACCCGCGAGGCCGACCGTCTCGTGGCGCTGCCACCCGCAGTACAAAAGCAAGCCCCCGCCATTCCGCATCCACTAACCAACGCAGCCTAGATTACCAGGCTAAATTTATGGAATCTTGTAGCCCACCTGAAACGAAATGGTAGGCATGCTGATCACGCTCATTCCGAATTCGGCATGGCCGGTTTCGAACCAGTGCCACGTGCCGTTGATCCCGGCGATAATGCAATCTGTGACCGGAACGTCCATACCGATGCCTAGCGATTCCGACATGCGTACCGTCTGGTCGTGGGTCTTGATTTCTCCACCCAGCAACGTTATCTTCTGGTCTTCGCGGAAGCGATTCGCGCCGACTCCAGCCTGAATGTACGGCGTCTCCGTCTTACTCTGCAAGAAATTGTACCGGGCTATCGCTTCGCCGGTGATAATGCTGGTCATGGTTTCTTTTGAGGAGTCATTCCGGTTTTTCTTGTACGGAAAGAATAACTCGTTGGCCTCTATGCCGACCGACAACTGCGGCATTAACTCGTACAGATACTGCAGCCCTCCCAGAAAACCTTCCGAATGCGTACCGCTGAAGCCGTTTGGCTGCGTAGGAATTCCTGCCCCCAGCTGAACGGCAACGCGCTGCTCCGCGAATGAAGACGAGACCATTCCAAAACCTAGAATGAGAGCCGCAACCGATCGTATTAGTTTTGCCATTCTATCCTCTCTTTCATCAAGCCTTTAAATTCTGGTTACGAAACAGCATGATCATAACTAAAAATTATCCAAAATGGCGCAGTTGACGACCGATTCAACGGACGATTGTCATCTGGTACGACAAGCGCCACAGTCTTCACTCTCGTCTTAATTCAGGGATGCTTCTGGTTTAACTGGCGGAAAGTACTTCGCGGGGAATATTTGATGTCCGGCCGGCATCCCCCTCCCGGGGAATATGCCGGCCGGTTATAACGGATGCTATAGCGCTGTATCCATAATGCAAATCCATATTCCACTGCCGGTGTTCAGAGATCACATGATCTCGCATGCACGCCAGGGCCGCTTCCTCTGAAACCGTTGCAGCCTCTGTAGCCCCGACAACTTCGAGCAGGCCATCAACAACAGCCGTAAGCATGATCTCGTTGAAAATACCAAACATCCGCCCTGAATCATCCGATGCGGCGCCCCATTCCTTCCCGTTGAACACGAGGGGATGAGCATCCAAAACTGACTGAAGAGTAATCGCGATCTGATTACCAATCCGCTCCCTGATCTTGCCGTGCAGGTCGTCCATTCCAGTCAAATTGATGTCGCATTCAATTGTCTTCCAGGCTGTCCAGACCGCCTCCATGAGCGGCTCGTAAATCGATGCCTCTTCCACAGGCGCGATTTCCTCTTCGATGAGTTTCAGCAGCGCAACGCGATTTTCACTCATTGTTTCCCTGTCAGTGAAATCAAGAAGGGTCCCGATCTTATCCTGCCAGGCCTCCGGTATTTGTTTCATCTTATTGAAGTCTGCGATCAAACCATCCCATCGATCAACCACCCGCCGGTGAAGATGGCCATACCAGCTCATGGCTGCAACCCCGGCAAACTTTGGCCAGGGTGCCGGATGACTGCTGACCGCATAGGGGGCCGCAATGGGCAAGCCGAACAGACTATGCCAGAGAGTTCGGAACAGACGTCCCAGCAGTACTTCGGATGAAGCGTCCAGTCTCTTCTGGTTGTAGAGTCTATGCCGTTCGGTCAGCTCTTCAAAAGCGCGCTCAAGCGATCGGGTCCCTGGCGGCTCGATCAAAAATTCCTCGATCGGCTTCAGCCAATCGAGGACAGCAAGACGCAAGGTTGCACGATCGTCCAGTGTTCGATCCCGCAATTGACCGGTAAGACCGTCAAACACTCTCGGATGTGTATCGATAAAAGCCTGCGCCATAGCATCGACAACGAGCTTAGCCCGGAGATCCCTGTCACAAACATGTTCAAGCCGTACGCTGGCCTCCGCGAACGCCTTGCGGAATATCTCCTGGGTCTCCATCTCGGGAGCGATCAGCAGAGCGACCACTTCGCGGACATATCTGAGGTGTTCCTCCGGTCTTTTGTTATCCCATTGAGTACTGTATGACGTCCCTGCCAGGTGACTCAGTATCTCCGTAAGGTATGTATCTTCCCTTAGGTTTTTATTTTTCTCATATTGAGACCTCAGTCCCGCCCGCACCTCCTCATCAGTGTTAAGCCGTTGGTGGAATTCCCTCGGGGTCAAAAACGTCCATTCAAAGAGCTTGCCCCACCATGCGCCTTCAAACGTGGCGATGCCGAGAGGCGCCAGTTCGCAGGCCGCCACGGTGGGGCGGCGGTTCATGTGTGCAGGAGAGCGGGGGAATTGCGCGAGGAGGGGGCAGAGGGCCTGGCCATCAAAGAACGAGCGAGCAAGCGAACTGCGAGCCGAGAGCGGTGTACTGCTCGCGGCTTGCTGCTTGCCGCCTGCTAACGGCATAGCGGAGGCGATCAGCGCAAAAAAAATCGTCAGCGATACTGTACGGATAAAAGCGCGCGGCATAGGCCCAGATTCTAATGCAAGTCTGCCGGTAAAGATATAGAACGGAAGGCTAAAAATCAGAGTCTGACCGGCCCAGTAATTTATGCGCTGCAATACCCAAAATTTCCTGGGCCTGTCAGCACCGAAAATTTATCCTTTCGCTCCATTTCATTTATGGATCACCCCTGTCATAATCGATTAAATTGGCCGCCTTATGGCCAACGAAACCTATGAATCTCATTATCATCAAACGAACCATCGCCTGCGCACTTGTTGCTGCGCTCATCGCCGACCCTGCTATCGCAGGCCTCTGTGAAGCGCACCTCGTACCTCGTGAAGCGCTGGCCACGAACTCCGCTTCACGCTTCACACTTCACGGGTCGTTTGGGGAGCAGGCGCTCACGCTGCCTGTATTGTTTGCCGATCATTATCTAGGGGGCAAATTGGGATTTAACGCGCGCAGGCTGCCGGGGACATCCTTGATCATCCCGGATTCCCCCGGCGTCCGGACGCATCCGATCTATCCCAATGAGGAGAACAGGCGGCTTATTCATTACCTTGAACCTGCTAACCTTATGCAGGATATCAATAAAGCCATGCACCGGCTGCTTTACGGCAGCAGGAGCCCTGATCCGGAAAACCTTACGGACTACGGCAGAATGATCAACGATTTCTTTAAACGCCATCGTCTACAAAGTATTCGCTCAGGATGGCTCTACGGCCCGGACGGAAGACACATCGAAGCAATGCGCCTGGATGAGTCCCAGCGGCAGGGATATTTCCGCAAAATGGTTTCCGATCTGCCGCACGATTTTCATTCCTGGATCCGTACCGCGCCGATCGCCCCGGGCATCTCCCCTGACGACGAACCCCGCTGCGTCAAAATCGGCCGGGGATCCAACAGCGTGGTCTGGCGGGATCCTGCCACTAATACTGTTTACAAGGAAATTCAGGAAGGCGCGGGGATGGAGGAGGAAGCGCTCGACCTGATGAACCGGATCAACAACGTTCCGACTCTGAAACGGTTCGTGCGCCCCATTTTGAACCGGGTTTTTGACCGGGGATTGTCAAGCAGCGGAGCGATCTGGCTGCGCAAGGCGGTCAAACTCCTCCGACGCACGGACGCTTCAGGAAACGTCCAGTTGAATCTTTCCGGATATCGTCTTGGCATGGAACTCATCCCCAAACGAATGGTACCTGTCAGCATTCATGAGAATGAGCCGGTGACAATTCGAACGCCCTTCCTTTGGGGATCGCGCAGGAAAACTCTGCGAAACTGGGTTGCCCAGCCGTATCAGGAACATTATTTGGCCGACGAAATGGCACAGGCTTTTGCGAATGGTCCAGGACTTGAGGGGGGCCGTGCGCTGATCGATGAAATCCTGGCAGTTCAGGAAGAGTTGTGGGAAAACGGCCTGTGCTACCGCGACAACGCTTTGAATTTCTTCAACGATTACGTCCGGTTCGACGACGGACCCATCTTAATCGCAGACGCGGGAAATCTCACCCAGAACCGCGTTGCCATCCTGCGCCATATCAGGGCCAAAGGCCGTCAGGCTCAGGAGCTTATTCAGAACCCGGAAACCTTTAACTCACTGAGGCCCGTGGCGGCGCAGTTGCGTGGTTGGGCCCCCACACAGGAGGAGGGAAATGCTCTCGTCAAATACTTCCTCGACCGGCTTGCAGCCACCTACAACGAAAACAATTTCTTTAACCATTGGCCTGCGATTCCATCTACGGGAAATCTTCAGACCGATACCGCTTCTACCCTGCCTCCGGTCCCCGAAGACGGGACGCTGATCTTCTCAGACACGCACGGCGATCCGGGGTTATGGGAATGGGCCGTGGCGCTCGCGAAGCATGGAAAACTCCGGAAAGTGATCTTCGCAGGAGATTTTTTTGACCGCCGTGAGAGGAATATCGAAACCTGGCATTTGGCAAATGAGCTGTTGGCATGCCGACCGGGGATCGAAGTCGTTTACCTGCTGGGCAATCATGACGCGTATATGGTCGGCTCCGTTTTGTTCCATAAGCCCGGGGACACGGGCCGCTGGATCAGCGCGGGCGGCAGTGCCTTTCTGCGGGAAGCTGGTCTGGGGTGGCGTGTACCGCTCATCCGGGGACTGTCAGCGGTCCGGCATATTTCCAGGACTATGCCGCCCATCCGCAGCGGCGTTGAGTTCCTGCTGCGGGCCCAGGCCGGGCGGCTTGGAGAAACTACGGAACTTCGCGATGTCGCGGCATGGCTTATGGAAAACTGCGGCATTGTTCATTACGACGGCCACGGCAATCTGGTTGTCCATGAAGGATTCTCTCCTTCCGCAGGCAAAGAGGCATTGATCGCGCTCGAAAATGACTGGAACCTGCAGCGGGGCGGAAGTCCGGATCGCGAGCAGGCGAAAGGATTGCTGAATCGTTACCGCGAAGGAATCTTCAACGTCGACAGGAAAGCATGGCTGAATACCCTTGCGGATGCGGATAGCGTTGCGCAAATTCTATCCAGCGCAGGAGCGCGGCGTCTTTTCTTCGGTCATAACCCTCAGAAAGATCTCTTTGAAGGCGCGGGGGAAGTTTACGGCGTCGCAGCACAGGGGTTCATTCATTTCGCCCCGGAAGGCATGTTCTGGGTGCCGCGCTCCGGCGCGCCCCGTCTTGTACGACCCGCCGGCGAACCCCAATCGTCTGATCTCCCTCAAGCTGGTTCTCCTGATAAGCCGGATTTAGGTCCCGGCGCGGTCTTACGTCCTGGAACGCTGCTGGGCCAAGTGGATTCCTCATTGGCATCCATGGGACTGCGCCATGACTCCGGACAAGCCGGCGTGTTATCCCCGAATAATGGCGAATGGTTACCGAATGTCGATTTGACGGACGACGAAATTAAGGCCTATCTCGGGCAGAAGACGCTTGACGATGCAAAAAAGGAAGGCAGGCAATTTTACATTCGGCGGCTGGATCCCACAAAGGATATTCATTTCATTCAGGAATGGGAACGGCAACGCGACGCTGACGAGGAATGGATTCAACGTTGGGAGGCGAAGAGACGTTCTCTGGTTGATTTGCTAATGTCCGATGAGACCTGCGATCTCATGTTCGGGTTGTTTTCAGAATCCAAAGGAGAGAAGCGTCTGGAGGGATACATCGGGTTTCATCTGAAGAGAAAGGAGGATATTCTCGGACGAGGAGGGTCTTGGATTTTTCTAGACCAAATAGAACTCTACTATCGCAATATCGGATCCACGGCCGATATTCCAGGAATCGCCGATCTTATGATGGATGTTTTCATCAAATACCTGATGGAGTCGGGCTTTATCGAGTATGGAATAACTATGTACCCCATGACGCCGGGATCAGAGGCCATGGCTGATCGATGGAATATGGATTATCTGGGAGGGCGTGACCGAGGGTTTACATCCGCGCACATGCAGGCAATATACGCGGGACATTCGCTGGAATCCCGGTTTAATTTTGGCCCCGGCGCGGCCGCCCGCCGCGCTGATAATGCTGATACCCCGCGCGCTGGTCGTTGTAAACTGCAGGAGGCCGCCTGAGAGAGATCAGGCTAGAAATTACGTTAATGAAGAAAATTCAAACCGCCATAACCCTGCTACTGGTTATTACGATGAGCATCATACCTGCGAGCCAGGGTTTCGCCGCCTGCGCGAATATCGACACCTCGGGGGCCGGGACATTTCGCAACGAGACTGCCGCCGTTTATGGGAGTCAGGCGTTGGCCTCACCGCTGGTTGGTGCACAAATTTATCCTGAAGGAATTGCACAAACAGCACGTGTGCGGATTATCCGGGCGATACCGCATCGCAGTCATTTTGCCGCCTTTCGGAAATTTAGCGCAGTGGCCTGGTTAACCGGCTGGCTGCAGTTCGGCCTTTTGAGCACAACGATGGCGGATGTACTACGCACCGGCACGATCTCCCATCATCCGCTTTGGCTGGCACCGTTGATCGGAATCATGGGATTCATGGGAATCATTTTTCGCCGACAAGCTCCACGTCCCATGACCCCGATGTTGGCATCCCGTTACATTCTTTATCAATATCTTGCCAATAAAGTTTTCCTGCAAGCCGAACAGCACGCCAAGGCAACCCAACGATCAGATGGAGCGCATCCGTCGAGTTTATTATGGACTCTCCTGGCAGCAGACCCGACAGGCAGACTCATTTCAAAAAGATGGTGGTCCTCCTTCGACGCGATCAGAGAGCCAATTAATGTAGGAACCGATGATGACCGGATCACCGCATCCGCAACTCTGCCGTTATTGGCTATTACCGCGCCAACTTCTTTTGCACTAAACCGAGCGATGCCATTATTTCTCTTTATTCTGGGATATGAAAACACACCGGCACAACAGGCCCTTGTCTACGGTCTGAGCCAACTGCCAGATAAATTGGTTTCCAACGGTGTCTCAGGGGAAGACCTTCAAAACCAATTAACCATTCTTCTCGGAATGTTTGAGGAAACTGTCAATACAGTTAAAGGAAGTAACCTAGTGCGTCTTGCTGGGGCGCTTAGTAGCCTCATAAATATATTTATTCTGGTTGAACGGTCCGGCGGCAAAATGCAAGGAAGGACCTGGAACAGGATTTTGAATTTGGTTGAGAATGTAATGAATAGGTCCGACGAACCTGCCGCCCGTGAAGCAGGCACTAGAGCCTTATCCACGCTGGCCGAGGCCGTTCCCCCTGCCGGCTCGCCGTCATTGATTTCCAAGCGTTGGGGACAGGTTAATGAACTTTTCACCAAGGCGCTCGGCGACGACGATCCGCTGGTTAGGGCTACTGCCGCGAAAGCACTGGGAACATATGCCGAATCCTGGACCGGTATGCCTCCCAAAGCCGGGCCGCGCGATGCTTTTATCACAATGATGATTTTTTTCACCCGAACTGTTTTTGACGATCCCGACCCTGCCGTGCGTGCTGCCGGCGCCGCCGGTCTTGGTAACCTAGCCAAATATTTCGCCGTTGCTGATCCCACTGAAGGGATGTGGGACTCGATTTGGATTGGCCATTATCTCAGGGCCATGGCGGATACCGCACAAACCGTCCGTATAGCCACAATCAGCGGTTTGGGCAATCTGGCTTCTGCCATTTCCGGGCTCAAAGATGGCGAAAATATTTTGGGCAGTCTTTGGTGGAGATGGGGCTACTACCCCGCTATCCAAGAAAATGATCTAAATATCCAATCGGCTGCAGCAGGCACACTCGATGCTACAGCAAGAGCTTTTAATGGGAAGGAATTATCAATAAACTCCATCCGTGAATTCATATTACCCGCCTTTGATGAGGCCGCCAGACACCCTCATCCAGCGGTCAAAGCCGGAGCTGCAAATGGTTTGAGCAGTCTTATGACCCTGTTGGTGGAAAAGGATCCTTCTGGAATCCTTGTGGACGCACAATGGCCGGCCCTCGTGAGGCCGATGCTGGAAAATGAAAACCTTGTTGTGCGTAAAGCAATGGCACGGAACTGGGTGGGACTTTCGGAGGTTCTGCTCATATTAGATCCCTCCGGCCAACGCCTGATGGATGAAGTGCCCGGCTTTGAGAAATTATTTGAGGGGACAAAGGAGGAAGGCCGCGCCGCCAGCGCGGCGAGACTCGGAGAATTCGCGGAAATGCTGAACCGGCTGGATCCTACGGGGAATCATTTCCCACGACAATGGGAATGGCTCCGAGGCCGATTCTATTACTGTCTATATGATGGTTCCGAACATGTCCGCCGGGAAGCGGCCAAACAGATGGGGACTTACGGTAAAGCGCTGCTGTCTGTGGACCCCTCCGGCAACCGGTTGCTTTCTGAGTGGCTCCCATTGTGTGACCACGCGCTCGGTGATAAATCCCAAAACGTATCGATGAAGGCCATTGCCAGTTTGGGGGAAGTAACCAGGGAAAGCGATCCAAAAATGCAGGACCCTGAGCCAGAAACCTTATGGCACTCACTCGACCAGATGTCTGTTGTTCTTGGAACCAATGTTTTCCCGACCGCTTGCGCTGAACTGGCTATTCTGACATTGTCACAGGGTACACCGACCAAGTTGCGGAAAGCTTCTACGGCATGGCCCATGGCCGTAGATCTCTTAACGACCATCCCGGAACCGTCGATGCTTCCGTCGAAATTGGGGGAAGAACTGACCGCAACCGCTGTCCGGGCCTTACAGCGCCACGGCGAAAAACTCAAACCCGCTGTTATATCGCAGGCCTATAAAACATACTTTCACACAACGGTTCTGCCGAAGGGGCGTCACGGCCCTAAAGATTTACTTGCACATATTGTGCTGGATTTTGAACTGAAGCGCCTGGGGCTCTCTTCTGATCTGACAATATTTTTGCGGGAAGAAAGAAGTTCGCCGTCCAATGCAGAATTGATGCCGTTGATTTCCCGCCTGGCGGAAAATGATGCGCTCTTCGTAGAAGCTGTCAGAGGTTATTCCTTGCAGAAACCGACCGATTTGTTTTACACAAGAGAGGAACAGACTGTTTATTGGCAGAGCGTTGAGAAGATTCTCCTGACAGCGGCACGCGACGCCGCGGCATACGAAGCTCTTCATATAGAGCACCGTTTACGTCCGATTCTTACCGGGTACAAGGCCTCTTCCGACGAGCTGAGCCGTGCTGGCGGGATTATTCATTTCATGTACCTGAATACCTTCACGACGTGGGCCCCCCCGTCGTCATCCTCCGCGGTCGTCAGCGGGGGATCCATCATTTCCATTTGATTTCTCTTT
>Ga0181520_10002175_pt1 | contig 37200 bp, 25 predicted proteins | sample PEATcosm2014_Bin_29_FD_132451 | JGI IMG/M metagenome (GOLD analysis project Ga0181520, IMG submission 132451) | Peatland microbial communities from MTU Mesocosm Facility, Houghton, MI, USA - PEATcosm2014_Bin02_30_metaG | ecosystem: Environmental > Terrestrial > Soil > Wetlands > Peat | place... | reverse complement strand
GCATTCTGGACGCCTTTGACCCTGAAAATCGCGGGGGATTGGGGGATGCAATCCCCCAAGGTGTCAGAGCCGTTCAGCGATCTTGCCGTTTTGCCATTCGACCAAAGATTCTCGTCTGACAAGACACTAGCGTGGCGTTTCAACGTAGACGGAGAGAACCTCTCTCAGCAGCGCCGCGAGTGACACGCCCTTGCCCTCGGCCATCGCATCAAGGGACTCCACCAGATCGCAAGGCAGCCAGACCTGGAGAATCCGGCATGGGCGGCCCTCTTTGTCTCGCCGTATGGCCTGGCCTAATGCCGCATCTTCGCGCGTCGAAAGCTCCTCGCCGTCGTTCGCCTGCTCATCAAGCCACTGAGCGATCTGCGCCTTGATCTCATCTCTCACCCGCCGGCACACGGCCAGCTTCTCCTCATCGGTGCCCACGGTCTTCGCGGGGTCGTCGAACGGCCAGTGCAGGCGCTCGAACTTGCCGGGAAGGAACGGGCAGTTCTCGTTGGCATTGTCGCAGACGGTGATGACGACATCGAAGTTGAGGTCATCGAGATCGTCGACGGACTTCGTCACTCCGCCGCTGATGTCGATCCCCAGTTCCGCCATCACTTCAATGGCGGGGGGGTAGATCTCAGCCGCCGGGGCGGTTCCGGCGCTGACGACCTCGTAGCGGTCGCCGGCCATCGTCCGCAGAAGGCCTTCCGCCATCTGGCTGCGGCAGGAGTTTCCGGTGCACAGAAACAGCACTCGCTTCTTCGTCGCGCCATGAATGTCCGACATACCGATCGTCTCCTTTGCGGTCAATGGATCACCGCTCATGCTAACTACGCTTCCTTGATCCACTCCACGATCTTCGCGACTTCTGGCACCTTGCCTGCTGCCCTGACCTTGCCGTTGATGGCGAGGCCGGGGGTGGACAGGATGCCCGCCCTGGCGATGTCGACCGCCTTGTCTATCTTCTCCAATTCCGCCTCGATGCCCGCTTGGCGGACCGCCTCTTCGGCGTGTTCGAGAGTCTGCTTGCACTTCGCACAGCCGGGACCATACACCGTGATCTTCATACCCAAGTCCTCTCCATAATAGACGATGCGCTACCTGACGACCAATCCGGGCGTTCCATTGGGGAACACCGCGTAGTTGAACAGATAACCTATGATGATGATGGCGACCATGACGACGCCGGCGAAGATCGCCAGGAGCTGCCACTTGACGACCTGGCGCAGGATAATCATCTCGGGGATCGAGATCGCGACAATCGACATCATCAGCGCCAGAGCAGTCCCGATTGGCACGCCTTTCTCCACCAGCGCCTGCACGATGGGGATCGTCCCGGCGGCGTTCGAGTACAGCGGGATGCCGATGAGCACCGCAAGCGGCACCGCGAACGGGTTGTCCCTGCCCGCGACACGGGCTACGAACTCCACCGGCACGTAGCCGTGGATGCCGGCTGCGAGCACGACGCCCACCAGAACCCACGGCCCGACGCGCTTCATCAGGTCCTTCGTGTAAGACTTCGCGTAGTCGAGGCGTTCCGCCCACGTGGGCTCTTTGATGTCCGTTTCACCCATCTGTACTTCCCACACGTAGGGCTCCACGTAACGCTCCAGGCGCAATCGACCGATGACCAGCCCGGCGACAATCGCCATGACGACGCCCGTGGCCACGTAGATACCCGCCACTCTCCAGCCGAACAACGTGAACAGCATCGCGAGCGCGACCTCGTTGACCGTCGGGGCCGAAATGAGAAACGACATCGCGACACCGAGCGGAATGCCGCTTTCCATGAAACCGATGAACAGCGGGCAGGCCGAGCACGAGCAGAACGGGGTCACGATGCCGAGGAGAGCGGCCAGGATGTTGCCCAGCCACTCGCGCTTGCCGCCGAGCAGTTTGCGGGAGCGTTCGGGGGAGAAGAAGCTGCGGATGACTGCCACGCTGAACACGATGACCGTCAGCAGGAACAGGATCTTGAGAACGTCCCAGGCAAAGAACTGCACCGCGCTGCCGAGGTGGCTTTGCGGGTCCAACCCCATCAGCCGGTAGGCGATGAAATCGCCGAAGCTCTTGAATGGCCCTTTCCACCACGGAGCGGACATCGTCAACATGATCTCAAGCTGTCTCTCTGCGCTAATTTGCCTATCCGCATATTTGCATAGATGGGATGTGCAAACAGCTACTCGCCGGGGGCGCACTGATCCCGGCTGGCTGTCTCGTACCTGCCCCGGTCTTCGACGACCTGGGGGTCATCCTCAAGCCACTCGGCGACGAGCGCGAGCACGCGACCGACGGGGCTGTCGCTGTCTGCTGCGGCGAGGGAGTATTCGACCCACTGCGCATCGCGAGCGTCCGATACCAGCCCGGCGTCGCGCAGAATGCGCAAATGCCGGGAGACGCGGGGCTGCGGCATGAGCGTAGCCTGCACCAACTCGCAAACACACGCGGGCCGGACCTGCAGGCATTTGAGGATTCGCATCCGGTTCTCATCGGCCACGGCGTCGAGGACGCGGACCTGGTCTCGCATTTGCATGGTTACTTGCTCACTTGGGTGAGTATGTATATTCGCATATCCAAATATGCAGCTATTATGCACGGAACGGATGGCGCTGTCAAGGGGGAGGCAGCGGTCGGTCCGGGAACGGCAAAGGGAACAGAATGGACAGGATTCGGAAGATAGTCGTCACGCCGGGTTCCAGCACTCTAAAACGATGAGAATGACGGCGATGGCGGGCGCCCGCCCCACGCGCGACAAGATTGTCGCGCCCACTCCATTCTCCAAGCAGAGCCGTGAAAATCACTCTCCGACCCATCTGGGTGAAGTAGTACTTGTATGCTTTCCTGATCTTCTTGATCACGCCGTGTATGCGCAATCGTTTCAGCAGGCGCGATACCTGGGAACTGGACCACTCCGGTAGCGCGCGGCGCAGCACCCGCTTGGTGATGCCGCTGCTGCTGATGCGGTAAAAGCAGGACAATGCACCAGCGATCTTGGACGAATACCGTTCGAGCAAAGAAGCCATCATTGACACCCGTGTCGTGGATATGAACTGATGGCCCGACCGATTCGTCCCAGCAGAAGCGAACCCTTGTTTGGTTCTGGCTACGCCGGGCTAGTATCGTGCAAGTTGTTTTGCGTTCGAGACGCGCAGGAATCTGAGCTATGTAAGCGCGGATAGGCCTGCTGTCTAGCGGTGGGCAGAACCAACCACGCCGCCCAGCTCAACGCTCTCGCGGTCGGTGGTCGACTGATCGGCTGTCGTGGGACGAAGTCGACTGAGATGCTGGTTCTATTCTCGCTATGTCCGCGAGTGCGTGAATGGAGAAGCCGGTTCTGGGGCCAGACTTAGGATACGCGTCAAGTTTGTTGACGCAGTGAGCTCTGACTTCGCGGTTTCGCCAGCCAGTATCTGTGAATTCACAGTAGGTCGAATGTGCCGGAGCTGATCGTCTCCCGGATGTCGATGTCCTGCAGGCTCCTGATGACGCCTGTACCGACCATATAGGGGCGCGACTGTGCTATTCGACAACTTGGGCAGGCAATCGCGCACCCCTCTTCTCGTTCGGAGGATGTCTACCGCCGGCAGGGCGCAACTGTCCGCAGGACAGGGTAAGATGGGGCGCGACCGATCCCGGACGCATACGCATCTCGCTGAGGGTCGCTTCGCGCCAAGCGTCCTACTGCGGACGCGGCGACACGGCAACGTCACGCCGCCCTCCGCTTCCTATTCCCTCAAGGAGCATCATCGCGCCCGTAATGGCTCGTTTGGGATCTTGCGCCACTTGGGCAAGCTTCACATTTATGAGGTGATAGCAAAAGTCGCTGCGTCGTCTGTAGGAGCGGTCTCCAGACCGCGATTGCCGTTAATATGCCGCCATAATGACATACATTAGTCATTATTTATTTCATTATAGCGGGAATAACGGCTTGTTCGCACTCTGGAGAGTGCTCCTACAGACTTTTGCAATCGCCTCTCATATCGGGGAATTGCGGCACGCAGGATAGTCTTGTAGCCGCCAAGGGCGACTACAGTCTGTCACTTCCGTCGTTGGGTACGGCGCAGCTACCGACGGTCATCAACCAACGATCAGAGGACGCACCCGAAACGGTCCCATCCCACCCCGTGCCGGGAGGGGAACGGCTACGAGCCGGCAGGACTTGCACCGGGCCCATTCGCTCGGCTCGACTGGGAATGCGCGCTCGGACGACTGCGCGAACTCGGAACAAACGGTCGGTCTATGTACAAATCACATCCGTAGGCCGTGCTCCTGGGCATACGTGGCTGAGGCGACCGTTTGCCTCGCCACCCCAAGCCCGGCGCTTACAGGGGGCCTGCCGCTACCGGCGGCCTGGAGAAGCAGCATGTCGGATTGCACGAAAGTTCTGGTTGTGGGCTGGGATTCAGCCCCGCCGCAGGAGGTTTTCGGGGACTGGCGCAGCAGCCTGCCAAACCTGAACGGACTGATGGATCGTGGCGTGTGGGGACGCTTGCGAAGCACCGACCCGCCGATTACGGTTCCCGCATGGACCAGCATGCTGTCCTCGAGGAATCCCGGACAGCTCGGGTTCTACGGTTTCCGCAACCGCAAGGCGGGGTCCTATGCTGACAAGTGGATCGCCACGTCCGCAGCGGTAAAGGTGGACCGCATCTGGAATATCCTGTCTCGTGAGGGCAAGCGATCCTGCGTTCTGAATGTGCCGCAGACCTATCCGGTGAGCGCCATCGACGGGGTCATGGTGGCCGACTTCCTGACACCGAACAATGGCAGCGTCTACACCTACCCGGCCTCGCTGAAGGCCGAAATCGAGCGTATCGCAGACGGCTATGTGATCGACTGCGCGAACTATCGCACCGAAGACAAGCGGGGACTCCTCGAACAGATACATGTGATGACGGAGAAGCGCCACAAAGTGGCCACAACCCTGTTGCGCGACTACGGGACATGGGACCTGTTCATGGCCGTCGAAATGGGTCCCGACCGGCTGGCCCACGGCTTCTGGCAGTACGTTGACCCGCGACACCGCAAGTACCGGCAGGGAAACCCTTTCGAGACCTGCGCGCGCGACTACTATGCGCTGCTCGACCGTCAACTGGGGGAACTATGCGACCTGGCGGGGCCTGAGGCCGTGGTGCTGGTCGTGTCCGATCACGGCACCAAGCGGATGGACGGCTCTCTGAACGTCAACGACTGGCTGATCGAGGAGGGGTTGCTCGTCCTGCGGCGGCAGGCGGAGGGCGTGACGAGGTTCCGAGAGGAGAATGTTGACTGGTCGCGGACAGTGGCCTGGGCGTGGGGCGGCTACTATGCCCGGATATTCCTCAATGTCGCCGGCCGCGAGCCGCAGGGCATCGTCGTCCCCGAAGACTACGAGAGTGTTCGCGATGACCTCATTCGCCGTCTGGAGGCGATCCCCGACGACCAGGGCAGGCGCATGAGTACCAAGGCATTGCGGCCGCAGGACATTTACAGAGGGCCGCAAGTCGGCCAGGCCCCGGATCTGATTGTGTACTTCGACGATCTTTTCTGGCGCGCCGGCCAAGACATCGGCCACGACACACCGTACTCGTTCGATACCGAGATCGGGCCGGACGACTCCGTACACGACTATGACGGCATTTTCGTGATGGCTCGCCCGGGCGACCGGCGCGGGCGCTTGAGCGGGGGATTGCACTGCATGGATGTGGCGCCGACCATCTTGCACGCTCTGGGGGTGGCGGTGCCCCCAGCGATGGAGGGGAGAATCATCTTCTGATCTCCGCCCCACGCGGCCTCGGCCCATCCTGGCCCCCACCACCCGGCTAAAGATACCCCAGGGAATGCAGGTGCTCCTCGATTTGCTCCCGTTCTTCCTCCGTGTAGACGGCCGTGTCTCCCGCTGTGTCGCCCATAGAACACGGCTCACTCCAACGAACCGGGTGCGCCGCAAGCATTCCTGGCTCGATCGCCGCGAGGATCGGGCGGCCGTCCATGTCGTTCGGGATGGATTCATCCAGCAGGTAAAGGACCGTCGGGGCGATGTCGGCAAGGTTGCTCTCGGGCAGACGCCCCACATGCTGAACATCGGGTCCCGCCATGAACAGGATCCCTAAGTGCGAGTGGAAGCCGCGCGGCGGCGCCAGCGTGACGACGACCTGCTCCTGAACGTCAATCAGGGGAGCGACGAACCCCTCCAGCATTCGTCCGCTCACGGTCAGGTACCGGCTATCCGCGGGAACGGCGACGAGGTCCGGGCCTTCAGAGGCATAGGGGCCCGCGTAGAGGGCCGACCCGGGCAGGACATCCTCGTACACCAGGCTTCCGTTGAGCGGATCGGTGACCGACAGGATCAGCTCTCGAATCCTCGCCGTGAGCGCTGGAACATGCTCCGGAGGCACGATGCCCTGGGGGTCTCGTCCCTGGATATTGAGCCGGATTTGCCCGTAGTTGCCCCACGGAGCCGCCGCTGTGCGCGACCAGTCCACGACGGCGTCGGCCTGGTAGGCCGAGACCCGAGGCCGGACGGCCCTTGCCAGCGGGGCGATGAGGCGAGCCAAGAGAGGGGTGGCGCGCTTGGTTGCCGTCCAGAGCCTCAGCGCGGCTCTTGCGAGGCGACGTCCGCTCTCGATGCTGGCCGCCTCGTGGGTTCTTGCCGACGTGTAGGCGAGCAGCCCGTGGTCCAGGAACAGCTTCTCCAGGTTCACCAGGCGGTCCACGACCTCACCCCCGTGGTCCGAGACTATCACGAAGTTGGTGCTGGGGGACGCCCACTCGCTGATGAAGGCTCCGACGCGGTCATCGACGAGGCGGTAGGCCCTCACCACGCGGCCGTCGAGGTCGAGGCTGCTCACATCGCCCGGCCTCATCTCCTGTGGAAGAGCGCAGTGATGGGCCCAGTCGGGGAGATGCAGGTGGGTCATGCACACGTCGCATGGGAACTCCCGCAGCAGGCCGCGCATGATCGAAGCGATCACGCCCATGCGGTCTTGGGCCGCCACGGGATCGCGCATCATGAGTTCGGGGTCGACCGGGGAAAGGGCATAGCCCTCGGCTGCCTCTTCGACGATACGGGAGGCGCGCTCGGGGTAAACGCAGCCGGGACCGAGGTTGGGGGTGTCAAAGCCGGGCACCTGAAATCCGCTCAGGTGTTCGGGCGGATAGGTGCCGGGCACGTTGAATGTACCTACTCGGTACCCCCGATCGCTCAGTAAGCGCCACACGGTAGTCGCACGACGACGAGAGGCAACGGGGGCGCCTATGTCCCTGCCGTCCATGGATACCCAGTCGAAGACACCGTGCTTGCCGGGGTTCTTGCCTGTGAGGAGGGATGTCCACGCCACCGGCGTAATGGGCGGCACGGTGGATCGTATCGGCCCCCAGGCACCCCTGTCGGCCAGGTTCTGCAGATTGGGCAGGTCCCCCCGCTTCATCAGCAAGTCAACGATGCGGTAGTCGGCTCCGTCGATGCCAAGCACGAACAGACGCGGTTTTTCCGATGGGCTCATTTCGAGAGAACTCCCGGGGGCGAAGCGAGGCGAACGCACGTCTGGGAACGTCGTGAGTGGCGGCCGATGGTCGTCATAGCTCGTGAACCGAAAGCATCGCAGCGCATATCATGCTATCCCGCACTGCGATACATGACGTTTGGGCAACCGCTTTGTTCGTGAGTTTGGTGGAGAATGCCCGCTTTTGTCCGTCCTTGAACGGCCCGCGTCTCGACCCTTTGAAGGCGCCCTGAGTAGAAACGATGCTCCTGCCCCTCGTTTCGGGTTCGCTCGCTGATTGTAGGTACGACTGCCGCAAGCATGGCATCAGGGAACGGAGCAGGACACAGGATGGATGGGGGACTTGGGGGATCGTTCCGTAGAAGCATAACCTCCACGGCTTGTCGTTTGTCCGTTGAATGCGGCCTGACTACCGCCGATCACGTACCAGTGCCGCGCCGCTTTTCCAACCGGCGGATGAAGCGCTCGGAATGTTGTCAGAGGCTGACCGTATCCTGAGATGAAGGGCGAACGGCATTGGACCACGGAGACACAGAGGGCACAGAGAACGACAGGGAAACGGCCTGCCCCACGATAGGCGTTAAGGGACGCTGCCGTTCTCTGTGTCATCTGTGTCTCGGTGGTCAATCGCCGTCCATTTCTCGGCAGGGCATCTCATTGCCGAGCAGGACCGCGCAACCGGCACAGTAATACTACCGAGGTCATTGCAAAAGTCGCTGCGTCGTCTGTAGGAGCGGTCTCCAGACCGCGATTGCCGTCAATACGCCGCGATAGAGACATGTTTTCGTCTCCATAGACGCTATTTTGGCACACTACGGGGTCCGGTCGCACTCTGGAGAGTGCTCCTACAGACTTTTGCAATTGCCTCTACCTACAATTGAAAGACGCGCCCCCTCGTTTCGCTTCTAGTGACACCCCTTGAGCGTTCTGCTATACTCACGCTCGTCCGACGGATGAACCGCTCGGACGCCTGAAACGTCGTTTGCTCGGAGCGATGCGAGTTGCTGGAGAAACTTGAAGCGGCCCTGCAAACGGCCCTCGAAGGCACCCTGGGCAAACTCCTTCCCGGGAAGCTGCATCCCCTGGAGATCGCCCCGCCGCTTCGCGATGCGATGCGCGACGGCAAGGTCGTCAGCACGGCGGGAACATTCGTCCCGAATGAATATGTTGCGTTCCTGAACCCGGCGGATCACGGGCATCTCGCGCCGCTTTTGGAGGACGTTCAGGGACAGCTCGCGGCTTACCTCGCGCAGTATGCGGCGTCTGAGGGCTTCTCCGCCGGGCCGACGGTGTCGGTGCTCATCGCTTCCGATCCGAACGTGCGCCCGTTGCGGGTGAGAGTCGATGCCAAGTTTTCGGACCGCCCCACGGGGTGCCGACTGAGCGTGCGGGCCGGTGTTCAGCAGCGCGAGTCGTTCGAGGTTGAACGCAGCGCAGTCATCGGGCGGGGGAGCGAGTGCGACATCTGCCTGCTCAATGAGGCGGTCTCGCGCCGCCACGCCGAGATCGACTGGCATTACAACGGTTACGTCCTGCGCGATCTGGACAGCCGCAACGGAACTTTCGTCAACGGGCGGCAGATCGTGGAACAGCAACTGAACGAGGGCGATCTTATCGAGGTTGGACTCGTGCAGTTGCATTTCTCCCTGAGAGCGGATTAGCGATGGTGCCGATAGGCCTGGTTATGACGGTCGGCAAGTTTGTACTCGTCGGCCTGATCTATCTGTTTGTGGTGCTGGTGTTCCGAGCGCTTCTGAAAGACATGTCAGCGGCGCAGCCGGCGGCGATCGCCCCTGCCACTGTTAGGCCGCCTGTTCCGGCGCGCAGCCCCACTTTCCGTGCGGCGACGGCCTCGGCGACTGCGGCGGCCCCACCGGTCACTGCAGTTTCGGCGCCCGCTGCTCCTACCGCAGCCGGGCCCCTTGCGGCCGGGGGAACTCCGTCGCTGGTTGTAGAGTCATCGCCGGAGGACGGGTTGAATGTCGGCATGGCTTTCCCGCTGACGGCTGCGGTGACGATCGGGCGCGCGGGCGAGAATGCGATTGTCTTACCCGACCGCTTCTCATCCAGCCACCATGCCATCATCTTCCTCCAGGACGGCAAACGCGTCCTGCGCGACCGCGGCAGCACGAACGGCACGATGCACAACGGGCATCGGCTCGAGGGCGACGTCGAGGTCAAGGCGGGGGACCGCATTCAGATCGGGACGACGGTATTTCGGCTGAGCGAGGGCGAGTGAGCGGCAACGGCCTTAACACCTTGGGGGATTGCATCCCCCAAACCCCTGCAATCTAAACGTCAAAGGCCTTTGGGGATGCGGGGGTCTGGGGCAAGATCGCATCGCGATCGCCCGGCAATCATCCAGGATGCAAAGGCCGTTCAGTGATCCTGGCACTTTAGCATTCGTCGAACCGATCTGTCGGGAATTCAAGATCGACAAAGCACTATCCAGCCTCCTGCACCGAGGGTGTTACACGATTTCCGCCTCACGTCGCCGTGAACTGGTACTCTTGTGCCTGAGCGCCCTCATCATGGCGCTGGGGCTGTTTCTGGTCTGTGTGGCCGACGGGGCGCCCTTCGACCAGGTCACCCGCGTGGTGGCGATTGCGGCGGCGATTATCGGGGCTACGTTCCTGCTCGATCTGAGCGGGGCGCGGCGCGATCATCTGCTTCTGCCGATTGTGTCCTTGCTGTGCGGGTTGGGCATCGTCATCCTGTGGCGATTGCAGCCCTATCTGGCGACCAAGCAGCTTCTGTGGATGGTCATCGGCGTAGCGGTGATGACGGCGTTGTACTTCCTCATCGACGATGTCCGCAGTTTGGCGCGCCTGAAGTACACTTGCGGGATCGGCGCGATCCTGTTGATCGTGCTGACGATGTTCATCGGCGAGGAGCGCAACGGCGCTCGGCTGTGGGTCAGTCTGATCCCAGGCTTCTCGTTCCAGCCGACCGAGTTAGCGAAGATCCTGCTGACGATGTTCCTCGCCGGCTACCTCGCCGACAAGGGAGAGATCATCCAGGTCGGCACCGGGCGGCGTCACGGGCTGCCCGCGGTGGAGTTCCGCTTTCTCGCGCCGGTGCTGCTCATCGCGTTCCTGGGCGTCGCCGTGTTCGTTCTGCAAAAGGACCTCGGGGCGGCGCTCCTCATCATGGGCGTCTTCATCGCCCTCATGTATCTGGGCACCGGCCGGGGCGTGTATTCGGTCATCGGCCTGATCGCTTTCGTGATCGGCTCGGCGGCGGCGTACCACGCGTTTCCCTATGTGGCCGCGCGGATCGATATGTGGCTGAACCCGTGGTCCGATCCAGGGCACAAAGGCTTCCAGGTTCTGCAGTCACTGTTCTGTCTCGGCGAGGGCGGTGTGTCGGGGGCGGGCATCGGCCTGGGGACACCCAAGAGCCTCCCCGAGCCGAGCACCGACTGCATTTTCTCGGTGTTTGCCGAGGACACAGGTCTGATGGGCGGCGTGGGGCTGCTCTTGCTGTTCATGATTGTCTCGGTGCGCGGGTACTGGATCGCGTGGACATCGCGAGACCGCTTCGGTGCGCTGCTGGCCGCCGGCTTGAGCACGGTTTTCGCGCTGCAGACAATCGTCATCGTCGGCGGAGTGATCAAACTGACCCCTCTGACCGGCATCACCTTACCGTTCGTGAGCTACGGCGGCACTTCCGTGATCGTCAATTTCATCGCGCTGGGGCTGCTGCTTTGTGTGTCGAGGGACTGTTCGACCGTAGCGGAGGAGTGACCGGCCTGCAAATAGGTCGAGCCGTTCGCCGTTTCGTTTTTTGCCGTGATTCTGCGTTTTGCGTTCAGCGTTTTGCGTTTCCCTCTCCCATGTCTCAACTTGGCGACAACATCCGACGATTAGCTTACGTTCCGGTCCTGGGCTTCCTGGTCCTGTGCGTCTTCCTGGGCTACTGGCAGGTGCTCCGGGCGGACGAGCTTCGCGACAGCAAGTATAACAACCGCGGAGAGCAGCGGCGCAGGCTGATCAAGCCGGGGCGGATCCTCGCTCGCGACGGCAGCGTGATCCTCGACTCCGAGCAAGGCCCGGATGGGTGGATCCGCAAGTTTGCGGACCCGGAAGTCTACTGCCATCTTACGGGGTACGACTACAAGACGGGCCTGCAGCGCGGCTTGCAGGATGCCCTGACGGCTCAAGGGAAGTATGAGGACCCGTGGCGGAACCTGATGTCGGGGCGGCCCTCGGGATGTGACGTCGTGCTGACCATCGACCCGTCGGCGCAGCGGATCGCCACCGAGGCCTTCCGAGGGCGCAAAGGGGCCGTGGTGGCGCTCGACCCGCGCACCGGGGCGGTGTTGGCGCTGGTTAGCGCGCCAGCCTATAAGCCGGAGGATGTCCTCAAGGACGAGTACAGTTACGAGTTATTCCGCCAGAATCCGGATTCGCCGGAGCTTTGCCGACCGCTGCAGGGCCTGTACCCGCCTGGCTCGGTGTTCAAGGTTTTCACTGCCGCGGTGGGGATCGACCTTGGCCTCACTACTCCTAAAACACAGTATGTGTGCACCGGGCAGCTTAAGGTCGATCACTCGGTGGTGAAGTGCCGCAAACCGGAGGGGCACGGGAAGCTCGACCTCACCTGGGCGCTGGCCGACTCGTGCAATGTGACCTTCGCGCAGGTGGGCCTGAAGATCGGGCCGGACCACTACGCGGACTACATTAAGCGTTTCCATCTTCTCGATCCGTCCCTGCTCCCGATCGAGGGCGTGACGGGTCGAATGGCGGATTTCAAGGGCTTCAAGGGCCGCATCCAGCTCGCCAACGCCGCATACGGGCAGGGGCTTGACGCCCTGACACCTTTCTCCATCGCCCGGATGGTTGCGGCCATTGCCAACAAGGGCGTGGCGTTCCAGCCGTACATCGTCCAGCGCATACAGACGCCAGAGGGCACGCTGGTCGAGGAAGGCGGAGCCCAGTCTTTTGGGCAAGTGATCCAGCCGGCCACGGCGCGCCAGGTCACGCAGATGATGATCGATGTGGTCGAGAAAGGCACGGGCAGACGAGTTCGCATTTCGGGCGTGAAGATCGCCGGCAAGACGGGTTCGGCTGAGAATCCGCATGGGCAGTCCCACGCCTGGTTCGTCGCCTTCGCCCCGGCAGACGACCCACAGGTCGCCATCGCCGTGGTCGTGGAGAATGCGGGCGCAGGCGGCGAGATCGCCGCGCCCATCGCCAGAGACGTCATGCGGGCGTTGCTGAAGGCCGCGAGCTAGGGAACCTCATCCCCGGCCCATAACGGCGCCTCACCCCCCTGCCCCCCTCTCCACGCGTGGAGAGGGGGGAACGACAACGGCGAACGGCCCCACCCCGCCCGCTGCGCGGGCACCCCTCCCGTGCCGGGAGGGGAAGGGCTGACGGTGCCTCACCCTGACCTGCCTGCAGCGGGCAGGCTCCTCTTCTCGCGTGGCAAGGGGAGAACGACAATAGGCATGGCGAACGGCCGGCGGGCGAGACGCCCACGCCACGCGCCGTTTCGGGGGCGGCGACGGGCCCAGCCCGCCCCTGGGTGACACGATCGGATCGCCCCATTCCGCTGCTTTCGCGCACTACGCGGTGCGACGTGCAGGAGCGGGGGGAGGTGGCATAGTTTGACTATCGGAACCACATTCGCAAATCGTTACCGGATCGATGCGCCTCTGGGCACCGGCGGGGTCGCCACGGTCTATCGTGGCACAGACCTGACGCTGCAAAGGCCCGTTGCCATCAAGATCCTGCGCCCCGAGCTGGCCTCGGACCCCGAAGCGGTCGCCCGTTTTCGCCGCGAGGCTTACAACGCCGCGAAACTTAACCATCCCAACATCGTCCAAATCTACGACACCGGCGTCGAGGGTTCAGACTACTACATCGTGATGGAGTATCTGAGCGAGCCGGACCTGAAGAAGATCCTTCAGGAGTACGCCCCACTGCCGCTGCGCAAGGTCGTCGAGGTCGCTACGCAGTGCTGCAAAGCGCTGGCATACGCGCACCGGCAGGGGATCGTCCATCGCGATGTAAAGCCGCACAACATCCTGTTCACCGACGACGGCGTCGCGAAGCTCAGTGATTTCGGCATCGCCGCCGCCGCCGGGGCGCCGGGGCTTACCTCGGGCGGCATGGTGCTGGGCACCGCTCATTACATCTCGCCCGAACAGGCGCAGGGGCATCCGGTCGGTCCGCATTCGGACATCTACTCTCTCGGCTGCATCATGTACGAGTGCCTGACCGGGCACACGCCCTTCTCCGGCGATGAAGCGGCCCAGGTGGCGGCCAAGCACGTCCGCGAGCGTCCGGCACCAATGCGCACCTACAATCCGGGGGTGTCGCCATCGGCGGAGTTCGTGGTGAACAAGGCGATGGCCCGCGATGTGGCCCGCCGGTACCGAACGGCGGAGGAGATGCTCGGGGACCTCGAGAAGCTGGCCGAGGGCGCGACGCTCGATCGCACAGGGACGCTGCCCCAGCCCGAGGGCGCGACGATGGTTCTCACGGCGGCCCCGGCGGCGCCCACCCTGGCTACCGTCCCGCAGCGCCCGGTTGCGAGGCCTGGGACGACGCAGGGGGCGTACTCGCCCACCTCGCCGGTCAGGGCCGCGCACAGACAGCAGGAAAGCAACGGCCCGCTCGTGGCAGGGCTCATCATCGCGCTGATCGTGGCCATCGTGGCGGTCGCGGGGGCGTTTTGGTTCCTGAAGAAGGCTTTCAACTCGAACGAGCAGCCCAAGACGGTGCAGGTGCCGGCGGTGCAGGGGCACAGCGAGACCGAAGCGAAGAACGCGATCATCGCCGCAGGCCTGCGGGTGGGCAACATCACGTATCAGTATAACGATACCTACCCGCAGGGCACGGTGCTCGACCAGACGCCGGCGATGGGGGAGACCGTCCAGCCCAATGCGCAGGTGTCGCTGGTCATCAACCGCGGCAAGGAGCAGGTGGCGGTCATTGACGTGACCGACGAGACCCTCGACCGGGCCAAGCGCAAATTGGAGCAGGCGGGCCTTACCCTCGGTGACGTGACCAAGAAGTTCAGCGACAAGGCGGCCGACACGGTTATCAGGCAACTTGTCGCGCCAGGTACGAGGGTCGAAAAGGGCACGCCGGTGGACCTCGAGGTCAGCAAAGGGCCGGAGACCGTGCCGCCGCAAGGCACTACTCCGCCGGCGGTCGAGCCGAGCGCCGAGGGGGCGGCGCAAGAGCCTGACGTTACGGTCACGCCCGACGCCAGCTACAGCTCGAGCAATCCGGCCAAGCGCCGCTATGTGGTCAAGGTGACCGCGCAGGGCTCCGAGAAGGGCCAGCTCGTCGAGGTGGTGAAGAGAGACGACGCCGGTGGGCGTGTGGTGGTCATGAGCGCGACGATGGACCCCGGCAGCAGCAAGGAAGTCCTGGTGAACGCCACGGGGAACGTGACCCTCGAGGTCCTCCAGGACAAGAAGTCCGTTTTCCAGCAGCGATACGCCGCGGAGTCGTCAGGCAGGAAGACTCCGTGACCCCTGTACGCACAGGGGGGGATACCCGCAACACGCGGTGGAGGCCATGCGATGAGACGAAATGTAGCGATCCTTACAGTGCTGGCGGCGGCGATACTGGTTCTGAGCGCCGGCGCGCTTTGCGCCGATACCCGGTTCACCGCCGGCGTGACCAACATTGCCGCTGCGGACCAGGGGGGGCACATCGTTGCCTTCTCGAGTCAGGCTGTGGATGCCAACGGCAAGGTGCTGCCTCAGTGGCAGGTGAAGAATCTGATCGACGGCAAGTACGTGGTGGGCAACTACACGCCGCCTGACTCTTACGGCTGGGCCTCCAGCGCGCCACCCACCGACGCTAATCCGCAGTGGATCGTCTTCGCTTTCGCGAACGACCAGACGCGCCTGATCAGCCGTATCGCGGTCGACCCCACAACCGATGACCCCTCCTTCATTGGCCGCTGGGTCAAGCACTTCACGTTCCAGGTCTCCAACACCACGAAGGACGGCCCGTGGAAGATAGTTGGCGATTTCGATATCGTGAACAAGCCGATCAAGCAGAGCTTCGATTTCCCGCCCGTGGAGGCGCGGTACATGCGGGTCCTCATCACCGCCAATCACGGCTCGGACCGATGCGTCGAGATGGGCCAGTTCGAGGCCTACGAGGCGATCGTGGGGGATGACAATCTCGACCAACTCATCGTCCGGCTCGAGAACGTGCTCAACGACCTCAAGCGCTACCGCGACCTCACGCTCGCCAAGCAAGACCGCGAGAGCCGCGAGAAGGCCTCAACGAAGCCGCCACCGCCTGCCGGGGCCGTGGAGAAGCCTGCCCCGACCGGGGACCAGACCCCGACGGACAATACCCCTGCGGGCCCGGCTGGACCGCCGAAGTAGAAACGCGGAACGCTGAACGCAGAACGCAGAACGCGGAACGCAGAATCGACGGCAAACGGAAACAGAAACGGCGAACGACAAGAGCATCAGCGCTCGGAGTCGTTCGCCGTTTACGTTCTGACGGCACGTGGGGAGGGAGTCGCGCCTCCTTGGCCCCAGCCGTTTGCCGTCCTCCCCCCGCCACTCGCGGAAAAGGGGCCGGGGCCCACTTATATATGTGTATGTGGCGGCGCGATTTACCGCGCCAGATTCAGGCCAAACTGCCCTCCGCTATTACGCCGTCGGCTGCGAGCAAGCATCCCATCGGAGTAGAAGCGTTGGTAACTATACGACGTGATCCGCGCTAAATCGCGCTGCCACATGGTCTGAGAGAGGTGCCGACATGATAGAAGGAGACACCGCTGGACAGGTCTCCCCGCTTGTGGGAGGGCTGGGCGGGGGTGTCCGCCGCAGGATACTGCGCCCCATGCGGCATTCGCGGAGCCGTCCACGTCGGGTTGCGATACTCTGGGATGATGTGGCGAGCGCGACGCCCGCCCCTTGCGCGACATTCCCGGTTAAGCCCACGCAAAACAGGGGAGCCGCGTATGGCAGCTCCCCTGTCGAGGGCGTTCCCGGCGCGTCTCGCGGGCCTAGTAGGTCCGGGTCAGACGGATGGGGTTGGGGTTCGTGGACGCCGGGTCCGAGCTTATGGTCCATAGCTCGTATCCCGATATGTACAACATGCGAGTGCCGTCCGGGCTGAATACCGGCCAGCGATTCGGTGTCGCGACCGTGCCCGAGTGCGTCAACTGCTGGGGGCTGAAACTGCCCGGCGCGACGGCCCCGGACTCGATCTGCGAGATGTCAACGACCCATATCTCGGACTGGCCGCTGATGTTCGTGTACAAGGCCAGCTTGTGGCTGTCGGGGCTAAAGGCCGGCGCGTCGGTGTGAGCCGCCGCCCATACGGCCGTGTTCGCGGAATCGACGATCACGAAGTCCGCGTTATCGCTCAGACGCCTGACGTGGGCCTCCATCACCTGAGTGTTGTCGTTCTTATAGGCGTCCAGCGTCTGTGCGGTCACGCCATAGGCGAGCAGGTTGCCGTCAGGACTGATGGTTGGCCAGGTCAGGCTCTGTCCGGAAATGCTGAGGACGGTGGCCGGGGCGGGTGTCGCGCTGGGGGTCGGGCTGATCGACAGGATCTGCCCGTGTCCGTCGGTGCCGCGACACGACGAGTACACGACCTGGTTCGCGTACGTGCCCGCCGTGGCAGTGACCCAGAAGGGCTGGAAATCGTACCCGGTTCCGGTTATGGCTGTGAGACGAGCGAAGTTGGCGTCTTCGCCCGTTGCATCCATGGTGTAGATGCCATCGTTTGTCTGGTTCACCCGCTTCGAGACGATGACCAGTTTGTCGCCGGCGGCGTCGAAGGAGGGGTCGTATCCGCCCTCCAAGCCTGACTGCGGATTGTTGGAGGGCGTGATGTTGGTCTGACCGCCGCCCCCCTGGGGGATGGTGGCGATGTACGTTCCCGCGGCGTTTCCGCCGATCCATGCGAAGGCGATTTTCCCGTTGGTCAGGCCCCAACTGGGGCGCTGGTAGTCGCTGGGAAAGATTGCGTTCCCACCGCCGCCGCAGCCGGTCAGTACAACTGCGACCACGATGCACAAAGCGATGGCTCCTGAAACAGCGAATGAGGACAGACGAGACATTAGCTGCAAACTCCCTTCTCACTGCCCCATTGGGGGCGCGCCGCAACGCTGTGCTGCGGCGGAACGACAATATCCACGGTCAATGTGGTCATAGAGGCCTGTAGGGGCGCGCTTCGCCCCCGCCGCCGCTGCGACCGGCTCAGATCGGTCCAGAGACCCCCGCGACAGCCCGCTCGTCGACTTGTGCCGTTGCCTTAATAAGGCAAGCTCTTTCGGTAGGAAGCGCCGTCGCACCTTCTCTGACGTTTCCCCCAGGCCCCAGCCGCGCCCTATGGCGACTGTGTCAGGCGGACCGGGTTGGGGCTGGTCGAGTGGGGATTCGAATCAATCGTCCACAGCTCGCGGTTCGACAGATAGAGCAATAGCGGGCTCCCGTTCGTGCCCAACACGTTCGGGCTATACACCGGGTATCCGTTGGCCCAATGCGAGTTGGCCGTGAAAGTGAGTTCCACGGGTGAGAAACTGCCCGGCGCCGTGGCGCCGCTTTCGATCTGGGAGATGTCGGCCACCCAGATCTCGAACCCCCCGCTGACGTTCGTGTGGAAAGCCAGCGTGTGGCTGTCGGGACTGAATGCGGGGGCGTCACTGTGGGCCGCCGCCCACGCGGTCTGGTTGGTGGAGTCGACGACCACAAAGTCGGCGCCGTCAGCCAGGCGTCTGACATGAATCACCATTTGGAACGCATTGCCCGCATCGCTGTTGTACTGGTCGAGCGTCTGGCCTCCGGCGGTGGTCTCGCCATAGGCCAGCAGCGCGCCGTCGGGACTGACCGTCGGCCACGTCAGGTTATGTCCGGAGTCACTCATAACCGGAGTCGGTGTCTGTGATGAACTCAGCGTCGGGTTGACCGCCAGGATCTGCCCATACGTGCCACCAGGGCGGGAGGACGAATAGACGACCAGACCGGCGTACGACCCCGCTGTGGCAGTGACCCAGAAGGGCTGGAAGTCGAACCCGACGGCAGTGTCCGCCGTGAGTCGGGTGGCGTTCGGGTTGTTTGGGGTGGCATTCATCACGTAGATGCCGTCCGAGCCCTGGGCATCCCGCCTCGAGGCGAAGGCCAGCTTATCGCCGGCCGCGTTGAAGGAGGGGTCGTATCCGCCTTCCAGACCCGAGTTCGCGTTGGTGGAGGGGGTGAGCAGCGTCTCGCTCCCGCCCCCCTGGGGGATGGTCGATAGATAGTAGTTCACCCCGGTGCCGCCAAGCCAGGCGAAGGCGATCTTCCCGTTCGTCTGGCCCCATGTGGCACGCCAGAAGATGTTCGGGAAGACCGAGTTGCCGCCGCCGCCGCAACCGGACAGGATGACGCACGTCACGACACCTAAAGTGACTACCCTCAAGACAGCGGATGAAGACAGACGAGGCATTTGCCGCAAGCTCCCTTTTTTCCACACCTATGCACTTGTGCTCGTGGCGAGGTGCACTAGATCAGGGCGCGCCACGGCCCCTGGCTGTGGCGGAACGATACTCAGGATATGACAGGCATTTCGCTGCGAAGTTTCGCGGCACCTCCCCCGGGCTTCCCTTTGGCAATTCGTACGCAGGAAGGCGCGCGGGTTACCTCGAATATTACCTGCAGTCATATCCGGCGCGAATGCGGGGCAATATAAAATGCGCCCCGCGTCGCCCTGTGTCATACGCATTCGCCGTGACAGGGCCTTATTCCTTCTCCATGACGCGTAGCAACCCTGGCGTTAAGCTGCTCGACAAGGCATTCGGCGCAGCCACCTTTGGCGTCTGCGCCCTTTGGGACTGTGTGCGTCGGCTGTTGGTTCCCCGCTACCGGCGCGGTTGTCTGCCCGATCCGCAGAGCGTGCGCTCGGTACTCGTTATCAAACTGTGCTGCCTGGGCGACGGTTTGCTGACGATTCCGGCGATACGGGCGCTGAAATCGTCTTACCCGCGAGCGACGATAACCGTGCTTTGCACCCCTCGCAGCCATGACGCCTATGTGGCGCAGCCGTTCATCGACGAGATCATCCTGGTGAACCTCACCGGCCTTGGCGGGGTGAAGGAACTTCTCACCCGAGGAGCCGGCGGGCTCGGCGAGACCCTGCGCGCGATCCGTCGGGCACGGCCGGACATCGCCGTCGATCTGGACTTGTATTTCAAGGCGACGCCGGTCCTCGCGTTCCTCAGCGGCGCGCCGGTGAGGGCCGGGTTCGACACTGAGGGCTGCTCTCGCGCGGGGCTTTTCACCCACTCGACCCCGCGCAAGCGGACACAGCACGAGCTTCTGTGCTTCCTGGACGTTGTCGGCGCTCTGGGCATAACAACGCAAGACCTCTCCCTGTCGTTCCCGTTAAGCCCCGGCGACCACGAGGCGGCGACGGCTTCCTACCCCCCTGCCCCCCTCCCTTGTAGGGAGGGGGAAACGGCGACGGCAACGGCGCGGCTTGTTGCTCTGTGTCCGGGCAGCAGCAGGAACTGGCCTCAGAAGCAGTGGCCGGCCGAGTATTTCGCGCGCGTGGCGGACAACTTGGTGGATCGTTTGGGGGCCGGCGTTGTTCTCTTGGGCGCGGAGCACGAGACCGAAGTGCACTCGCAGGTTCTCGCGGCGATGACTCGTCCCGCCGTATCTCTCGCGGGGAAGACCTCGGTGCGCGAGATGGCCGCCATCCTAGTCCGCTGCGAGTTGCTGGTCACCAACGACACGGGGCCGATGCACCTCGCCGCGGCGCTTGACGTGCCGACGGTCGCGATCTTCGGGCCGACCGACGAGCGCAAATGGCGCCCGTGGCATCGTCGCAGTCGAGTTGTCCGCGCGCCTGTTTGCGATCGGGCGCCGTGCTATTGGCTCAGCACGATGCCCGACTGCAAGACGGTCCATTGTCTTACGCAGCTACTGCCGGAGACGGTGCTCGCGGCTGCCGAGGATCTGCTGTCGGAGGCCGCTGATGGAGCCGGTTAGAGCGAATGCGTGTGATCGTTTCGGCGATCCGGCGAAATCAACGGCATTCGATTGTGCGATTAGAGCCTTATGCTCTTGATTCGCGTGTGCACTTTCGTCTAAACTGTCATCGACGAGCGTGCTGCGCTATGCCTGCCTCCGCAGGAAGCTGTGGGGCGGGAGGAGATGCGCGTCACGCCCAAGGGGTTTGGTCGGTCGGTCCGCTCTCGACGTAGCAAAACCTGGAGGAACAAAGATGCCTTCGACACCGAGCGCAGGGCAGCACCGTTGTTGCATCCGAGGTGTGGCGGCGTACCTGGCGATCATACTCGTCGTATTATGCGCGGTTGGTCCGGCGATCGCAGAGGGCACTTCGGGGGATCAGTCGGGGTTGACAGTGAAGGTCGGGCAGCCGGCGCGGACTATCCCTGCGTCGGCGCAGGCTCACGCGATGCGCGGACAGGCGCTGTCCCTCGCCGGTGATACCGACGGCGCGATCGCCGAGTACCGCGAAGCCCTGCGCATCGATCCCGACTTCGTTCTGGCCCACGCCAATCTGGGCCATGCCCTGCGCACCAAGGGACGCCTCGATGAGGCCATCGAGCAGTTCCAGGATGCTGTGGCTATCGAGGCAGGGTACGTTCCGGCGCATTACGCTCTGGGCCTCGCGCTGATCCAGAAGGGCCAGCTCGAGACGGCCATCGCTCACCTGCACATCGCTCGCCAACTCGCCCCCGACGATGCCTCGGTTCGGATCGCTCTCAGCGCCGGACTTCTGAAGTGGGGCGACGTGAACGGCGCGATCACGCAGGCACGCGAGGCGGTGCAACTCAGTTCGGACAGCGCTCCGGCACACTTCGCCCTGGGGCTGGCCATGTCCACGCAGGGGTCGCTTGCCGACGCCGTTACAGAGTTCGAAGCCGCCGCGAAGATCGACGACAAGAACCCGATCATCGAAAACAACCTCGGCTTGGCCCGCGCCGGCAAGGGCGACATCGACGGAGCCGTGGAGGCGTACAAGGCGGCTGTCGCGCTGGCCCCTAACTCCGCCGATATCCACAACAACCTCGGAGCGGCTCTGCTGGACAACGACAAACCGGACGAAGCCTCCGTGGAGTTCGCGAAGGCCGTCTCCCTCGACCCCGCGAACCCCATGTACCAGCGCAACTACGCGACTGCTCTCGGCAAGAAGGGCGACGCTGACCGCGCCATCGCTTCCTACCACGACTCTTTGCGCATCGACCCCAAGGATGTTTCGCTGCATGAGGGCATCGGCCTGACGCTTCTCGGTCGCGCGGATCTCGATGCGGCCATCGAGCAGTTTGTCGCGGGCATGAGCGCCGACCCGAGCAATGCCGACGTGGAGAAGGCCCTGGCGGCGATCGTCGGCCACTTCGTATGGTGCGAGCACCTCAAACTCCTCGACACGATGCGACCCGAAGCCTACACCCTCCCGCCGCGAATCGCGGTGAACCACGACCCGCTGAGAGAGCTTGAAGCCCAGGCACGCCAGATGATCCCGGCACTGAGATTGCGCGGCTGCCAGAAAGGCGGGCGCGCGGCTCTCATCGAACTACTCAAGAACGTAAGTGCGGTCGAGCCGGTCGTCATGAGCTACACCGGCCACATGGACAAGCGGCTTGAGATCATCTCGGGCGATGTCAAAGTGATCCGCCCAACGAGTCTGCCGGACTACATCCTCAAGCCTCTCGCTCTGGCCAACAAGCTCACGCCGAACGCCCCTGAGGACCTGACCCCCGACATGCGCAAGTGCGTGTGCGGGATCGCGATCGCGCTGCAGCACTGGGACGACCTCACCGAGGCCATCGCCGAGTTGCGCATCGCAGCGCAGGCAAAGCCGGATTGGGGCGCTGCGCACAATAACCTCGGCCGCGCGCTGCTTTTGGCCGGGCGTGTGAAGGAAGCTCTAAGCGAGTTCGATGCCGCACTGAGGCTGTCGCCGGACCTCGGCGAAGCGCGCTTCAACTCCGGTGTGGCCCTCGGACTGCTCGGGATGATGCCTCAGGCCACCGTGGAGTGGAAGAGGGCCCTCGCCATCACCGGGGACCGCAACGCAGCGCCCACGGACAATTACCTCGGCATCGCCGCCCTGGAGAACACCGAGTTCGCACTGGCGCGCTCGTATTTCGAGGCGGCCGTTCGCGCGGACGCGACCTTCGCCCCGGCGGCGTACAACCTTGGAATGATCACAGCTCTGGAAGCATCCTCCTTACCCCTGGCCGAGACGGCCAAGGTCAAGTCGCGTGACATCGCCCCCTTCGGCACGAAGCACTACGAACTGCGCGGCGAGTTCCTCCTCAACGACAAGCTGATGCCCGCCGCCGATGCGATCCTCGCCGCTGACCAACTCGACGGGGATCTTAAGAGCATCTACCAGTATGTCGGTGTGGAGTTCTGCCTGCAGCCTGCCGATGCTGCGACCAACGTTGAGGGCGTGGCGATCGTTCACGACACCAACGCGGGCGTCGGCCTGCATCCTGACTGCACCAGCGTTCACAACAACGTTGGTGTTCTCATGGCGGCGAAGGGCGACTTGGCGGGCGGCCAGAAGATGCTCGAGGCGGCTGTCGCCGAGATGCCCGGATACGCCCTCGACCACTGGAACCTCGGCCAGATTCTCATCCGCGCAGGCAAGAAGGAAGAAGGCCAGCGCGAGGTCAACCTGGCTGCTCGGCTCGGTCAGGGGCAGAATCTCCCGTACATCCTTCCGTTCAAAATGATGTCCTCCGTCGCAGCGGCCGTGCCGGCGGAGCCGGTTCCTCAGCCCGCTGCGCAGGAGAGGCCGAGACGGTATCACGCCCGCAATCAGGGCCAGGGCGGCGACGTGCAACTCAGGGAAGCCGCAGAGACGCCGGCGCCGCAGTGCACGGGCCTGCTGGACGCTTTCCACGCGGCCTACACGCATTAATTACGATCAGCCGGCAATCGAAGATCGCACAGACTGAGGGCCGCGTCGCTACGCGGCCCTTTGCGCGACTGCGGGCCCGACGGAGGTTTGTGGCCTCGACGACCGCGCGTGCGGGAACCGCCAGGCCTGTCGGCAGCGTTAAGAGGCAAGGCGTGGCCGGTAACCGGGCATGAAGTCGGTCTTTGCGCCGCCGCTATCCCTCGTCCCGGCGTGCTCGGGTCTCAGTCGTGTCCGTCACTTCAAGGAGCGCTCCCCCAACATGAACCGCTGGTCAATCTTCCTCGCCATTATCGTCGCCTGTGTGGCAATGCCCGCCGTGTTCGTGGGATGTAAATCGCCTGCGCCCGAAAATGCGAAGGGGCAGCCGCCCGCGGATGCCACCAAGGACGCCCAGAAGTCGAGTAAGGCCGATCAGAAGGCGAAGGGCGCCGAGGAGACGGCCGCGGGGCCCGAGGCCGTCAGCAAAGCTAAGGACGCCTTGACTAAGGGCAACGCGCATGTTGGGGCGGAGGCAATCAGGAAGCTGGCCGACATCGCCTCCGGGCCTGCGGGCGAAACACGCGACGCGGCTTTACAGCTTCTGCGCGAGCAGGCGCTGACGGGGGCAAGTGCGGAGACGCGAGCTGCAGCGGTCAGCGCGCTTGGCGCCGATCCGGGCAAGTCGTGGGATATTCTGATCAAGGCGACGAAAGACCCCGAACCAGGAGTTCGCAGCGCGGCGGCGCGCATCATCTCCCTGACTCCGACCCCACAAGCCGAGCAGGCGCTCGCCAAGATTGTGAAAGAGGATCAGGACCCGGCGGTTAAGCAAGCGGCGACGCTTGGACTGACGAACATGTATGCGGCGCGCACCGGCGGCGAGTATGGACCGCTGTTGGCGCAGCTCGGTCAGGATGAGGGCGATGCCCCCGCCCTGGCGGCCATCGCGCTGACCCTGAAGGGCGATCCCGCCCTCGATGCGCTGATCGCCTGCCTGCGCACCAGCCCCTCCGGGCGCCAGCGACATGGCGCGGCGATCTGCATCGCCATGATCTGCGCCGGGACGAACCCCACGCAGATGAACTTCGCTCGCCTGGCCAAGGCCACATCACGTGAGGAGCAGCATCTACGGCCCTCCAATCTCAAGGGCTTGGAACCGCTCATCGCGGCACTGAAGGACCCCGAACCGATGGTGCGGGAGATCGCCGCCCAGGGCCTGGGATACCTTGGCGACGAGCGCGCCACCGCGCCTCTCGCCGCCGCGCTTTCCGATCCCGATGACATGGTTCGCCGCCGGGCTGCATCGGCGCTGATCACGATTCCCGCCGTGTCGGCCCTCCCGCAGCTTTCGCACACCGCCACCTCCGATTCGTCACCGGCGGTCCGTCGCTTCGCTGCCGAGGCCCTCGGATGGATCAACGACCCGAGGGTCGTCGAGCCGCTTATCAAGGCCGCCGCGGACACCTCGCCCGAGGTGCGCCGCTACGCCGCCACCGAGCTGGGTCGCCGCGGTGAGAAGAGCGCGGTCACCGCTCTCACGAATCTGTTCAACGACCCGGACGACGATGTGCGCTGGGCTGCCGTCCTCGCGGTCGGGAACCTGCGCGACCGGCAGGCCGAGGATGCTCTCGTGAAGGCGCTCAACGACCCCGCGCCGCAGGTCGCCAACGCAGCGGAGCGCGCTCTGCAGCGTCTGGGCATCGCGAAGCGCAAGCTGGAACCGGGAGAGCGGGCGTACCCGGAGCGAGGGTAGGGGTAGGTAGACAACCCCGAGGCTGCTTATGGATCGAGGCGATCCGGCAAGAAGCGAACCCAAGAGCGTAGTCATCGTGGCTGCGCTCTTTTCGTGACTACCGGTTGTCGCCGTCGTCTCTCGGGCGGGCTGTGGACGGAAGGTCGGGGGTAAGGCACCCGACCAGGTGCCACCTGCGCAGGCTCCCGGAACGGTCCAGGTACAGCTCGTAGATGCGGTCGTCATCGCAGAGCACTCGGTAGACGTTGCGGTGCCGGCGGGTCAGCCAGGTCTTGCGCTTCTCGCCCGGCGTAAAGCCGGCATCCACGTGTTCACGCAGCACCTGCACGACCCGAAAGTCTCGCCCTTGCCACTGGAAGCCGGCCGGAGCCTCCAGGCCGAAGGCGTCGCGCTCGGTCGTCACCTCGATATCTGCCCCGATGAGTCGCATAGCCGTCGTTTCGACACCGGCGCGGAGCAGCCCTTCTGCCTCAGGAGGAGGTCCGCCAGACCCGAGCGGCGCATTATGCCGTGTAGCCCGACAACGGAGGTCCCCACATGATCCGCCTGCTCCTTGCCCTATCGGTCATTCTGGTCTGCGCCATGGCCCACGCGCAGCAGCGGACTCTTCTTGAGTGGCGCTTCGACAAGGATGGCGACCTTAAGGGTTGGGCTGGCGCGAACCACGTGAAGGATACGCGCGTCGAGGACGGGTGTCTGAAGGTCACCGTTACGGACTGGGACCCGTTCCTTATCGGCCCGGTGTTCAGCATCCCCGCCACCCCGACCCAGGAGGTCCAGGTCGCCATCCGCACCAAGTGCCAGGGCAACGGGGAGGTGTTCTGGACGAACACCCTCGACACCCAGTACCAAGGCTTCTCGCCCGGCAAGGAAACGCCGTTCCCTATCGTCCCCAGCGCCGACTTCAAGGTCTATTCGATCCGGCCCTACTGGCAGGGCGAGAAGACGATCATCAAGCTGCGGCTGGACTTCCCCCCGAAAGCGAAAGACAGCCCTGGGGACGAGTACGAGGTCGCCTGGATACGCATCGTCGAGATGGGGACGCCCGGGAATGTGGTTGTGGACCCAAGCTGGGATGCGGCCGGGATCAGCAAGTCCTGGACGACGGACAGCGGCGGAGCTGTCGACCCCAGCCGCGCACCGGCGGGCGCGAGGCTGGTCGCGCCGGCGTTGAAGGCCGATGCCGGCGGCCACGGCTACTTCGCAGCCCGGATGAGCGCAACCGGCGGCAAGACGGCCTCGGTCGGGCTTGCCTTTGCAGAGTCCAACGGCATCCATGAGACTTCCTTCCCGATCATCGCCGATGGGAAGATGCACGTGTACAACGTTCCGGTCGGCCAGCCCGGCGGGGAGAACCGGACGATGATCCACCTCGACCTTCTGCCTACGGACGGCGACGCCGCGACGGCTCGGATCGATTGGGTGAAGCTGGCGGATTCGCCGCAGGGGCCGCCGGATCTCCAGGTCACCTATCTCGGGGTCGATGAAGCGCTCCCGCGGGCGGGGCGGCCGTGCTACCTGCGGGCTCGCATCGCCAATCATGGCGGTGAGGCAGCCGGCAATGTGCGGGCGACCGTGACTTTGCCGGCGGGCGTGAAGCTGGCGGAGGGCGAGCAGGCGACGAAAACCATCGCATCGGTCGACTACTTCCTGCCGGTATCGGTGGAGTGGCGCGTCATCGCCGCCAAGCCGATGGCGGCCACGTTCAACCTCGCCCTGACAGGCCCCGGTATGAGCGATTCTGCGACGAAGGCCACGGAGAAGTTCCTGCCCTCGCTAGGCCTCCCGAAGGCCGCGTATGTCCCCGTGCCGAAGCCATGCAAGACCGATTACAACGTGGGCGTATACTACTTTCCGGGCTGGAACACCTGGGGCGCGTGGTCGAAGATCGCGCCTTTCCCCGAGCGGACGCCGGTCCTGGGGTGGTATCGCGAGGGCGACCCCGAAGTAGCCGACTGGCACATCAAGTGGGCCGTCGAGCACGGGATCAAGTTTTTCTGCTATGACTGGTACTGGAGCCAGGGCGGGCGGTCGCTGGAGCACGCCCTGCATGACGGATACCTGAAGGCGCGGTATCGGAACCTGCTCAAGTTCTGCCTGCTGTGGGCCAATCACAACCCTCCGAAGACGACGACCGAAGACGACCTGCTCAAGGTCACCGACTACTGGATCGACAACTACTTCAAGTTGCCCGAGTACTACACGATCGACGACAAGCCGGTCATCGTCATTTTCAGCATCTACCGCATCTTCGAGGATCTCGGCACAGAAGGCACGAAGGTCGCCTTCGCCAAGATGAAGCAGCGGTGCATCGACCGCGGTCTGAAGGGCCTGTATCTGGTCGGCTGCGCCGGCAGCAGCGAGGGCGAGTTGAAGCGGTGCAAGGAGGTCGGGTACGATGCGGTTTCGGGCTACAACTACCCCTCCCTGGGTTCGGACGGCAAGAATTACCAGCCGGTTATGAAAATGAACCTCGGTTACGAGAAACTGTGGAACGAGGCGGCGGACCTGGATATCATCAAGGAGATCCCGGCGACTTCGCCCGGCTGGGATTCGCGCCCATGGGCGGGACAGACAGCCTTCGTGCGGACCGAGCGCACCCCCGCCGCGCTGGAAGATCAGCTTCAGCGGGCGAAGAAGTTCCTCGACAACCGCGAGACGCCGCCGATTGCGAAGTGCACGATCATCGAGGCCTGGAACGAGTGGGGCGAGGGTTCGTACATCGAGCCGCACAAGGAGTACGGTTTCGGGCACCTCGATGCCGTGCGCAAAGTGTTCGGCGATGGCAGAGTCGACCCGTCGGTGGACTACGGCCCGCAGGATGTGGGTCTGGGGCCGTATGACCTGAAGCCTTCACCGCCGCGGACAGACTGGGACTTCTCGAACGCCCGCGACCGCATGGGCTGGGACGGCACGATGGGGTTCAGAGACGTGCAGTTGGCGGACGGAGCATTGCGAGGGGTAACGGTGGGCACCGACCCGGCCTTCTTCGGCCCTGGCATAACCGCACTGGCGAGCAAGTACTCGTTCGTCGAGGTCGAGATGTCGATCGATAAGGCGACCGACGGGCAGCTCTTCTGGGCCACGCCGGTGCAGGCCGCGAACGAGGCCGCCAGCGTGCATTTCGCGCTGAACGGCGACGGGCAGTTCCACACCTACCGGATAGCCGTCGGCGAGAACCCGTACTGGCGGGGTGTGATATCGAGCTTGCGCCTCGATCCCGGATCGCTGGACGGCGCGATGGTCGCGGTGAAGCGCATCAGGCTGGTGGAGAGATAGGGGCGATCGCGGACGTCTGTCGCTGGCGAGCGGCCAGGTGCACGATCTTCAGGGAGGAAGGCTCACGATGGTACATCCGAGAGACGTTGCACTGATGGCGCTGACACTGTCATTCATATTGGGAGGGATGATGATGCTACGAGACGCCGCTGCCCAGCAGCGGTTCAGTCAGGATCGGTTTGCCATCGGATTCTGGGTCGATCCGCCGATGGACGCGCAGGCCGATGCCCGGTACAAAGACATCGCATTGGCGAACTTCACGATGGTGTTGGGGGGCTTCGGCGCGACGACGCCCGCCGCGCTGCAGCAACAGCTCATGCTTTGTGAGAAGTACGATCTGCGCGCAGTGGTCGCACAGGCAGGGCTTGCCCCTGACAAGCTGCCTTTGAGCGAAGCGCTGTGGGGGTATAGCTTGCGCGACGAGCCCGGCACGCGTGATTTCCCCGATCTCCGCAAGCAAGTCGATGCGATTCGCGCCGCGCGTCCGGGCAAGCTGGCGTACATCAACCTACTCCCCAACTACGCGAGCGCGGAACAGCTTGGAGCGCAGACTTACGACGAGTATGTGGCGAGGTTCGTGCTGCAAGTCGGCGCTGACGTGTTGAGCATGGACTACTACCCGGCCTTGCAGCCGGGCGCGGACGGGCGCGACGGGTATTGCTCGAACCTCGAGGTGATGCGCAAGTACGCGCTGCAAGAGGGCGTCCCGTTCTGGAACTTCTTCAATTCGATGCCCTTCGGCCCGCACTTCGATCCGACGGAATCCGCCCTGCGCTGGCAGATCTACACGTCGATCGCCTACGGGGCAAAGGGCGTGCTGTATTTCTGCTACTGGACGCCCAGGGGTGACGAGTTCCCCAAGGGCGGGGCGATCATCACCGCCGAAGGGCGCAAGACGCGCCACTACGACCAGGCGAAGCGAATCAACGCCGGCATCAAGGCTCTCGGGCCGACGCTGATGCAGCTTACAAGTACCGCGGTCTATCGGGTCAAGCCGGGGGACGACCAGGCCAAGACGCTCGCCGGCTGCCCGGTGAAGAGCATCAGCGCGCCGTCGGGAGACTACCTGATCGGCGTGTTCAAGCACCGCGACGGCCGCAGGGCGGTGCTCATCAACAACTACGACTTCGCCTACACATCATGGCCGACGGTGCAGTTTGATGTAGACCCGGCGCAGGTGACCGAGGTGAGCCAGGAGACGGGCAAGGAGATGCCGGTGATCGACGACAGCCCGGACATGCCGGGCCTGCAGTTGTCGCTCGATTCCGGCGCGGGGAGGCTGTTCTTGTTGCCGGCGGGGTAGGGGAGGGGATGGGGAGGCGCGCGTTTCGCCGACTGAAGTCGGCGCTGGCAGGGACAGGTTAAGCGCCTGGGGCTGAAGCCCCAGGTCTCGGCTACGGCAACGGGAGCAGGTCTCGGTTGCGGCGGCGCTGGCAGGTGAAGCCCCAGGTCTCTACAGCGGCATCGGCCACGACATCGTGACTACATCCCCTGCATCATGTGCGGGGCGAAGGGCTCGAGGTAATCGCGCCAGACGCGGTTGCGGGCTGCTATGGCGAAGGTTGGGTAGCTCAGATAAGGGATGTAGCGCGGCTTGCCGACGGTCATCGCAAGGGCCAAGCCTGCCTCGGTGGGCGTCTTGTTGCCCTTCTCGTTGTTGCACTTCGCACAGCACGCGACCAGGTTGTCCCACGTGTTCTTCCCGCCGCGCTCGCGAGGGACAATGTGGTCGATGGTGAGCGTGCGGCTTTGATGGCCGCAATACTGACAGGTGTGTTTGTCGCGCGCGAGGATGGCCCGGCGGGAGATCTTCAGCTCCGGCAGGGGGCGGCGCACCTGAGTGGAAAGCCGCACGACACTCGGGAAGCGCATCTGGGTCGTGGGCGAGTGCAGCATCCGGTTCTCGTACTCGAGGGCCACCGCCTTGCCCACGCAAAGCATAGCCACCGCGCGCTGCCAACTGCACACGTTCAGTGGCTCGTAGTTCTGGTTGAGAACCAACACATGCCCTGTCATCGTTCTCGACTACTCCTGCCGGTAACGAGACCTCAGCCTGCATCGATCGCAGTGGCGCGGATAACGAAAGACCCGCCTGTCTTCAGAGACGAGGCGGGTCAGAGGATGATCGCAAGGCGCGCCGGCACAGCCAATGGCGCGGGCATTGGTCTGGTACAGAAGACGGCGTCTTTCTCGATGTTCCGCTCAGTCACGAAAATGCGGCCCGGCCTTTCGTCCGCGCCGTTAAGGGGCGCAGAGGCTCTAACTCCTCGAACAGCCGGATGATACCAAAGTGCTGCGTGGGGTGTCAAGCCGGTCCTCGTGGGCAACCCTGTCCGAAATGGACGTAACCTCGGCCGCATGGGCGTCGGGCGTGGTCAGGCAGGTCATGGGGCGGTGCATGCGGAAATATGCCATTGCCATGTTGTTCTCTCGTCTACTCGCATTTCTTTGTTTAGCGGCCATGTGCGGGACCCGGGCCGGTGCGGACCTCCAGTTCCCGGAGCTGGGCGTCGCGCTGGACCCTGGCCCCGGCTGGCGGCTGGAACGCTCGGTCGGATCCGCCGGCGCGGTGCTTGCCGGCCCGTCGCGTGACTTCGCGCCTCTCGAGCTGGTCGCCTGGGCGGCTCCCGCGAAGCGCGCCTCCGCCGCTGACGCGGCAGCCGAGCACGAGGCGCTCCTGTCGAAGCGGTTCCAGTATGACCGGCTGTCGTTCTCCGATGTCACGACCGCGTCCGGGTTGAAGGGCCTGCGGGTGACGGGGTCGGTGGTCGGCAACGACGGTGCGCGCTATGTCGCGCTGTTTGCGGCGTATGTCGTCGGCGATCGGTATGTGGTGCTAGGCACGTTCTGCAAGCCGGACGCGCTTGGCCGGGTACGCGGAGCTTTCTTCGATGCAACCAGCATCAGCGTCCGTTCGCTTGCTCCAGGGACGGCGCCGATAGTCATCGCCACCGTGCCGAAGGTCCCTCCCCCTGCCCCGACTGTAGCGAGCGAGATCGTGCCAAAGGCCCCTCCCCCTGTCCCGACCATGGCGGCCGCATCACCCGTGGCGACGACCACGAGCAGGCCGACTGGTGGCGGTCTGATCCCGATCATCAAGACATTGCAGCCGCCGTCATCCACTCTCGACACGGCAGAGGGCGCTCCGGTGCACGCCTCGGCCAAGCCGGAGCCGCCGCCCGGGCAGGCAGGGGCCAGTCCGGGAGATGTGGCCGCGCCGCTGGCGGGGGAGCTGGCGGTCGCGGCCGCCGGAGGCGCGCGAACCTGGACGCCGGGTGACACCAAGCTCAACCCGCCGGACGCAGGTACGGAGATGCCGGCCGCGCAAGCCCCGGTGAAGCAGGATACGCCCGAGGCCGCCGCTCCGGTGAGAACGCAATCACCGGGGATGGCGCCTGTCCCGCCGGCGGGCGCTGGCACTGGCGGGGCAGAGACCGCGGGCGACCTCGGACCGCCGGCAGCAGCTTCGTCCGACTTGACGCATCTCGTCCGGCCCTCCCAGGTCGGCCTTGACAAGACGCTTCCCCCTGACTTCGGACCGGATGCAGCGGCAGCTTCCGCCGGGGTGGTGGCGACAACGGCGGGGGAGGCGGGCAATGGTCCGGGCGAGGGCTTCCCTGTGGCCGTGCCGCCGCCGGCGCCAACGGTGCTGGGGACAGCGCCGGGGCAAGCGGGCGAGTTGCCTGCGGGGCCGACGACTGAACTGACGCTGGCCGGTGACGGCCCCAATGCAGCAGGCGCCACCGACATCGCCCGCAAGCCGCAGCCGCCGGATGTGGCTGCGGCGCCCGTGGGGCGACCGACGGCGGACGAGGCCCCCAGAGAGCCCCTCGACCAGCCGGTGACGGTGGCCGCTTTGGCTGTGAGCGCCCCGCGGCCTGCAATCTGGACCACCTATCAGAGCCCGTACGGGTTTTCGGTCGAGGCCCCCGCGGAATGGCGCGTGGAATTGCGGCAGGGCTTCATCGTCGTCGCGCCTCGGCGCGAGGGCGAGAAGGCACAGGTTGCCATCTGCCCGGTGTTCGTCGGCGATGTGACCCGAGATGATCTCATCCCGGCCGCGCAAAAGGCCCTGCAGCGATGGACCGCCGCTTCTCAAGTGCACTGGGAGGCGGCTTCGGCGCAGCTTGCGGCACAGGGCTTGTCGGTGACGCTGGCCGCCGCCGGTGACGAGGGCGGGGTGCCGATGCGGCTCGCCGCGACGATGGTGACGCAGGGAAACGCGGGCGTGCTGACCGTCCTGGAGGACGAGACGGCCCGCTTCGACGAGCACTCAGCCACTTTCAAGCGGATCGCGCAGGGCTTCAGCGGCGGAAGCCTGGCAGTGCCCCCGGCGGTCGGTCCGAGCGGGACCCGGTTTGTGGACGCGCCCGAGGGGGCCCTCGAACTGCGCCTTCCGAACGGGTGGCAGGCGACGGGCGGGGTCAAGCGCTACAACGGCACGCTGGCTATCGACGTGCGGCTGAGCGGCGATGGGGTGGCGTGCGAGTGGCGGCAACCGTACATGCCCGCATTTCGCGACTACACGGCGTTCCTCAAGGGTCTGGGCTGGCACGAGGGCGACTACTACTCCGCCAACGCCAAGTCGGAGCGCCTGCTGGTACTGCGCTCCCGGCAGGCGGAGGAATTCTTGCAGACGTACGTGCTGACCGGCAGCGGGATGCAGGGGGCGAAGATCGACAGCACCGAGGTCTCGGAGACAGCGGCGGAGCTTCTCCCCTCGGCCAAATCCACGGGCGTGATCGGGCGGCTGAGCCTCGGCGGCGCGGCTCCACGGGAGCGGACCTACGTGCTCGCCACCGGCGAAGCCCCCGCAGCCATCGGGAATGCATGCTGGCAAGCCGCGTACCTATCGGTGGAGGCCTCGCCTGAAGCCCGCACGAGCGCCGGCGCGGCCCTCGCGCAGGTGGTGCGCACCGCCGCGTTGGCCGAGGGGTGGCAGGGCACAGCCGAGGAGCGCGCGGCTCTGAGCGCGTTTCTGGCGGGCTGCCGGAAAGCCGCCGCGGCCCTCGCGCCACAGCCCGAGAGCCAGTTGCCGTACCCCCTTCTCACCACCGAGGCCCTGCCTGTAGATGCTGCGAGGGTCATGGTTCCGAGCGGAGCCACACGTTGACGCCGGCAGACAGCCTGGCGGCAACCTGTGCGCTGACATGGGGGAGTTGTTGACGGGCGCGAAGTGCGAATGTCGCTCGCCATTACATGGAGGTTATGATTGTGAGTAGAAAACTGATCGATTGCCCGCATTGCCGGGGTAAGAAGACGTGCACCGCCAGCGGAGGGCGCAGTTGCCACGACTGTCTGCGGGCGGCGGGGCGAGGTGTGCACCAATGGGGAACCGTTCGCTGCTCGCAGTGTGGCGGGCGCGGGAAGGTATGGGTCGAGGAGGAAGAGACCCCTTCCGAGGAGTCTGCTGTGGAAACCGCGGCGAACGTCGATCAGCCGGAGGCGCAAGCGCCCGAGTAGTGCTACAGGGCTGTCGCTCTTTCTACGGGTCTGTTTCCGCTCTCTCCGGGCCGGCCAGTTTTGGCTCCGCCGCGTCGGCCACCGCCGAGAGGATTTCGTTGATGTTGAAGGGCTTCCGAAGACAGACGGACGCCCCCAGGGCGATGGCCTGCTTCTGGAGGATGTCCTCTCCGCGCCCTGACACCACGATGCACGGGATGCTCAGGCACTCCTTGCGCAGGTGCCTGAGTAGTTCGGTGCCGTTGGCCTTCGGCATCAGGATATCGGTGATAATCAGGTCAAAACTGCCGCTCTGCAGCGCCCGTAGAGCCTGCAGGCCATCGGACGCCGGTGTGACTTCATGACCCCGGCTGCGTAGGAGTTCACATAGCAGGTCCCTTAGAGGGTCCTCGTCTTCAGCGATGAGGATGCGCAAGGACCGCAGTCCGGGCGAATTGGCTGGTTGCTCTTCCAAAGGAGACACCTCCGATCCAGACATACCACGCCCGCCCTCCATCAGCGGAAGGCAGACAGTGATGGTCGTCCCCCGGCCCGGCTTGCTGCTCAGGTGCATCGCGCCGTTATGGGCCATGACAGCCCCGTGCGCGATGGATAGGCCCAGGCCCAGCCCCGGCACCTCGCTATTCCCCAGACGGCCCTTCGTGGTGAAGAACGGGTCGAATACGCGCTCGACCTCCGAAGGCGTCATCCCCACGCCCGTGTCCGTCACGTCGATGTGACAGCGCTGACTGCGGCCGCACGCGCTACAAGGCAACACCGAGAAGCTGATGGATAGCCGACCACCATCGGGCATGGCCTGGCACGCGTTCATGAACAGGCTCACGAACACCTGCTCCATGAGGCGCTCGTCGACAATGAGGTCGGGAACGGCGGCAGCGTTGCCCCGGACGACGTCGACGTGCGCGTGGTCCAATTCAAGCATGAGTAGCGCCAGAGCGTTGTCGACGGCTTGCTCGATGCGCGCGGGGGCCCGCCTGGGGTCTCCAGGGTTCGCGAAGGCGATCAGGCCGTCGGTGATGTGTTTGCCGCGCCTGCACCCGTCCTCGGCGACGTCCAGCGCTCGTCGGACGTGTTCCGGTTCGCCCGTCTGCATCGCGAGTTGGGCGTACCCCATGATCGAGGCCAGAATATTGTTGAATTCGTGCGCGATTCCGGCCGCCATCTGCCCGACGGCGCCCATTCTCGCGACGTGGCGCAGTCGCTCTTCGTTCTGCTGGCGCTCGCTCACGTCGGCCACATGCTCGATGGCGCCGGCGACGCGCCCCGCTGCATTGTGGAAGGGAGTTGCATGGACCTGCAAGAGCCCATGCGCGCCGTCCGGGGTCGTCAATGGCACGACCTCCACCTGTGGCAGGCCTGTCGCAATGGCTCGTATCGCAGGGCAACACTCGCATGGCTCCGTCCGGCCGTGGTAGACCGTGTAGCACTTCTTTCCGACCAACGGGCCGTCGTGTGGGCACCACTGCTCCATCGTCGGATTGGCGCGCAGAATTGTCAGGCTTGCGTCGAGAACGCTGATGCCGTCTTGGGCGCCGTCGAGGGCCGCCTGGATCACAACTTGGTCGCGGCGCAAACGCCCGTGCTCGGCCGCCAAGTCGATGATGCGCGCAATCGCCGGGATGCCCATCGCATCGTCGACGACCGCGAACGCCCCCTGCGCCAGCAACTCTTCGGTCAGTTCAGAGGGCGCATTCCGCACGACGACCTGCATGTCCGGGTCGCAGCGTCTGACCTCGTCCAATCGCACGCCGTTGCGAAGCACGGCAGCGTCCATTACTGCAACGTCGACAGCGCCCTGCGTGAACAGCTCGCTCGCCTCCGTGATACTCGAGGCGGTTCGCAACACGCAACCGCGAAACTCCAGCCAGTCACGCAGGCTGTCGCCGTCCCGCTGCTTGTCCTCTTGCTCCAATATAAGGATGCGCTCTGTCATACCCCTTCCCCCGTATCCGGCCCCGGCGTCCAGTCCGTCCGGCGTGGCCGATGCCCGCGGAGCGTGCCCTATCGTCCCCGCTGCGGTTGCGTTACTTGACGTTCACTGCCTTGCCGGATTCCGCTGACTTGTACATGGCGTCGAGGATCTTCATGATTCGCTGACCGTCGGTTGCCGGCGAGATCATCCGGACGCCGGGGTCGGTCAGACAGTCCACGAAGTGCTTCACCGAGTTGTGCCGTCCCATCGCCTGGTCGGGTTCGACGATCAGCTTCCTATCGACCGGCCCGCCATGGTCCTGCGAGAAGACCTTCAGCGTATCGACGGACGTGTCGTCGATGCCGTCCACCTCAAAGACGCGCTCAAGACTCGCGCCGGCTTTGTCGCCCATGAGGGTCGACCATACCCACTCGCGCTCGCACCGGCTCGCCCACGATGCCTCTAACAGTATCGTCGCGCCGTTCTTGAACTTGAGCATCCCGGCCGCCATGTCTTCGACGTCGTACACGCCCTTTGTGTTCGGCGTGCCCCACGGGCCGAGGGCTTCCATCTTTGGGCCGAACTTCTGGTAGGTCGAGGCCAGCACAATATCCGGCTCGGGATTGCCCATCAGCCACATGGTGAGGTCGAGCATGTGCACTGCGAGGTCGATCAGCGGACCGCCGCCGGCCATTTCCTTCGTCGTGAACCAGTTGCCCCAGCCGGGGATGCCGTTGCGCCGGATCCAGCCGCAGCGGGCGAAGTATACATCGCCCAGGTCGCCGGCCTCGACGTATTTTTTCAGTAACATTGCCTCGGGGCGATAGCGGTTGTTGAACTGGATCATGAACTTGACGCCGTTTTTCTCCGCCGCGTCCACCATCTTCTGGCCCTCCGCTGCGTTGCGGGCGAGGGGCTTCTCAGTCAGGCAGTGCTTGCCGGCGTTCAGCACGTCCATGCAAAGCGGCATGTGGAACTTGTTGGGGACGCAGACGCTGACGCAGTCGACGTCCGACGCCAGCATCTCCTTGTGATCGGTGAAGACGTTCGGGATGCCGAACTTGCACGCGACGCTCTTGGCTGCATCTTCGTTGACATCGCAAACGGCCACAACATCGGCCTTGCCGGACTTCTGGTAGCCCTCGATGTGATACTTGCCGATCCCCGCGCCGATGACGGCAGCTTTGATCTTCTTGGCCATGAAATACCCTCCTCGAGCTTGACTGTACTCAATAATATTCGTCGCGAAATGCACGGTCTCCTTCGAGGGCTCTTCCTCAATGTGTGTGTGGGTGGGTGGGTAGCTTGACAGTGGCTGAGCAGACCATCTCAGACACATGGTCGTTATCCGTGCCGTCGCGTCCGCAGGACGCCCGGCCCCGCCGCAGGCGGGGACCCTCAGCCGGACGCTTCAGCGTCCGGGATTCCCGCCGCACAAAGACCTCCCCGTCCGCAGGACGGGCG
>Ga0181520_10002174_pt1 | contig 37225 bp, 38 predicted proteins | sample PEATcosm2014_Bin_29_FD_132451 | JGI IMG/M metagenome (GOLD analysis project Ga0181520, IMG submission 132451) | Peatland microbial communities from MTU Mesocosm Facility, Houghton, MI, USA - PEATcosm2014_Bin02_30_metaG | ecosystem: Environmental > Terrestrial > Soil > Wetlands > Peat | place... | reverse complement strand
AGCCGACTACCTCAGCGACTCCATCCCAATTGCCTCCTTCTGGCTCCGCCACCAATCCCGCCAGACCGGGGTCAACGCCTACGCCCAGGCCCCGTAACCTAACAAAGTGCGGAATGCACCCGGAAATCGCAAGAATTTCCGGAATTGCATCTGTGGAGGGGGAAAACTGTCGAAAAATTGCCCCAACCGGGTTAAGGAAAGGCAGGTAACCGCCGAATCGTCCCCCCTCTGCCGTCCGCAAACAGTTCCGCTCAGCTTTGGCCCTTGCGACCCCGAAACGACCGATACGGCGATAATGTCCGAGAAGCTCGGAGCAGCGAGGGTGGCGAGTCGGGTTCACGCTGTGAACCCAGGAAAAGGAAGCCCCGGGCGGCTATGGAGATCACGGTCGGCGTTCTCCCGTATGCGATGCCCCTCCTCACACCCCACCGCCTGCCCCGCCGCCATCGCCGCCTGCCTCTTCGCCACCGTTTTCGACTCGTCCGCCATCGCCCTCTCAATCCTTCGCAGCACGGCCAAATCGGCAAGCGAAGCGACATGCTCCCGTGCCAGTTGCTTCACCTGCCAAACGACACGCTTGACGGTCCATTTGCCAGGACTGCCAAGCGACGGAGAGCCGACCAGGGATTTCGTTTCGCCGCCCGCCAGCCGCACGTGACAACGGGGCTTTCCGCACGGCTGGACAAGCCAGCAGTTTCGGGCGCCCTTTCAGGGATTCGGCGAACGGATTGATTGGCGTCCCAGGGCGGCGCCTGGGCTAGGTAAACGGCGGGCCTTCAGCCCGCGCAGTACCTGTGTTTTCGCGGAACACAATGGCAGCCAACATGTCTTTCCGTCTGGCACGATCCGAGCTCTGTTTTGCGCAGCCCGGCTACTAGGGCCTTCCTATCTTGACCAGTCGAAATTATCACCCACACCCCACCTTGAGAGGGGGCTTCGCTGACGTCCTTTGCCTGTCCCCCCCTGGACTGCGACCTACAATTGAACACGTACAACCTCCATCACATTCCAGAGGCTCATGCCATGCGACACGCACTCATAACGGCAGCCGCCTTGCTCGCGACGGTCCTGGCCGCCGCGGCCAGCGTTCAGGCGGCTTCCCCCGACCCTTCGCGAACGGACGATGAAAACGCGATTCGGCTGCTGGGCAAGGCCTTCATCAAGGCCTCCAATTCCCACGACGCCAAGGCCTTGGCGGCCCTGTTTGTCCCCGCCGGCGAGATCGTCAACGACGAGGGACATGCCATCCAAGGACGAGAGGAGATCGAACGAACCTATACGGCGATCTTCCAAGCCTATCCCAAGTTGCAGATCAGCGGCTCGACCCAGTCCCTCCGCTTCGTCAGCCCGTCGGTGGCCCTGGAAGACGGCACCTCCATCATCAAGCACAAATCGGGCGAGGGAGCCGAACACGACCGTTACACCGTCGTCTACGTGAAAGAGGACGGCCGTTGGCTGTTGGCCAGCGCCCGCGACTTGCCCGGCGAAGAGGCCTCGGCCAGCGAGGAACTCGAACCACTGCAATGGCTGATCGGCCAGTGGGTGGACGAAAGCCCCAACGCCATGGTCGTTACCTCCTATCGCTGGGACGACGCCCGGCGCTCGATCCTCAGCGAGTTCAAGATTCAAATCGGCGGCCGGCCCGCCATGGCCGGCACGCAGCGCATCAGTTGGGACCCGTCGACCAAGAAGCTCCACTCCTGGGTGTTCGACTCCGAGGGCGGTTTCGCCGAAGGCGTCTGGACCCGCGACGGCAACCGGTGGATCGTCAAAACGACCGGCTCCCGACGCGACGGCAGCGTGGCCTCGGCCACCAACATCATCACGCACGTGGCGAAGGGCCGCATGACCTGGCAGTCGCGCGACCGCGTGGTCGGCAACGATCTGCTGCACGACATCGGCGAAATCGTCATCGTGCGACAGCCGCCCCAACCGGGAACGCCGGCACCCAGCCGCCAGCCGACAGGAGAATCGAAATGAAGACGACCCTAACATTGCTGCTTGCCGTAATCGTCCTGTTGTTCTCCGGTGACGCCCTGTGGGGCCGCGGCGGCGGAGCCGGCTTCCACGGTGGCGGCAGCTTCCACGGATACTCCGGCGGCGGCGGGTCCCACAGCGGCGGATACGGCGGTGGCGGCAGCTACCGCGGCGGGGAATTCTACGGTGGCGAGTTCCACGGCACAACGAACTTTAGCGGCGGCTTCCATAACCCTTCCTTCAGCGAGCCGCGCATGAACGAAGACCACTTCCGCTCCGGCGGCGGCACGACGGCCTGGTCGAACTATAGTGCTCGATCCGGCCTGGCCGAGCATTCGCAGTTCAATGCCCATCCCAATCCGGGTCCGCATCCCGGCCCTGGCCCGCATCCTGGTCCTGGTCCACATCCCGGTCCGCACCCGGACTGGTATCACGGACATTGGAACGATCATTGGAACCATCCGTGGAACCATTGGCCGGCCGCGTGGTGGGGCGCAGGCTTCGCGACCGGGCTCGCTTTGGACGCTGCCGTCGCGCCTTGGTCTTGGGGCTATTGGCCCTATTACAACCCCTACGGCGGCACGCCCGTCGTGATCGGCGGGGCGGCGATCGACTATTCGCAACCCATCGCCTTGGCTGCCCCGGCCGCTCGTGCTGCCGATGCGCAGGCGGCCGCGGACCAGGCCGGCGAAGTGATGGACGCCGCCCGCGACGCCTTCCATCAAGGCGACTACGCCGGTGCGCTGGCGCAATGCGACAAGGCCATCGGCCTGGAGCCCAACGACCCGCTCTTGCACGAGTTCCGCGGCTTGGTCCTTTTCGCCCTGCACCGCTACGATGAAGCGGCGGGAGCCGTCTATGCCGTGCTCTCGGCCGGGCCCGGTTGGGATTGGACTACGCTGGTTGGCCTGTATGCCGATGTCGACGTCTACACCGAACAGCTCCGCGGTCTGGAGCAGTATGTGCTGGCCAACGTCAATTCGACGGCGGCCAAGTTCCTGCTGGCCTATCACTACACGATTTGCGGTCACGCCGACGCCGCGGCGGCTCAGCTCAAGGCGGTGGTGCGGCTCGATCCCAAAGATCGGCTATCGGCCCAACTGCTTAGCATGTTGACGCTGCCCGCCGGCGCGGCTCCCGCGGCCCCGGCCGTTCCAGAAGCCCCGGCGGCTCCGGCCGCCCCCGCCAAGCCGGTCGCTGCGGCCACGCTGGTGGGCGATTGGAAGGCCACGCGTGCCGATGGCGCAAACATCTTGTTGAGCCTGACCAAGGACGGCCAGTACACGTGGAAGTATGATCAGGCGGGCAAGGAGCAGCAGTTCGACGGCCCCTACACGGTGGCCGACAACCTGTTGATCCTCAAGAAGGGCGAGACGCCCGTGATGATCGGCCAGGTGAGTCTGTTGCCCAACGATCAATTCAATTTCAAGCTTCCCGGTGGCAATCCCAGCGATCCGGGTTTGACGTTCGGCAAGTAACCGCCGCATGTCCCCTCTCCCTCCGGGAGAGGGCAGGGTGAGGGCCGTGTCTTTCCCTGTCTCCTCCCTCGCTGGGAGACGGCACGCATTTCTTGCCTGCGCCCGCCATCTCCCGCCGCGTCTCAATTCCCACTCCGCGGTTGGGTTGGAGTCGAGATCGTCTCAACGATTGTTCCCTGGTGTTCCGGCATTGCTGCTACGCCGCCCGATCGCTAGATTTAAACCCATGGAAAGATGGTTCAGTCTTTTGAAACCTGGTCTGGGCTTCATGAACACTTTCGATGCGGTCGTGTCGAAAGCACCACTGGACCGCGTCCGTGATCTGCGTGAAAGTCCCTCGCTGATAATCACATCCGACTACAGCGGGCAACACAAAGGGGCTGCTTATGAGACCTATGCACTGCTCATCGCCGGGGCGCACGGATGGGACGCGTGGGAAAAGGCACGCCTGGAACTGCGACAGTCTTTCGGCATCGGACGAAGGCGGATTTCGTTCAAGGGTCTTGGCGATGCTCGCAAGAGAGCCGTGCTTCCATGCTTTTTGAACGTGGCTGACCAGCTACCAGGGCTCTGTGTCGTGGTAGCTGTGGACCGCAGCATCCGCAGCCTGTTTTCCAAGGGACGAACGATCGACCTAAGCTCGCCGGAGCTATCGCCGTATGCTCATTACGATTGTGGTATCTTTGAACGCCTGCTACGCGTAGTGCACCTCGTGAGCTTCTTTGTAGCTGGTCTCTCCAGGCCGCACCAGGATGTCTTGTGGTTCACAGACCAGGACGCCATAGCGGCCAATGAGAAGAGGCTCGTGGAACTCACGGGAATCTGGGGAAATGTGCTTGGAAATTAGGCAGCACGCAGGAATTGGTCTACCCGCGCCACAGTGCCGACCCTTTGATGATGCGGTGGGACTGGGATCGGGTGGGTATTTCGTTTCCTGCGTGCTGCCTTAGAGTCGGCGTGCTTGCACGCCGCGCACCGCGGTGCATGCATGCGCCGCCCTCACCCTAACCCCCTCCCGGAGGGAGAGGGGACCATGGCGACCATGCCGGCGATCACTTGCCCTCAGCCGCCGGCGGCTCCCGATACCACTCGCCGCGGAGCCAACCGGCCAGCATCTTGATCTGTTCGGGGCTGAGGGCGTTTTGCGCCGGATCGTCCGCCGCGGCATAGGCCGGCATGCGGTCGTTCAGGATGTAGTAAAACCGTTTCGCGGCCGGATTGCTGATGATCCCCGCAACCCACTCGGCCGACCCGTAGCCGGTCAAATCGTAGGTTTTCTTCCCCTTGCCGTGGAACAGATGGCAGTCGGTGCAACGGAACGTCTCGACGATCGCCTTGCGGCCCTCTTCGATGGCCTTCGCGTCCTTCTGGTCCATCGCCCGTTGCGAGGGCAACTGGGCCTCGGCCGAAAGGGCAATGACCACATTCTTCACGTCCTTCTTTCCGTCTGCATCCAGGTCGGCCAGCGTGCCCTTGACCCAGCGGGCCATCTTGCCCGTCTTGAACTTGGTCTTGCCAAAATATTCCGGGCCGACGATCTTCTTCGGGTCCAACAGGCCGGCGATCCACTCGCGGCTGGCGAAGCCGACCAGGTTGGGCGCCGAGGGCTTTTCGCACTTGATGTCGCCGATCGGATCGGTGCCCGTGGCGTGGTCGTGGCAGCTTGCGCAGTTCTGGGCAAACAGCCGCGGGCCTTGGGTCTTGGGATCGTCGCGCAGCAACGTGAGCGCGCCGGTGGCCGGAATGCCTTCGTGGCGAACCAGCTCACACACCCTGAGCGCCTGCTCTTTCTCCAAAGCGATCGCCTTTTGATGGGCCGGGTTGTCGCGGTCCTTGGCCAGCGATTCGTAGCTCAACCACACCACGGCAATCAGCAAGGCAATGCTCACCAGCACGTTGAAGGCGTGCCCGAACGGAACCTTGGCCACAAACGGCATGGCCAGCAGGAAACACACGAGCAGGCCGGGGACGATGAAGATGGGAATGATCGCCCATTGGCCGGCAAACCAATGCGAAAACTCGTACACGCCCGTCAGGAACCATTCGGGGCGGGCCGCATTGTAACCGTTGGCCGGATTGGTGTCGGCCGGCGAGAGCAACGTGGCCCCGGCCTCCGGCGGCGTGGTGCCGTGCTGGCAGCAGAGCACCAGGATAATGGCCAACACGAAGAGCGATGCCGTGGCCCCGCGCCAGACCTGTCCGGGCCAGTAGCGCCCGGCGTTGCCCTCGGCCGCCTGGGCGATATTCGCCCGCCGGGCCAGCAGGGCGCGGATGGCCAACAGCCCGATGAACGCCGCGGAGAACAGGCCGACGTGCAGGGCGAAGAACCGAGTGACCGAGGAGTGTCCCAGGGCCGGTCCCGGCCCGCCAATGGCCAACTTCAGCAGGCTGTCGCCCACCAACGGCAGGAAGGTCAGAAAGCCGGTCCGCGTCTTCGTCGAGGCGTAGCCGTTCTGGTCCCAGGAGAGCAAGTCGCCGGTGAGGATGGCCGCCAGGGCGCAGAGCCCGAGCCCCACGGTGCACCAAAACACGAGTTCGCGGGGAGCGCGGTAACGGCCGGCCAGGATCTCCTGCACGACGGCAAGGATCAGAAGCGCCAGCAGCACGTGGGCCCCATAGTGATGGATCGCCCGCAGCAGCCAGCCGCCGACGACCTCGTTCTGGACGAAGTAGACGCTCTCCCAGGCGGTTTGGGCGCTGGGGCTATAGTACATCCAGAGGAAGAAGCCGGTGACGGCCTCGACGCAGAAGGCGAACACGATCGTGCAGGGCAAGACTTTGCACCAGCAGGGGCCGCCCGCCACCGGCGAGCGCGCCATGCGGCCGCACCAGTCGCCCAATCCCGTTCGATCATTCACCCACGCCAGTAATGCTTTCATGATGGCTCCGTAGTCTGCCGTGATGAGCCTGCAAAGAATTAATGTGTCCAGTTCATGCGGCAGTCATTCTGAGCGCAGCGAAGAATCTGGCTACTTTCTCGCGAGATCCTTCGCTGCGCTCAGGATGACTGCGCTCAGGATGACTGCGCTCAGGATGACTGCGCTCAGGATGACTTCGATCAACAGGATGACCGCCTTTAATTGTTACCCTTGGGCGACTTTCGCGGCCGTGCCCACGCCGAAGCTCTGAAACTTCACCCACACCTCGTTCTTGTTACGAATCTCCACCTCGAGCGCGTCCATGTCGCGGGGGCTGGGCGAGGTCTGGTCCATCCGCTTGCCGGCCGCGTCGAAACTCGCCGCATGGCAGGGACAGAAGAACTTGCCGCTCGCGCCGGAGCCTTCGAAATTGATCGAGCAGCCGGCGTGCGGGCAAATGACTTGCAGTGCCTGCACCTCGCCGCCCGTGCGCCGCAGGAACACCGCGCCGACCGGCTCGGCCGGATAACGGCTCCACGCATCGGTGCGATCGGCGATGACCGGCACCTTCCGCGGCGTGCCATCGTCGGGCAGCAGGTCGAGCGAGGCCAAGCGCATGAATTGTCCGCCCTGGCTGGTCTGCCGCAACGGGTTCAAGGCCGCCAGGATGCCGACGGCGGCGGGAACCAACAGCGCGAAACCGCCGCAGACGACGGCCATGGCCTGACTCAGGAAACCCCGCCGGTTCTGGCCGCTCGGGGACGCGTGTTTTGCACAGGAATAGTCTTGCATAGGGTTCAGGGTTCAGGGGCTTCTGAAACAGTCGGTAGGACGCCGAACTGACCATAAGACATGGTAACACGCTTGCGGCTTCACAACGATACCTTGCACCATGTTTGCTGGGTTTTTTGGCGCTCACGGGCGATCTCCGGACGAGCGGACAAGCGGCGGCGGTTGCAGGGCGGCGCGGACGGCATCGAGGATTTTCTGGCGGGCCGATTCCAGGGGGCCCGACAACGAGGCCCCGGCGGCCTTCTTATGTCCCCCGCCGCTAAATTGCTCGGCAATGGCACTGCAATCGATCGGGCAACGGCTGCGGAGGCTGATCTTGAAGCTGCCGTCCGGTTGTTCGACCAGGATCACGGCCATCTCCGTGCCGTCGACCGAAAGGGTCATGTTGATGATGTCCTCGCTGTCGGAGGGCAAGGCCCCGGTCGCCTTGAAATCGTCCTGCCCGATCCACGTGTAGATCAAGCGGCCGCCCAGTTCGGTCTGCGAGCGGGCCAGCGTGCGGCCGATCAATTGCAGCCGCGCATGCCGATCCGTCTCGTAAAGCTGGCGATAGAGCTGGTCGGGCGTGGCCCCCGCCTCGACCAGCCGGGCGGCCAGCCGCAACGTTGCGGCCGTGGTCGAGGAGAAGCGAAACCAGCCGGTGTCGGTGGCCAGGGCCACGAACGCCGGCTGGGCGATCCGCGGCGTGAGCCGCACGCCCAACTGGTCGGCCGCATCGACCACCAGCCGGCCGGTGGCCTCGGCCTCGACGTCCTTGAACTCTTCGGCGCCCAGGTCATCCCCGCTGACGTGGTGGTCGAGCACCACCTTGAGCGCCGTGCTTTTCCTGAGCACGTCGGCCATCGCCCCCAGTTGGGCCCAGGCCGAGGTGTCAAGCACCATGAGCACCTCGCGGTCCGCGACCTGCTCGTCCGGCCGCTCGACGTCGAGCGATTGAAATTCCTGGCCCGGATCGAGAAATCGCAAATGCGGCGGCACGATAAAGGCGTTGCACACCCGCGCGTCCTTGCCCAGCGACGCCAGGATGGCCGCCATGGCCAGCTCCGAGCCCAAGGCATCGCCGTCCGGCCGGATGTGGGTGGTCAGCAGAAACCGCCGATGGCTGCCCACGATCTCGACAAAGCGTGACCAGTCTGGCATAGGGCTGCGAATGGGGTTGGGGCACAAGCGAAAATCGTGGTGCGTTTCACGCACCCATCCCATTACTAAACCATGGTTTCGCCGGGGACTTGCCCTTGGCCGGCCAGCTCGACCGTGCGGGCCACGTCGAGTGCCATTTGGGCCACCAGGGCGTCGACCGAAGCGAATCGCTTAATTTCCCTCAACTGCGCCAGAAAGTCAACCTCGATCGGCTGGTCGTAGATCATCCCCTGGAAGCCAACCAGGTAGGCCTCGACCTTCAATTCGCCCTCGCCGAAGGTGGAATTGGGCCCCAGGCTCACCGCCGCCGGATACCAGGACTCGCCGGCACGGGCCAAGGCCGCATAAACCCCTTCACCCGGCAGGAGGGTGTCGATTCGCTCGATGTTCGCCGTCGGGTAGCCGATCTGGCGACCGCGGCCCGCCCCGCGGGCGACCACGCCGCGAACGCGGTAGGGCCGATCGAGCATCTGCCGCGCTTCGGCTAGCCGCCCTGCCGCCACGAAGGACCGGATGCGGGAACTGGAGACGATCTGTCCGCCCACCGCGACCGGCTCGGTCACCTCGAAGGGCATCTGGGCCTCGGCGCAGAACGCCCGCAAGACCTCGACGTTGCCCGAACGGTTGTGGCCGAAGAAGAAATTGGGGCCCTCGACCATGGCCCGTGCGGCCAGCCGCTCGCGGACGACGTGATCGAAGAACTGGCGGGCCTCGAGTTCGAGAAACGTCTTGCTGGTGGGATACACCACCGTGGCGTCCACGCCCAGCTCGGCCAGGACGTCGATCTTCCTTTCCACCCAGATGAGCGGCTCCGGAGCGGCCTGCGGCCGAAGGATGCGCACCGGCGGCGGATCGAACGTGAGCACGACGGCCGGACCGCCCACCCGCCGGGCCATCGCCTGCAATCGCGCGAGCAGCCGCGCGTGACCGAGATGCACGCCGTCGAAATTGCCGATGGCCACGGCGCCGCCGCGAAATGCCGGGGGGAAATCGTTGAGACTGCGGAAGAGCTTCACGGGATGGACGATGGCGACTCGGAAAGGGTTTAAGGGACTCTAACAAAACGTACTCCTCACGCTCCGCGTGAGGCCAATTCGAGCACAACGTTCCTCTCGCGGAGCGAGAGGAGTACATTAAGTTCCTCGTTGTGTTAGAGGTCCTAACTCTCAGCCAGGCGGCGAATCTGGTCGCGTAGCCGGGCGGCTTCTTCGAACTCCTCGGCGGCAACCGCCGCTTCGAGCTGTTGGCGAAGGACCTGCATCGCGGTTTTGGGCCGAGCGGCGGCCGCCCGCTCTTCCTTGGCCAGAATTTCCTCGCGCCACCGCTCCAGGCTGGTCAACTCGACGCATTCCTCCGCCCGGTTCGTCTGGTCGTACTCGTCGAGAAACTCACGGATGCCCTCGATGCCGGCCTCGATCACCCGCAAGCCGTCCTCGTACAGATCCTGCTGCAAGAGCGGCGTGGCGACCGTCCGGGTGTGCATCATTAGCACGTAGGGCCGCCACTGATCGAATTGCATCCGGTAGCGCTCTTCCTGGGCATGGTTCCGCACAAAGGCGAACAGCCGCAGATTTCGCGCCGTGTCGCGGGCACACGACTCGTACATTTCCAGGTGCCAGAAGCTCAAGTAGCGGTGGTAATATTGGACGCCCTCCCGCCACAGCCGCAGGCAATCCTGCTCGCCAAGCACAAAGGGCGCCGCGTCCGGGTGCGTCTCATCGCGGGCTTGCTGTTGCTGCTCGTAATAGTCCAGCCACGACTCGAAGCCCTCGGGGCGCTGCCCATCGGGCCGGCCGTCGATCTCCATCTGGAGGATGCCCAAATCCACCCGCAACTGGATTTTATCGCGGCCGTCATCGCCCGAGACAATCCGCACCAGCACCGAGTCGGGATCGAACTTCCACTCGTTCAGGATTGGCGATAAGTCGTGGGACATGCCGGCATTGTACGCGGCAGGAGGGGAAGAATGAAAGGGGGAAGGAGAAAGGCGGAAGGGGGAACGGCTAAAGCCTCGTCATTCGCCTTTCGGCTCGACTGAGTTCGCCGAAGTCCCTTCCCCTTACTCCCCTCACTCCGTCGGATCGCGATTGACCGACTCCATGACCTTCGTGTTCCGGTCGACCGCCAACACGATCGTGCGCTGTTCGGCGCCGTCGGGACTGCTGGCCACCATCGGCAACACGTGGCGCCGGTCGGGCAGATTGAAGCGGATGGCGAACGTGCCGTCACTGCGGATCTTCACCGGCTCGCCGCGTAACGTCACGTGGGCGTTGGGCTCGGTCACGCCGTGCACGATCAACTCGGTATCGACCTGGAAATCGAATCCCGGCCGCTGAGTCGGCGCTCCCGTCGGCCCATGACCAAATTGCATGGTCAGCGGATCGCCGATGGGATGCCGCAGCCGCTCTTCGAGCACCTCCCTCAACTCCCCGTTGGCAGTAGGCTCGCTGTAGCCGCCGCTGAGGGCGAAGATGCGATCGAAATCCTTGGCCACGTCGGCCCAATTCTTGTCGAACGTGTCGCTGGCCGTGGCTGCGGGCGTACTGACGACGTTGCTCCGCGCCAGACAGAAGAACCGGCCGCCGGTGGCCGCGTAACCGATATCCAGTTGGTAGCTCTTGGGCGGATTCTGCACGTCGATGTACCAATTGTTCACGCCGCCGTGGATTTCGATGTCGCGGATGGGCTGGCGGGGAGAATTGGTCGTGCCGTCGCGCACCACCTCGCACAGTCGCAGCACCGGCCGCGCGCCGTGCCAATAGGGCCCCAACGCGACTTTCGCCCGTTCGATGCTCTTGCGGTTCAGTTCCCAGTAGGCGTGCAGCCAGTAGGGATCGCGAACCATCACCACCAGGCGATCCTTGACGTGCCCGTTGTGCTCCATCAACGTGCGGAACGTCAGGTCTTTGGCCTCGGCCAGTTTGGCCTTGATTTGTTCGAGGCGTTGGTGGCCGTTATGCGGAGAAGCGGGAAGCGAAGGTTTATTGTGGTTAGACCCCGAGTGGCGGCCGACTTCGGTACGAGCCAGCCGCAAGAGGGCTTTGACTAACTGGTCTTTTTTCATTCCATGCCAGCCGGGCACTTTTTTCTTCCTGGCCATCGAGGCTAAGTCCCGGACTGTTCTAGTCTTAAGATCTGCTGCGGTCATTACGGTACTCCAAGGAGTGGCGTGGCAATCCGTGGCCGCGGAGTTTACATCCCGCCATGGGTAGGCACCCGACAGATAACTGTGGGCAAGGCGGGAGGCACCATCCCCTTTATTGTATCCAGAAGCTGCCTAATATGCAACGACTTCGTCTTGGTGAAGATGGGAAAAAGCTCCGCGCGATCGCTGTTATCTGTCTACGCACCAATGTGTTACGGTGTTCAGGTCACAAGCCAAGAAAACATGCCCCTGCCAGAAAAAAGATGGCATAATCGATTCAAAAGCTCGCCAAATAGGGGGTAAATGGGCTTCAACCGCGCCCTCGATCGGCCCCGCCCGCGGGCCGGCTAAATGACGTAATAGTCCATGCTTAGGTGTGGACAGGCGGGTGGTTGGAAGCAGGTTGTTCGCACCCCGCGGCGGTCCGCCTGTTGACAGCCGCGAACGGGACGAATATATTACCTATCTTGCCAAGCCAGTGCTCAACCGATTGACCCACCGTGAATGCACCACGCGACGATCGCACGCCCTATGCGTTAGCGATGGAATGGACATCGCGGATTACGGCCATCTCGCTAGAGATGATTGTGCCGGCAGGAGTCGGGTATTACTTGGATCAACGCTGGGGCACCGGAGTAATTTTCCTCGTTCTAGGAGCGATACTCGGCTTTGTGACGGCCCTGCTCAGTTTAGTGAGCCTCACCAAGCCCCGAGGACCTGATCGGCCCCCGCAATGAGAACCGATTTATGACCGCTTGGCTGATCCAGTTGCGCAGCCACGGCTTGGCACGACGCGTCACGATGCTAGGGACGGCCGTGTTGACGGCGTTTGCATTAGCCGCCCCCATTGTCGTTCGCGTGGGTGGGACGCCGGCCCTACGCGCTGCCGCCGTGGCGGCTGCGCTCTGTTTGGCGGGGGCCACGTTCGCCTTGGTGGTCTCTCACCTGTTGCGGGAACCGGGGCTTGCATTTATCGCACTGGCCGTGACGACATTGGGCCGGTTGGGGATTCCCTTTTTGACCGGATTGCTCCTCCATCTGCAGGGCGGACCGCTAGCCGAGGCCGGGCTCTTGTACTATCTTTTAGTGTTTTACCCGATTGCGTTGACCGTTGAGATAGCGTTGTCGTTGCCCCTGCGTTCTCGGCCCACGGCCTCGCGATCAGCCTCCCCCGACGCCTCGCCTTGAATCATGCTGGACCTCGATCCGGTCAAACTCGCCGGCCACGTCAAAGACGCTCCCGCGTTCGAGCTGCCATTTCATCATGAAGTGCTGCTGCCGAAGGTCTGCGGCTTGCAGCTCACGAAGTTCATGGTCTTGGAACTGGTCGCGGCCCTGGCGATGATCGTCATTCTTGTGCCGCTCGCGCGAAAGCTGGCGACGGGCAAGCCGCCGAAGGGCTATGTGGCGAATCTCTTCGAGTTGATGATTATGTTCATCCGCGACGAAGTGGTCCGCCCCGCCATCGGACGCCACGACGCCGACCGCTTTTTGCCGTTGATCCTCACGCTGTTTTTTTTCATCCTCTTCTGCAATCTGCTGGGCTTGCTCCCCTGGATGGGCTCGCCCACCGCGTCGATCAACACGACGGCCCCGCTGGCCGTGATGACCTTCGCGGCGGGCATCGGCGCGGGGATGAAGAAATACGGCGTGGCCGGGTTTTGGCTGGGGTTGTGTCCGCACATGGAGCTGCCACCACTGTTGAAGGTTGTGTTGGTGCCGATGATTCTCGTGTTGGAGATCGTCGGGCTGGTGATCAAGCACTGCATCTTGGCCGTGCGTTTGTTGGCCAACATGTTCGGCGGCCACCTGGTGCTGGCCATGATCGTGGGATTCATTCCTGCCATGGCCGCGTCGCTGCTGTGGCCGGGCGTAACGGTGCTGTCGGTCCTGGGCGGCACGGCCATCAGCCTGTTGGAATTGCTGGTGGCGTTTTTGCAGGCATATATTTTTGCGTTCCTTTCGGCGTTGTTTATTGGCATGAACGTGCATCAGCACTAGGAGGGAAAAAAGGGGGACAGTCCCCATTTGTGCGAAGCACCCTTCGGGCCGTTCCGGCGGGCACCGAGCGAAGCTTGGTCAGGGACTGTCCCCCTTTTTTCCACTGTTGTCCCGTTTTTTGTGAAGGAGACGAGTTCCGTGAACAGGTTGACCAAGATTGCGGTGTTGCTGGTTGTGGTGTTTCTGAGCGTTGGTGCGCCGGCCCTGGCGTTGGCGGCGGACAAGCCGGCTGAGGCGGCCGCCCCCGCGGTGGCTCCCGCCCAAGGTATTACCGTACTGGCCGGCGCCGCTTTTGGGGCGGGCCTGGTCATGATCGGCGCCGGCTACGGCATCGGCCGCATCGGCTCCTGCGCCGTCGAGAGCATGGCCCGCCAGCCCGAGGTGGCCAGCAGCATCCAAACGGCCATGATCATCACGGCGGCCATGCTCGAAGGCGTGACGTTGTTCGCCCTGATCGTGTGCATCATCAAGTTGTAGTCGCACCTCCTTAACCTGACCGCATCATGTTTCAACGCGTGACAATTTGCTTGTTGATCCTTTTGATCGGCGTGGCGATTTGCGCCCCTGCGCTGGCGGCGGAGACGGAGTCGGCCGGTGCCGGCGACATCAACCCCGTGGGGCCCAATGCCTGGCGGGCGGACCTGGCCATCTGGACCGCCGTGGTCTTTCTCTGCCTGCTGGCCATCCTGGCGAAGTTCGCCTGGCGGCCGATTACCGAGGGACTCGATAAGCGGGAACGGAACGTCGCCGACCAGATCGCCCAGGCCGAGGCGGCCAACCAGAAGGCCAAGGACATCCTGGCCGAGTACGAGCGCAAGCTGGCCGCGGCCCAGGAGCAGGTTCACGCCGTCCTGGAGCAAGGCCGCCATGACGCCGAGCAGCTCGGCCGGCAGATGGTCGACAAGGCGAAGGAGGACGCCCAGGCGGAATTCGGGCGGGCCGTCAAGCAAATCGACGCTGCCACCGCCGCGGCGATCCAAGAGTTGGCCAGTCACAGCGCGACGTTGGCGGTCGAGTTGGCGGGAAAGATCGTGCACGCCAAGCTCAACCAGCGCGATCACGCCCAACTGATCGAGCAGGCCGTGGCCGGCTTCGTGGCCGGCAAGAGCGAGATGCGCGGCCCAAGCCGCAACTAGACTATGGCTGAAACCCGCGATATTAACGCCCAGGATGCCCGCGCCGCGGCCCAGCTCGAGGCCGACGTCGGCGTCGAGCACGTCGCCGGCGTCTACGCCAAGGGTTTGTTGGACACCACGGAGCGGGCCGGAACGACAGCGGCGGTGCTCGATGAGTTCGACGCCCTGATGACCGACGTTTTGGACCGTTTTCCCAAGCTGGAAGCGATCCTGGCCTCGACCCTGGTTTCACCGGAAGACAAATCGGCCATGATCGACCACCTGCTGAAGGCGCAGGCGTCGGCCACGCTGGTCAACTTCCTCAAGGTCGTCGCCCGCCATGGCCGGCTCGACTGTTTGCGGGCCATTCACCTGCAAGCGCACGTCGTCTATGACAAGCTGCGGAACCGCATTCCCGTGCGGCTCAGCACGGCGACGCCGCTGGACCCGGCGGCGCTCGCCGAGATCGTCCAGAGTTTGCGCGCCAAGCTGGGCGGCGAGCCGGTCATCGAGCAGGAGGTCGACCCGAGCCTGATCGGCGGGGCCGTCCTCCGTGTGGGCGACACCATTTACGATGGGTCGGTCGCCAATCAGTTGCAGAACCTTCGTCAACAAATGATCGAGAAGAGTGCTCATGAAATTCAAAGCCGACGAGATCGCTTCCGTTATCCAGCAGGAAATTGAGCAGTTCGAATCGCGCATCGACGTCCGCGAGGTCGGCCGCGTGATCGAAGTGGGCGACGGCATCGCCCGCGTCTACGGCCTCTCCGGCGTCATGTCGGGCGAGATGGTCGAGTTTCCCGGCGGCATCAACGGGCTGGCCTTCAACCTGGAAGAAAACTCGGTGGGCGTGATCATCCTCGGCGACTTCCTCTCGCTGAACGAGGGCGACGAAGTCCGCAGCACCGGCCGGCTCCTTTCCGTGCCCGTCGGCGACGCCGTGCTGGGCCGCGTCATCGACCCGCTGGGCAACCCGCTGGACGGCGCCGGTCCGATCATCACCAGCGAGCGGCGGGACGTCGAATCGAACGCCCCGGGTGTGGCGGGACGCCAGCCGGTGAAACAACCGTTACAGACGGGCATCAAGGCCATCGACGCCATGACGCCCATCGGCCGCGGCCAGCGCGAGCTGATCATCGGCGACCGCAAGACCGGCAAGACGGCCATCTGCATCGACACGATCATCAACCAGAAGGACACCGGCGTAAAGTGCTTTTACGTGGCCATCGGACAAAAAGAGTCAACGGTCGCTGGCCTGATCGAGATCCTCCGCAATCATGGCGCCATGGACTACACGACGGTCATCGTCGCCGGGGCGAGCGATCCGGCGCCGTTGCAGTACGTTGCCCCTTACGCCGGTTGCGCCATGGCCGAGTACTTCACCTACAAGGGCCAGGACTCGTTGATCATCTACGACGACCTCTCGAAGCAGGCCACTGCCTACCGGCAGCTTTCGCTGTTGATGCGCCGCCCGCCGGGACGCGAGGCCTATCCGGGCGACATTTTCTACTGCCACAGCCGGCTGTTGGAACGGGCGGCCAAGCTCAGCGACGAACTGGGCGGCGGGTCGCTCACCGCGCTGCCGATCGTCGAGACGCTCGAAGGCGAGGTCTCGGCCTACATTCCCACGAACGTGATTTCGATCACCGACGGGCAGATTTACCTCCAGCCCGACCTGTTTTTCGCCGGGCAGCGGCCGGCCATGAACGTGGGCATTTCCGTGTCGCGGGTGGGCGGGGCGGCCCAGGTGCCAGCCATGAAAAAAGTGGCCGGCGGTCTGCGGCTCGACCTGGCCTCCTTCCGCGAGCTCGAGGCCTTTGCCCAACTGGGCACCGATCTGGATGCGGCCACGCAGAGCCGGCTCGACCGCGGCTATCGCATGACCGAGCTGTTGAAGCAGGGCCTCTACCATCCCATGAACGTCACCGACCAGGTGTTGAGCATTTACGCCGGCACCCGCGGCCATTTGGACCACGTGCCATTGAAGGACGTTCACGCCTGGGAGGAAGGCTTTTTGAAGTTCGTCCGCGACGAGAAGAAGAGTCTGTGGCAGAAGATCACCGATTCGCATCAGCTCGATGATGCGGGCGTCGCCGCCGTCGACCAGGCGATTGCCGAGTTTCAGAAGCGGTTCGCGGGGAAGAAGGACAAGGCGACGGTCATGGTGTAGTGGAATCGTTCATCGTGGGATTACGACGCTCGGGCGTCGGAACCGAAATGAGTTGGGTATCATGGGAACCATCAATTTCGAGTTGGAGACGCTTGAGGAGTACTCCGACGATGCGCTTTTGTCAGAACTGCGCCGCGTCGCAGAGAGACTGAAAGGACAACGGCTCACCATCGACCGATTTAATTCGCTAGCACGCGTCCACTCATCCACGGTGCGAAATCATTTTGGCTCGTGGCGGGAGGCGCTTGACAAAGCGGGGATAAGCGAGACGATCGCGCCGAGATTCAGGGTCCTTTCTCGTGAAACATTCATTCAGATGATCCGGGAATTTGCGACCGAGAACCCTGGCCGTGCTGTGCCGCGGGATGTTATTGCTGACCGACTTGGCGTCGACGCCGGCAGTATCACCCGGCGGTTCGGGAGATGGGTTGAACTCCTAGCCGAAATTGGGCTCAAACCCATTAGCCCTAGATATTCTGACGACGAGTGTTTTGAGAACATATTAGCGCTCTGGACTCACTATGGCAGACAGCCCCGCTTTGGAGAGCTAAAACGCTTCCCGTCAACGGTCGGTCCCAAAGCTTATCAACGGTGGGGTTCATGGCGGCGCGCCCTGAAAGCCTTTGTCGAGAGGGCAAACCGTGATATTCCACCTCAAGAGAAACAGGTACCCGGGCTGTGCGCGCCGCGAGGGGATGCACGGGAACCCAAACGAACACCGCGTGATATTCCCTTAGGGCTGCGATATCGCGTTGTAATCCGGGACGGTTGCCAGTGCCAGCTTTGTGGAAGGCGCGCACCAGCGGTTCCCATCCACGTTGACCACATCAGACCATGGGCGAGCGGAGGCGAAACGGTCATGGAAAACCTGCGGGTCCTGTGTAGCGACTGTAATCTAGGAAAAGGAACGGCGATCGAGACTTTGTGATGCGGGAAATACAAGAGGCTATGAAATTGAACCGTTCGGATCACCGAATGAACCCGCGCGTCAAAGCCGTGAAGCCTGAGGCCGATTACCGGTTGCGGATTACCTTCACGAATGGCGAAATGGGGACTTACGATTGCCGGCCGCTTTTGAATTTCGGCGTGTTTGAGGAGCTTCGTGACGACGTTTACTTCCGGCAAGTGCGCGCCGAGAATGGAACCGTAGTCTGGCCCCACGAACAAGACATATGCCCCGACACCTTATACATGGATTCCGAGAGGTCTGAGAAGAGCCGGCCTCAGCAGGCAGACGCCCAAACGACGTCGTTAATTTCATCATCTCAACAGCCCTAGCCCCTAACCCTTCCTCCATGGCCAAAGCCCGCGCACTCGACCGCCGCCGCAAGGCGATTCGCAACATCCGCAAGATCACGCGGACGATGGAGTTGATCTCCACCGCGCGGTTCAAGCGGGCCATGGATCGGGCCGTGGCCGCCACCGCTTATACCCGACGGATCACCGCCCTGGTGGGCCATCTCGCCCGGCGCGGCTTGGAGGTCAGCCACCCCCTCTTGCAAGACCGCCCTGAGCCCAAGCGGGCGCTGCTCCTGGTGCTGGCCGCCAATCGCGGGCTGTGCGCGGGCTACAACGGCAACGTGGTCCGCTTGGCGCTGGCCCGCCGGCAAAAACTGATGGAGACCGTGCCTCATGTCCGCCTGGAAGTTTCCGGCAAGCGAGGCATCTCCGCCTTCCGTTTCCGCAAGATTCAGCCCGACGAGGCGTTCACCCATTTCGAGGACAAGCCGAGTTTTGCCGAAGTCGACGTGCTGGCCACCCGCTACCTTGTGGATTTCATGTCCGGCGCACTCGATCGGCTCGACGTGGTGTATACCAAGTTCGAAAGCGCCAGCCAGCAGCATGCGGTCGTGGAAACACTGCTGCCCCTGAGCGACCTCAACGGGGCCGAAGAGGAATCGTCGGCGGCCGAGCCGCAGTACGAATTTCTGCCTTCGGCCGAGAGCATTTTGGAGGAGGTTGTGCCGACCAGTTTCAAGGTCCGCCTCTTCAAGTGCTTTCTCGACGCGGCGGTGAGCGAACAGATCGCGCGGATGGTGGCCATGAAGGCCGCCACCGAAAACGCCGACAGCATGATCTCGCAGTTGTCGATGTCCTACAACCGCGCCCGGCAGGGGCAAATCACCAGCGAGTTGCTGGAAATCATCGGTGGTGCGGAAGCCCTCAACGAATAGGAACCTATCCAATGGCCACAAGTCGCCGAATATCCCTGTGCCTGATCTGCTTGGCAGCCTTCGCCACTGCGGCCTCGGCCGACCAGACGGTATGGCACGACTGCAAGCAGATCGGTGTCGAAGGCAAGGGCTGGACCGACACGCTCTCGTTCTACGACCGCCTGCCGGCTAAGGCCGAAGGGAAGGCGCCGGCGTCGGTGTGGTCGCTGAGCCATCATAGTGCCGGCCTGTGTGTCCGCTTCACCACCGACGCGCCGTCGATCCAGGTCCGCTGGACGCTGCTTAGCGGTGATGCCAGCGCCATGCCCCACATGCCGGCCACGGGCGTCAGCGGCGTCGATTTCTATGCAAAGACCAAGGGCGGACGATGGGAGTTCGTGGGCAACGGGCGGCCGGCGGCCGGGACGAACACGGCCAGCTTCGCGGTGCCGCCCGGCGAGCAATATCTGCTCTACCTGCCGCTCTACAACGGCGTGAAAGCGGTCGAGATCGGCATCCCCCAGGACCGAAAGATCTCGGCCTGTGCGGCTTCGTCGCACCGCAAGCCGATCCTGATCTACGGCACGTCGATCACGCACGGCGGTTGCGCATCGCGGCCCGGCATGGCCTGGACCTCGATCGTCGGCCGCAAACTCGACACGCCGGTGATTAACCTGGGCTTCAGCGGCAGCGGCAAGATGGAGCCGGCCATGGGCGACCTGTTGGCCGAGCTCGATCCTGCGGTTTACGTGTTGGATTGCATCTGGAACATGTCGCCCGAGGAGGTGAAGGAACGCGTCGTGCCGTTCGTCGAGAAGCTGCGCGGCGCGCATCCGGACACGCCCATTCTGTTGGCCGAAGATTCCAGCTTCCGGAACGAGTGCCCGACGGCGAAAGGGCGTCTTGTCCGCGCCGCCTACCAGGAATTGCAGGCCGCGGGCGTAAAGAACTTGCACTTTCTTCCCAGTCAAGGCATGTTGGGCGACGATAGCGAGGGCACCGTCGACGGCTGTCATCCCAACGATTTGGGAATGATGCGAATGGCCGATGCGTTCAGCAAAGCGTTGCGTCCTTTCCTGCCCGGAGTGCGGCGGGAGCACCCGTAAACCAAGGTCCGGCTTTCCCTTTCCGCCTTTCCTGTTTTCTGCTTACACCGATCGTTAACCAAAGAGTGAGTTTTATGCCCCCTGTCACCGCCTCGAAATCCGCCACGGCCCAGAACATCGGCCGCGTGACCCAAGTCATCGGCTCGACGTTCGACGCCCAATTTTCTGAAGGTTCGTTGCCGGCGATCTACAACGCCGTCAAGATCAGCAGCCAGCAGAAGGGCATCTCGCTGAATCTGATCGGTGAAGTGCAGCAGCACCTCGGCGGCAGCCGGGTCCGCTGCGTGGCCCTCGGCAACACCGACGGCATGGTCCGCGGCATGGACTGCATCGATACCGGCGCCCCGGTCAAGGTGCCGGTGGGCAAGGCCACGCTCGGCCGCGTGTTCAACCTGATCGGCGACGTGATTGACGGCCGCGGGCCGATCCAGGCCGAGGACTATTGGCCCATCCATCGCGACTCGCCCGAGGTGACCGACCTGTCGACGCGGACCGAGGTGTTCGAGACGGGCATCAAGGTGATCGACCTGTTGACGCCGTTCGTCCGCGGCGGGAAGGCGGGGCTCTTCGGCGGGGCCGGCCTGGGCAAAACCGTCATCCTCACCGAGTTGATCGCACGGATCGCCAGCGCCCACGGCGGTTATTCCGTCTTTGCCGGCGTCGGCGAGCGGACCCGCGAGGGCAACGACCTGTGGCTGGAAATGCAGCATGCCAAGATCGGCAACACGGGCCGCCACGTGATCGATCAGACGTGCATGGTGTTCGGACAGATGAACGAGCCGCCCGGAGCCCGTTTGCGCGTGGCCCTGTCGGCCCTCACCATGGCCGAATACTTCCGCGACACGACCGGCGCCGACGTGCTCCTGTTCATCGACAACATTTTCCGTTTCTCGCAGGCCGGCAGCGAGGTCTCGGCCCTGCTGGGCCGCATGCCGTCGGCCGTGGGCTACCAGCCGACGCTGGCCACTGAAATGGGCCAATTGCAGGAGCGGATCGCCTCGACCAGCAAGGGGGCCATCACCTCCGTGCAGGCCGTGTACGTACCGGCCGACGACCCGACCGACCCCGCCCCGGCCGCCGCCTTCGGCCAACTCGATGCGTTCATCTACCTGGAGCGGGCCATTAGCGAAAAGGGCATCTATCCGGCCGTCGATCCGCTGGCCAGCGCGAGCCGCATTCTCGATCCGCAGTACGTCGGCGAGCGGCACTACGCCATCGCCCGCCGCGTGCAGATGACCCTGCAACGCTATCGCGAGCTGCAAGACATCATCGCCATCCTCGGCGTGGACGAGCTGAGCGAGGCCGACAAGCTGGTGGTCGCCCGGGCCCGGCGGATGGAGCGGTTCCTGTCGCAGCCCTTCCTGGTGGCCGAGGTGTTCACCGGCAAGCCGGGCGAAATCACGCCGCTGGCCGAGACCATCCGCAGCTTCGAGGAAATTGCCGACGGCAAGTGGGACCACTTGCCCGAGCAGGCGTTCATGTACGTCGGCCCCATCGAACAGGCGGCCGAGCAGGCGAAGAAGATGGAAGGCAAGTGACATGCTTCAATGCATCGTCGTCACTCCCGAGCGAACCCTCTACGACCAGCCGGCCGAGTTCGTGGCGGTCATGCTCTTTGATGGGGAAATTGGGATCGCCGCCGGCCATACCCCCTTGGTCGGCCGATTGGGTTGCGGCGAGCTCCGCGTTCGCCGCGACGAAACGCACGCCGATCACTACTATATCGAAGGTGGATTCGTTGAGGTGCTCAACGACGTGGTGTCGATCCTCACGCAGCGTGCGGTCCCCGTCGAGGAGATTGACGAAGCGGTCGCCCAGGAGCAACTCTCCTTTGCCCGCTCGCGCCCGGCCACGACCGCCGAGGCCATGGCCATTCGCGACCGCACCGTGGAGCGGAGCCGCGCCCAGTTGCACATCGTCCGGCGGGTGCGGTAAGAACGCTGTCCCCTCTCCCGCCGGGAGAGGGGAGACAACGTTGGCTGCCTGACATGCTGTAGCCCCACGGTATAATGGTTCGATTAACCGTTGTCGTGGAAAGAGGGCTGCGGCGTGGACGAAGACGAATGGGATGATGACGAGGACGACGGCGGCGAAGACGAGGACGCGACGATTCCTTGTCCGCATTGCGGACGCCCGATCTATGAAGACTCGGAGCGTTGTCCGTATTGTGGAGACTACGTCTCGGATCACGATGCGGCTCCCGCCCGCAAGCCTTGGTGGATCATCCTGGGAACGTTGCTTGTGTTCTATATGGTTTATCGGTGGATAGCCGGGTGACAAAGGGGCCCGACGTGGCGGGCGGTTCTTCCGGGGTGAACATGCAATCCTCACACGACCTGCCGCGGTTTCGCGCTGATTTCATCAAGAACTTTCGCCGCATCACCATCAACACGACACCCGGCGATGCCCGATTCCTCCGCATCTTGATCGAGAGTTCCCGGGCCAAGCATGGCTTGGAGATCGGCGTGGCCACCGGCTACGGAGCCATGGTGATGGGTCTTGGCTTCGAACGAAACCGGGGCCATCTGACCAGCATCGACATCGACGCCCAAATGGTTGCCACCGCCCGCGCCAACCTCAGGAAGATGAAGTTGCAGGAGACGGTTTCCGTGCTCACGGGCGCGGCCCTCAAGGTGATTCCGCGGATCCCCGGCCCCTTCGATTTCGTCTTCATCGACGCCTTGAAGGAGGAGTATCTCGACTACTTGCGGGCGGTGGAACCAAAACTCAAGGCACGGGCAATCGTCGTGGCCGACAACGTGATCCAGTTTGCCGATCGGATGCGGGAATTCCTGGACGCCATGCAGGCCGACCCCAAGTACCACTCGGTCATCGTCCGAGCTTCCGAGGACAAGCATGACGCGATGATGGTGATGTGCAGGGCAAACCGGCCCTAACGCTCGTGATCGTGGCGGGGCAGCGCTCCACCTTCTCTCCACATTGCCCTCCGCCTCATGGCGGGGGAGGAAATGGCTCGTCCTTGATGTAGGCAGTTCCCTGAAACAGGGCCACCAACTCGCCCGCATCGTTGGTAACGCGCACCGTGCACACCGACAGCTTGCGACTACGGGAGATTTCCGTGGCTTCGGCCCAGAGCGTGCCGGATCGGGTTGCCTTGAGAAACGAAAGGTTCGTGTTGATCGCCACCGCCACTTTGCCGGCCGTCTTCGAGGCCGCTCCGAAGGCAAAGTCGGCCAGCGTGAAGATCGCCCCTCCTTGCACGGTCCCGACGTTATTCAGATGCCGTTCCTCGACGGCCAGACTCGTCCTGGCGAAACCGGGGCGGAGTTCAACCAGCCGCATTCCGCTGGCCGCCGCAAAGCGGTCGTTCTCGAAATGATGCCGGATGGCCTGCAGGTCGTCGGACATGATGGCAGTGGCACAGCCGCCCTCGGCCGTGCCACAAATGGTTACCGGTTCACAGCCGCCGCCGGCGGGCCAACCGGTTGACGCAAATACTTTTCCGGCGACTCGGTGACCGCGGCAATGCAGTCTTCTCCCGACAGGTACAACGGAGTGTCGGCGATGTACAGCTTGACGATGGGGCCCTTGCTGCCCAACATCTGCCCCGACACGGGACAGAACGTCTGCCGCATGATCCCGTCATGATCGGCCTCGGTCAGCAGGACTCGGGCGACGTAGGGACGAATCTTCGCGGGGGAGAACACCGGAGTGAAAGAAGCCGTCCCTTCGTGCCGATCCCAAATGCCGAGAAACTTGTGCTTATCCGGCAGGCCGGAAAACTCGAAGGTGATCGGGGTTTCTTTGCCCGGCAACTGCTGGAAGTCGAAGGCGGCCACGACGTAGTCCTGCTCGGCCGTTCCCGCCGGCAGCGTGACGTACTGGAAAGGAATCTGCCGAGGGGCGCCCTCGGCCGGAAGTTTCAGCGACATCCGCGTGTGAGCGTCCCGCGCACTGAGGGGCTTCACGTCATGGTCGAACAGATAGATGCGGGCCTGGAGCGGCAGGTAGACGATTTCATAACGGTTGCCGTCGGTCTGCAGGTACTCGCCCCCGTGCGGCGTGGAAAGGAGTTGTGGGGGCGGCGGCGCCTTGCCACGATAAAAATTCGAGGAGCCGTTTTGGCGATCGGAGCCTCTTCCTCCGCCTCCGCCATGCCTGCTGCCCCCCCCGCCCATGCCGCTATCCTGGCCGACGACGGCGGCTTCGCACAGCAGCCACGCACACACCGCGACGGTAAAGATCAAGCCTCTGCTCATAGCCATCCTCCCACGGGACGGCATTGTGCAACATCAGCGTCGCCCGGGGCAAGATCAGTTGTGGACCGGAAGAATCGCCGGCTGCCGCGAAACGGTGGTTTATAGCGTGTCAGGTTGCAAATATGGTCCCCTCTCCCGCCGGGAGAGGGCAGGGTGAGGGCGACTGGCGTACGCCCCTCTCCCGCAGGCATGATCTGAGGCAGGCCGCGCGGTTGCCGGCTTTCGAGGAACTGCAACGGGCCCTGGCCCAGCGGATACCGCCCAGGCCAACTGCCTTGAAGCCAAACCGCCGGCCATGCTCACGAAGCTCTTCTGTGTAGAACCCTGCCAGCCGGCGGGCCTTCAGAAGCTCAACCACGCGGCGGACTATGGTGGTCTTACCGCAACTTGGCGGGCCAGTCAGAAGCACGTTCGTCATCGGTTGACTCATCCTACTGGGGCCTCAATCCATTGCCGATAGCACGGGCCGCACAGATAAACGACGCGCCGTCGATAGACCTGATCGAGCAGCTCTTGCTCAGACGACGCACGCATCTGCTCGATCAGACACTCGATTTCCTCCCTTGGGTCGTGTTGCAGATCCTTGTCCGAGAAGCTCGGCGGCGTTGGATCAGCCAACGCTTCGATCTGCACGACGTAGAAATTGCCCGTCCCTGGCTTCAGTTCGATACCGCAACGGGCACACAGCAGTGGAAGGTCGTCAGTCTGGTCGGATCCATTCATAAACGTATTCTACGGTATCCTGTCGGTGCTGTGCAGGAGCTATGCCGCATCGCTACAATAAGACGCGGGTAGGTTGGACGTTGACGAGAGGACGCGTGAACACGCTGGTGTAGGTGGCAAAGTTGCTCGCCCGTGTCGCCAGCTATTTCCGACATCCTCGTATCGCCTACGCTGCCACCGCCGAGATCGCTTGATTTACGATTTACATTTTTGCCGGATTAATAGTAGTCCAACATTTTCAGTGCTGGGAAGAGCTGTTATGGCTTTGTCTTTCCCGTTGACGGGGATGGAGGAGGGGTTTTACTGGCAGAATCGACCAGCCTATCCTTGGAGTTGGTTCGCCCGACTGAGATTCTCCGGACGTTTGGATCGAACGGCCTTCAAGGCAGCGGTCGCTACCGTGCTGGCGCGCCATCCGTTGCTCACCGCCAAAGTCGGAGTCGTGGGCCAGCGGCAGTTGCACTGGTTCTTGGTCGAGGACCCCGAACCGGTGATTCGCTGGGAGACAGGGCCGGTCGGTGGCCCGTTGCCTCCGGCCGCGCACCAGGATCTCCGGCGGGAGATCGGTATTCGTTTCCACATCCGGGCGGATGTGGCGGCCTCCGAGCTGACCATCCAGTTTCACCACGCCTGCTGCGACGGGATCGGCGGGTGCATGTTCGTCGAAGACCTGTTACTGGCCTACGCGCTGGCTTGTGGCGATCGGCTGAGTCAGGTCAAGCTTCGCCCGATTGATCCTCGCAAGCTGCACGGTCGCGGGAGATTTGGCCTGACTATTTGGACGTTGCTGAAAATGACGCCGCACCAACTAGTTAGCATTTTCCGTGCCGTGCAGGGCCTCTTTCACGCGCCGGTGCCGCTCGTTCCCCACGCTGCCTGCTTGAACGACGACGTGCCGCCAAAAGGCTACCCGGCAACGCTGCATTACGTTTTCGACGAAAAGTCGTCAATCCTATGTCGGCGGACAGCGAAGCATCTGGGGGTGACGCTCAACGACCTGTTGGTCCGCGATCTATTCCTGGCGTTGGCCGAGTGGCGCTCCCGGCAAGATATCGAAAGCGACGCTCCGTGGTTGCGGATGCTGGTTCCGATGAATCTGCGGACGGCAGACGATCACGTCTTGCCCGCGGCCAACGCGACCAGCGGCGTGTTCCTCGACCGTCGTGGGCCGGATTTTGCCAACGTCGGCCAACTGCTGCGGAGCGTTCACAAGGAGCTGACATTAGCCAAGCGCTGGCGTCTTGGTCTCGCGTTCGTCTTCCTTGCGAACATCGGTCAGTGGCTTCACGGTGGAAACGGGGAGAAATACCGGTCGGACGGACACAACACGTCGAGCACGCTCACGAACCTCGGCGAACCCTTCGCCCGCCTCTCCGTGTCTGACTGCGATGGCCGTGCGGTGGCCGGCAACGTGACGCTCGAAGACATTGACTTCGCTGCGCCCGTTTACCCTTACGGTTGCGTAACCGTGGGGGTCATATCGTACGCCCACAGGCTTGGCCTCACCCTGCATTACGATCCACGGCCATTGTCGGAAGGACAGGCGGCTGACCTGCTTGATACGTACGTGCGACGGATCCGGACCTCGATGGCCGACCTGCGTTAGACGACGACCGACTACCAGCCGGTGGCCGTCCAGAGGGTAGAATAGATCGTGCTCCCGATCCCCGGAAAGGACTCGCTTGATGGCTAAGAAAAAACGACCGGCCTCCATGAAGGTCGACAAAGAACAAGGCCATTTTGACCCGCCGCTGCCCGATCGGCGTGCCATGGAACGGGTCATGCGGCAGCTTGCGGCCGACCTGGGCGGGGAGGAGAGGGAAGAAACCCCGCTGGATCGGGCGCAAGAAGTAATGTATCGCGCGTTCGAGGCTCCCGAAGCCGAGCAGGCCCATCTGGCGCGTCAGGCCATGGAAATTTCGCCCGACTGCGTCGACGCCTACGTGATGTTGGCGGAGAAGGCAAAAACCGCCCACGAGGCCCAAGAACTGTACGAACAAGGCGTGGCTGCGGGGGAACGGGTGCTGGGCAGGCAGGCGTTTGCGGAGCACGAGGGTCATTTCTGGGGTGTTTTGGAAACCCGGCCGTACATGCGTGCCCGACAAGGCCTGGCCCAATGCCTTTGGGAAGCCGGCCGCCGCGAAGAAGCGGCCGAGCATTACCAGGAGATGCTCCGGCTGAACCCCAACGACAATCAGGGTGTCCGCTACTCCCTGGCTATCCTGCTGTTGGATCTGGACCGTGACGATGACCTTCGGCGTCTGCTGGCGCAGTACGAAGACGACGCCTTGGCGGAATGGGCCTATACCAAGGCACTCGTGGCGTTCCGGCAAGGGGGCAAAACTGCGCAGGCCAACAGTCTGCTGACGCAGGCGGTGAAGGTCAACAAACACGTTCCAGCCTATTTGCTGGGCCATAAGGAACTGCCGCACGATTTGCCGCCGCACATCAGCGTGGGCGGGAATGACGAGGCCGCCAGCTATGCGGTGAGCAATCGCCGCGCCTGGCTGAATACGCCGGGGGCCATCTCGTGGTTGCGGAAGACGCTCAACGTGCCGTTGCCCAAGGCACCGAAACGCCGACGGCTTTCGTGGCCCGAACTCAGGCTGGCATTGCGGCGTTGTCCGCAGGAGCGAGGCGAAGTCTGGCAGGTCGACACCATGCCAAGCTTGGTGGCCGGCCAAAGTAGGCCTGATAAAGGATCACCCTGGGTGGTCATGGTTGTTGGCCGGGGCAGCCAGGAACTGCTGGACGTGGAGGTTTTCGATTCCCAGCCGAAGCCCGACGACGTATGGGACTACCTTACGGACATCATGCGGAAACCGCGCCACGCCGAGTCGCACCGGCCGGCGATGATCGAGGTCCGGCAGAAGACCTTCCAGGCGGCTTGGAAGGCTAAGCTCAAACAAATCGGTGTCGAGTGTGCGCTCTCCGACCATTTAGATGCCGTCGACCTGGTACGTGACCGACTACCACCGGTAACCGCTGAAGCCGGCGCGGAAGAGACTGACACAGTAATCAGCCCGGAGGACCTGCTCTCGCTGCCGGTGGAGCCCGGAGAGGTTTGGCAGGCCGACATCCGTCCCATGCCCGCCTGGATTACCGGTGAGGGGGAGCCCTATCGGCCGTGGGTGGCTGTGGTGATCAACCGGACCGACGACTTGGTACTCGCACACCAGGCGGCGCCGGAGCGTCCGCCCGCCGATTGGTTGTGGGAGGCCATCCGTCAGGCGATCCGGCAACCGGCCATCGGCGAGCCGCACCGGCCGGGCCTGATCGAGGTGGGTTCCGCAGAGCAACGCGAGGCCCTGCTGCCGCTCTTGGATCGGGCCGGCATCGAATGTGTTGCCGTGGAGCAACTCGAACACCTGGAATCTGTGCTGGACAGCCTGGCGCAGCATCTGGCCGGTCAAGGTGGGCCGCCCTCCATACTAGATGCGCCTGGGATGGAACTGGCGCAGGTGGGTAGCTTCTACGCGGCGGCGGCCGAGTTCTACCGCCGAATGCCCTGGCAGCGGGTGCCGGGTGATACGGTGATCAAGGTTGAGTGCGACAAGTTCCAGAGCGGGCCGTGGTACGCCGTCGTGATGGGCCAATCGGGCGTGCAGCAGGGATTGGCCATCTACGAGGACCTGGCCGCCCTCCAGGCGATGATTAGCGGCGACGCCTCGGAGGAGGAGAACTCGCGGAGTATGTCCGTCTTGTCAATGATGTTCAGCGAGGCGTTCGAGATTTCCGTACGAGAGCTGGACGCTGCCGAGAAGCACGGGTGGACCGTGGCGGGACCGGAGGCATATCCCCTGGTCCTTCGCGTCAACCCCGGCCTGGCAATGCGCCCGCCGCTGGTCTGGGAACTGGAGCTTCTGGAGGGTTGCCTGCGGATGATCCCCGAGTTTCTCACAGAGAAGAACGCCGTGTTGGTGAAAACGGTGGTGGCAGCGTCCAGGAAGATGACCATGCGTCTTTCATGGGGTGGAGAAGAATAGTCTTCCGAGAGGAGCAAGATGATGCGCTGCTGGAATTGCGGCAAGAGAATCCCCGACACAGTCAAGGTCTGCGGCTTCTGCGAGGCAGCCGTAGAAGACGAACCTACGGAGGAGGAAAAGGATGTCGTGCGCGACCTCCTGAAAGAGATACCGCCGGAAGCCATGGATGAACTTCGTGCGGCGTTTGAGGGAAGCGGGACGGCCGAAGAGTTTGCCGATCGCATCTTCGTGGGCGACTGTCCGAAGTGTGGGAGCGAGGAAACGGGCGACTGCGAGGCCGATCCCGAGATCGAGGAACTTCTAGTCGGACGCTGCTACCAGTGTGGCCAACTGTGGTGTACCGAGTGCGGCCAACTGTTGGAACGGGACTCGCCGTCGTGCGAATGCTGGACGGAAGAAGATGATTGAGACGTGGAAATTGGTCGTATACTATATGTTGGCCTTCCCCAAGAATGACGCCCTGCGGCTGGATTATATCCTGGCCACAAAGCCGCCGGCAAAGGGTTGCACGGCCGCCGAGATCGACCGGCAGAAGCGGAGGGGTGAGAAGCCCTCGGACCACGCAGCGGTGAACTGGTGCCGATCCCAGTCCTAGGATTACATCTTTGAGATATTCCGACGCCCGCACACCCACAAACAGCACGCAGGCACGGGCATCGGCTTGACAATCTGCAAGAAAATCGTGGACCATCACGGCGGCCGCATCTGGGTGGAATCGGAATCGGGACAGGGAGCCACCTTCAGCTTCACACTCCCAACATGATGGAACGATGCCAGAAACGAAGGGGACTTGCGGACACAGGCGTTTGGTATTACCGTGCAGATTGTGCCAAGGTGATCTTGTTTGGATGCCGGCGTTCCGCAGCGCACCAGTCGTTATGGAAGGGTCCCGGTATGAGCTTCATCGACTGGCTGAAGAGTTGTTTTTCGCATCGCGGCAAGGCCGTTTCACTATATCGAAGCGGAATGGCCAAGGCCAACAAACGCAACTACGGTGGCGCTATCGCCGATTACTCAGCCACGATTCGGGAACCCAATATCCCGACCGACGTGAAAGCGATGGCCCTTTACAATCGGGCGCTTGCGTATTCCGCGATACATGAAGAAGAAAAATCGGCCGAGGATCTTGCGGCCGTGTTGGAGATGCCAGGATTACCCAACAACATCAAGGCAGAGGCCCAAGAACGGCGGGAACGGATAAGGCGTCGCAACGAAAACAGAGATAGGCCGTGACACGTCAACTGTGAGGCTGATCCCTTCGATTGACCAACTCGATCAAGTGACGGGAGGCAGGAGACGATGGCCAGAGCAGAAAAAAACATCAGTGCAGGCGGAGCCAATGTCAACGCCCACGAGCGAGAGATCGAAAGACTGAACCGGCTCTACGCGGCCCTCAGCGAGTTGAACCAAATCATCGTCCGCGTCAAATCCCGCGAGGAACTGTTCCGGGAAGTGTGCCGGATCACCACGGCAAAAGCGGGATTCAAGGTCGCGTGGGTCGGCTGGCCCGAACCCGAGAATCACAGAGTCATCCCCATCGCGCGCGACGGGGATAAACAGGACTATCTCGACGAGATCATGGTGTATGCCGACGACCGGCCAGAAGGTCGCGGTCCGACCGGTACGTCCATCCGCGAGGACAAGTTGTGCGTGGTCAATGACTTTGCAGGCGACCCTTGCATGGTGCCGTGGCACGAGGCGGCAGCCGCACGGGGGCTTCGAGCCGTAGCGTCCCTGCCGATCCGTTTCCAGGGAGAGGTTTGGGGTGCGCTGACGATTTACGATAGCGAACCCAAGGTCTTTCAAGACAAGGAGATTGCCCTGCTGGAGGAAGCCGCAGCGGCCATTTCCTTCGCCTTGGAGAGCCTGAATCGAGAGTTGCAGCGCAAACAGGCCGAAGAGGCGTTGCAGCGAAGCGAGGAGCGGTTGCGGCTAGCCCAGCAGGTGGCACGGGTGGGCACGTTCGAGTCGAACATTCGGACGGGTCTGGATACCTGGACACCGGAACTTGAGGCCCTGTACGGCCTGTCGCCGGGTGGTTTCCCAAAAACGGAGTCAGCCTGGGAAAACCTAGTCTATCCTGATGACCGGGCTGCGGCCATTCGACGAAGGGAGCAAACCCTCGAAACCGGCCAACCCGTGGAAGGGGAATGGCGTGTGGTGTGGCCGGATGGAAGCGTGCATTGGTTGGCAGGACGTTGGCAAGCCTTCAAGGACGAAGCTGGTAAACCACTGCGACTGATCGGTGTGAACATCGACATCACCGAACGCAAACGGGCTGAAGAGGCCCTGCGGGCAAGCACCGAGCGGTACGAATTGGCTGTCCGAGGAGCAGGTGTTGGCATTTGGGACTGGGATATTCGCACCGGCAAGTTGTACTACTCGCCCCGTTGGAAGATGCTGTTCGGCTATGACGAGAATGACATTGGCAACAGCCTTGAGGATTGGGCCAGACTTCTTCATCCGGACGAACGTGATTGGATTCTCAAGTTTCAGGACGAGTTCCTTGCAGGCACGTCACCCACGGTTACCGTCGAGTACCGCCTGCGTCACAAAGACGGTTCCTATCGCTGGATCGTGGTACACGCCCTTGCCGTGCGAGATGAACAAGGCAAAGCGTGCCGACTCGTAGGTTCCCATGGAGACATTACGGATCGCAAGCAGGCCGAGGAGGCTTTGGAGCGGGAGCGGCAGTCGCTCTGGCGAATGCTCCAGGCCAGCGACCACGAACGTCAGGTCATCTCCTACGAGATACATGATGGACTGGCCCAATATCTCGCCGCTGCGACCATGCAGTTTCAGGCTCATGATACCCTGCGAGAGAACTCGCCCCAGGAAGCCCGGAAAGCCTACGAGACTGCTATGGAGCTTGTTCGTCAGGCCCACTCGGAGTCACGGCGGCTAATCAGTGAAGTACGCCCTCCCATTATTGACGAAAACGGAATCGAGATGGCGATCTCACATCTGGTTCACGAACAACGACGGCACGGAGGCCCGAAGATCGAATGCCATAGCGACGTGCAGTTTGGCAGATTGCCTTCGATCTTGGAGAACGCCATTTACCGCATTGTTCAGGAGGCGTTGACAAACGCCTGCAAGCATAGCAAGAGCGAGAAGGTGACCGTCTCCATGACTCAGGAGGGGCAGGACGTTCGGTTGGAAGTCCGGGACTGGGGAATCGGGTTCGACCCAGAATCAGTTGTGGAAGGCCACTTCGGTTTGGAGGGTATTCGACAAAGGGTGCGACTGCTTGGTGGTCGGCTGACCATCGAGACCGCACCAGGTTCTGGGGCCCTGATTCGGGTCGTTGTGCCAATCCTGGAGAGGCAGAACGACAGATAGGGCATAGTCCATTATCATGGAAAACTCCACGCTCAAACCTGCGCCATGTGGCGACTCTTCTGGACACGCATGACTGCAAAAGTCGTTTTAGTGATCGCGAGACAAGACGGTCACGATGTCCGAGATGGTGAGACATCTGGTCTCCATTTCTGTTTTTCGGGCATTGATGGCCGGGCGGACCGCAGTATCAGGCAAAGGAACTGGAGCCCGGACTCCTGGCCCGCAGCCTGAAACGAGGATACATTGGGGATTGAACCCGATGAGCAGTTCTCCCGATGCTTCGCAACACTTTTATCCACCTCCCCGGTGTCGGCACCGTTCGAGAGCGGACGCTCTGGCAACACGGGATTCTCGACTGGCATGCCTTTCTGTTAGCCGCTCAATGTGACCGGCTGCCGAAGAGCAGCTATCGGTCTGCTGTGCCCCTGGTTCAACAATCACTCGATGCCGTCAGCAATGGTGACGCGAGTTTTTTCCACGGCCGCCTACCGAGCCGAGAAACGTGGCGACTCTACCCGGAGTTCGCCGACCGGGCACTATTTCTGGACATCGAGACCACCGGCCTGTCGCCGCACTACGACCAAGTGACGCTGATCGGCGCGCTGGGCGGCGGCCAGTTGGCCTTGTTCGTCAATGGCATCAACCTGGACCAGTTCCCTGCCTACGTCCAGCAGTTCCCCTTGTTTGTCACTTTCAATGGCAGTCAGTTCGACGTGCCGTTCCTGCGGGCGCATTTTCCCAAGGCGAGGTTGGATCGGGCGCACATCGACTTGCGGTTTCCGCTGGCTTCGCTGGGTTATCGGGGCGGGCTGAAGGCCGTGGAGCAGACGTTGGGCCTCCGGCGTGACCCTGCAATCCAGGGTGTGGACGGTTTCGAGGCCGTCCGGCTCTGGCACTGCTACCGGCGTGGCGACCGCCAAGCCTTGCGAAAGCTGATCCTCTACAATCTGACGGATGTGGTCAACATGGTCGAATTGGTGGAGACGACGGTCAGGCTCAAGCAACCGCAGTTGGCATTTCCCGGCGAGATAATGGCCCGCGAACCCCAAGCCGCAATGAAGTTCAATACTGGATGCCTAGGGAAGTGGATTATCGAAACGCTGTCGTCATGGAATCTGGCATGAGCGGCGCACCTGATTTGCCTGCCAGCGGGATGCTCCACGTGCAAGTCGCGGAAGACTGTACGCTCGACGGTGGCACTTGATCTGACGACGGATCAGCATGGGTCGTTTTTCAAAGGGTCTGCCAAACCCGCGTTGTAACCGGTGACACCGATGCCGGTACCACGTCTGCGTGCGAGGCAACCTGCGACAGGAATCGCTGAAGGAAGGCCCAATTGCAAGAAAATCAGGGTTTGACCCAGCCGTTGCCTCGGGAATGGTCGTCGCTTGCGGATGGGAGAGAGGCCTTTCCTTTGTTGCAACGAGCAGCCCCACAAATAAGGGTATCCTGCGTGGTTTACGAGCAACGCCCGAAAGCCCCGCAACGGGGGGCGTTTTCGGACGTTTGTCCCGCAGGATGCCCACGTCTTCTGCAACGGGGCTATACTAAGAGAGTGACAGAGAACAGAGATCATTCGTTGGTCAATAGGGGTGTTTTCCATGCCTGTTCGCTGGATTGACCGCTGGCTGCCGTGGGCAGCACTTTGCATACTGGCCGCTTGGCCGGCAACCGCGTCAGCCCAGAAACATGTCTCGCCCCAATCGCTCGAAGAGGCCCGCAATCGGATGGTCGACCAGGAAGTGGTCGGCGCGGGCATCAAGGACCCACGCGTGATTCAGTCGATGCGAGTCACTCCGCGGCATGCGTTCGTGCTGAGCAAGTGGATCGACCGAGCCTATTTCGACATGTCGCTGCCGATTGGCGAACATCAAACCATTTCGCCGCCGATGCTCGTAGCCTACATGACCGAGCAGTTGGAGCCGCAGCCGAACGATCGCGTATTGGAAATCGGCACCGGCAGTGGCTATCAGGCGGCGGCGCTCAGCCCCTTGGTGAAAGAGGTGTACTCGATCGAAATCATCGAATCGCTGGGAAAGCGCGCGAAGCAGACGCTCAAGCGGCTCAAATATACGAATGTGTTTCTGAAGATCGGCGACGGCTATCTGGGCTGGCCGGAGAAAGCCCCGTTCGACAAGATTATCGTTACTTGTTCGCCGGAAAAGGTGCCGCAACCGCTCGTCGATCAACTCAAGGAAGGGGGACGCATGATCATTCCGGTGGGTGAACGCTACCAGCAAGTTCTCCACCTCCTGAAAAAGCAGAACGGCGAACTGATCAATGAGGCGTTGCGGCCGACGCTGTTTGTGCCGATGACCGGCAAGGCTGAGGAGAGCCGGCAGGTCCAGCCCGACCCGCTGCATCCCAAGTTGATCAACAGCGGCTTCGAGGAAGTCACCGGCACCAGCGGCGAACCGACGGGCTGGTATTACATCCGCCAGATGAAAGTCGCAACTGCCCCCGATGCCCCCGAGGGAAGAAACTACGTGACCTTCTCCAACTCCGAACCCGGCTGCGGCTGCCGAGCGTTGCAGGGCTTCCCGATCGATGGCCGTATAGTCCGAGAACTGGAGCTTTCCTGTATGGTACGAGGGACAGACATAGTTCCCGGTCCCTCCCCCGATCAAGCACCTCAGTTTGCGATCCTATTTTTGGACGAAAACCGCGCCACCGTGGGACACGTGGCCATCGGGCCATGGCGGGGAACCTTCCAATGGAAACGGATGACTGGCCGGATCAAAGTGCCGCTTCGGGCGCGAGAGGGGATCGTCAACATCGGGTTGCTGGGCGGCACCGGCGAAGTTTCGTACGACGATGTCCAAATTCATCCGGCCAACGCGAGGGGAACGTGAGGATCCCTGAGGAATCGCGGAACATCTGCAATCGCGGGGGGCGAACACTGACCACAGACCAAGTCCCAGCTTTACCTCCACTACGACATATTGGAGGGGCATGAGAAGTAGACCGCTCCCTCACACCCGTCGTGTTCAAAAATCTGGTCCGATGCTAACGTGGGAGATTGGAGCGGGTTTGAGGGAGAGGGTGACAGAAAGGGACCCGAAGCCGGCAATCGCATCCCCAGCAACACTGTCGTCAAAGAATCTGGTATGAGCGGCGCACCTGATTTGCCTGCCAGCGGGATGCTCTACGTGCAAGTTACTGCACGCAATGGGCAACGACCGTAATGGAAGTGGCGGCTCAAGAAAGGAACGGAACATGCTTTCGATGGAACAGGTCAAGCCGCTGTTGCTTCACGAGGATCGTCCCGTCCGGGACTTGGCGGTGGACTACTTCCGCAGCGGCTGGTGTCAAGACGCGGCCTTGGTGTCGATGATTCTCCGTGCCTGTCGCCAATATGGGGTTGACGAAAACGTGCATGGACTGGTTGCCTGCGGCCAGTTTGTCCTGTCGGAAGAGTCCCTCGACGACGTGTTGCAGATGCTTGCCAATGCGAGGGACAGCGAGACTGCCTGGCGACTTCACCGCATCCTGATCCACGCCCCGGTCGATGTCTTGCTCCGCCAAGAATCGGTCCTTCTTGACACGCCGAATCTCCCCGAAGAAGTGATAACCCGCATCAACCGGCGCAAGGATCTCTCAGGCTGGTCGGGGGCAAAGCTGTGGCAGGAACTCCAGGACTTCGCCAAGCGGTCCGAAGATAAGAGACACGTTGGCGAGATCGACCATGCCTATGCCAATGACCTGGTCGAGGCGCTGGGTCCCCACGAAGAACCAGACGCGGCGACGATCTGCGAGCTGCTCCATTCTTTCGGCGATGACGGAGGGTGGTTGGAAATCTTCCTTGTGGACTTGGTGGGTGAGCGGCGGCTCCGTGAGGCAATTCCGCTGCTGGTGGATCGTCTGCGGATCGACACCGACTACTTGCGGGAGCGGGTCGTGGAAGCACTCGGCAAGATCGGTGACCCCGAAGCGGCCCGTCTGATCCGTGCGACATTCCCGAGCGAGCCGTGGCACGTCAAGAACTACGCCTCGGGGGCGATGGGTGGGGTCAAGCATCCCGCCTGCGAAGAGGCGATCCTCGAACTGCTGGAAATCGAGGAAGACCCTAGCATCCGTACAATGCTCTGCATGGAGTTGTGCGAAATGTTCTCCGAACGAGGCGTGGAGATCGTCCGGCGTCAGATACACTCTGGCTATGACCGAACGATCGTCTGCCTGGAGAACCAACTGTTATTGGTGGCACACGTACTGGGGATCGAACTGCCCGAGGCCGATGCTTGGCGGGCCGAGCGAGCGGAGCAGGAGCGGAGGCAGGCGGAGCGCCGGGCAGAACTGGACGAATTGGGTAGACGGTATCAGGCGATGAAAGCCCGCGGCATTGACCCGTTTGCAAAGTCGGCAGAAAGGCCCAAGGCGCTGCCAAGAGAGCAGCCTCTAACAGAGGCGGTAAAGCCGGTGCGGCTCGACCAACCCAGGGTAGGTCGCAATGATCCATGCCCTTGCGGGAGCGGCAAGAAGTTCAAAAAGTGTTGTTTCCGCAAGCCGCATTAGCACACCAGACCGGACCATAGAGTGGAGCAATGGGCACTGGTGATCCAACCACCGCTGGGATTCTGCGCGTCCAAGTCGCCGAAGACTTCACGCTGGACGGTGGCACTCGGAATCTGACGACGGATCAGCACGGGGCACCGACCGCGCAGATCAGCCCTCCAGCAGTCCCTATGTTTCAGCAGGTCGTCGCGTACCTGGAGGCCAAGCCAGTGCCGCTGGGCGGGACCATGCGGCGGGCCGACGAGGCCCGGGCTGCGGTGGCAGTGTGTCTGCGTTGGGGTTCGTACTTCGCCGTTCTGGCCGACCCCGCAAGGCCCGACGCGCCGAGCATCGACGACGGGCAGGTCAGCCAGATCGACGACGAAGAGATGGCCCGCATGAACATCGAGATTTCAGCGGGCGTGGCATGGTGACTGACCCTGGCCGGTTCCGACGACCGACGCTGCTTCGATCTTGTTGCTCGCACCCTGACATATCTCCCCACTGGCCGAAAAACAGTCAGTGCGT
>Ga0181520_10002173_pt1 | contig 37226 bp, 37 predicted proteins | sample PEATcosm2014_Bin_29_FD_132451 | JGI IMG/M metagenome (GOLD analysis project Ga0181520, IMG submission 132451) | Peatland microbial communities from MTU Mesocosm Facility, Houghton, MI, USA - PEATcosm2014_Bin02_30_metaG | ecosystem: Environmental > Terrestrial > Soil > Wetlands > Peat | place... | reverse complement strand
GTCTTAGCTTACTGTCTATTTTATTGGATATTGACTCTAAATATTAGAAATGTATTTTAGTAGAAAAATTCAGAACGGTCAAAAAAATAATTTTAATACGAATTAAGCTAATCGGTTTTTATAGGGCTTGACCGTCCTTGAATTTTCCGGTTAGCTTTTTTCGTTTGTTCTTCTCTTAGTGTAAAAGTCCTACGTTTCACTGAACGTTTAACTTAACAATCGCCTAAAATGTTTGAAAAGCGGGCTATAATCGCAAATTCTTAAGTGATTAAGAGTCAGATGCTCTACCAACTGAGCTAAGGGTGCGGAGTAAAATTAAGGATTTTCATCCTGCTTTCAAAATTCTAAAATTCGTTTTTTATTGTACGATAACTATGATTACTGAATATTTTTTCATTAATTGCGACTGAATTTGATTTGACCTGTGCGTTTATAGGTTATATTGCTGCGGCTTGTGCAACACGAAAGAGCCATGCAGAAATCCGATCCATAAATTCAATTTCTTCAAAACCGCTTGTATATTGATATAAAACATCTTGCAGGATATCTTCCACATCTTCCTTAATAGGGACATTCTTTCCTTTAAAATTGAAAAGCTTTCCGCTTTCTTTCTTTTCAGTAGTCTGTATTTGTAATGAATCTGCAATCATTAATATAAATATTTCATTTATTTATTAAGACTGATAGGCGGCGGGAATATTTTAAAATGATAAAATATTTTATCATTTTCAAAATAAGCTCTTGCTTTCCCCTTATTTATTTTTTAGGCAGGATCACATTGTCATAATCCGAAAAAAAATCTTCTGCCAATTCTCCGGTTGGTTGAATTTTTTTTGATTTTACGCTCTCACTTTTATACGTTTCTACTGCAGCTTTAATTGCAGCCTTAAAACTTGTCATTTCACTTCCAATTTTCCCCCTGTATTTATCATGAATTCCTCCGGTATATTTTTTTATTAATGCGGAAAGCGGTACTGTCTTTGTTACAAGATCACCGGCGGTAATTATAGCTTTATTGATTATTTCTTCTTCCTTCTGCTTTGCATTTCTAAGACAATTATCAACATCTGAATTAATACGTTCTCTAAGTTTTTTGCCGCTGTATGGCGCATATAATAAAGCAATAACTCCGCCGGCAATTCCTCCTATAATAAACGCAGAGATATAATTTGAAGTTTTATGTATCATTAATTTTATTTCCCGATTTTATTTTAAAGAATTAAAATTTACAAATAGAAAATACGATTATTATTTAATAAAATAGAATAATCATTTTACCCTTGTTAATACCTGCTCCATATTCTTGTATTCCTTGTTATCTTGATTTACATACATAGTAATAATTTGATGATCTTTATCAATAAACTTAATGGTTTCATGGTATTTAATATCATTGCCTGTAGAAGGATCAACCATAGTGCCATTTAAGGATAAAGTTGAATCTTGATTATTATATGTACCAGTACTTACGGTAGTCCCAGTGCCAAAATTGTCATACCAAACTGCGGTAAAAATTTTTTTTGCATTATCATAACCGAGCAGCATCATACCTTCAAAAGGCATTCCCATCATATCACCTTTCTGTGAAGATTTAAGATACCTTCCCCCCATTATCATTTCATTAGAACAGATGACATTATATTTCATAGGAGGTTGTGTCGGATCCATCCACATTGTTATTTCCGAAGTCCATTTGCCTGCGCTTTCAGCCATCGTTTGATGAACTATACCCGGAGTCATATAATCCCGCCACGCTTCCTGTTGATCTTGTGCAAAAAGTTGCGGAAAAGAAAGAAATAAAACGAAAACAAAAATAGTACATACGAATGCTTTCATACTTTTATCCTTATTTTTAAGTCAATTATATTTAAAAGTTAAATCTCTATGAAAATAAGAAGATTTATTTTCTGTCAATCATAAGCGAAGTCATTGATATTGAGCCGAGTTCCGTCTTATCATTAAAGATAGATATGTTCTCATTTTTTTCTTTTAACCCCAGAATATAGAGAAGAGGAAGAAAATGCTCCGGAGTGGGGATTGCAAGTTGAGCTTCGACCCCAAGATTTTTATAGTCTATAAGTTCAGAATACTCGTCATTTAAAATTAATTTTTTGAATTTCTTGTTTGCTTCAAGAGCCCAGTCAAATCCATCTTTATTCTTCCAATTTACCATTCTAAGGTTATGCACTATATTTCCACTTCCAATAATTAATATCCCTTTGTTGCGTAATAAGGAAAGCTCTTTGGCAAGTTCATAATGCCATTGAGGCGATTTTGTATAATCAAGGCTCAATTCTACAACCGGTATATCTGCTTCGGGAAATAAGTGCATAACAACACTCCAGCACCCATGATCTAATCCCCAATTTTTATCAAGTTCTACTGATGTTCCGGCGACCAGCTTCTTAGTTTCACCTGCTAAATAAGGGCTGCCAGGGGCTTTATATTCTACTTCAAATAATTCCAACGGGAAACCATAAAAATCATGAATAGTTCTGGGTTTCTCCATTGCAGTCACAAATGTACCTTTGGTTTCCCAATGAGCAGAAATACAAATTACAGCATTCGGTTTTGGTAATGATTTACCTATTTTATTCCATTTAACTGTAAATTCATTTTGGGTTATTGCATTCATAGGATTACCGTGACCGATAAACAACAAAGGCATAGGTTCGGTATTCTTAAATAATCCTGCTATTTTATTTAATTCATTTAGTTCCATTGAGTCACTCAAATTCAGCTAATATCAAAATTCTTATCCTTGTGCATTTGGATATAATAATCGAGTGAAATTTTTCCGGGACCAAATAATAATAAAAACAATAACAATACAAGGATAATAATTGAATAAGCCAACTCGGAGTTTATGGCAAGCAATCCTTTATGCATATCGACCAATATTATAGAACCTAACAATGCAGGTATTTCAAATGTTAATACTAACCGTGTAAATAAACCTATAATAATAGCTGTACCGCAAACAATGTATCCGCCGATAACATAATGGGCAATTATATAATGAATTATCCAGTACTCATTACCTGATATCATTTGTAAGACCTGCTCTTTATTTACAACGAAAGTAATTCCCTTAATTAATAAAACAATCCCAAGTATAATTCTAAAATAGTCCAGCCACTTTGGGCGATGCTGATTTGTCCACTGTTCGATTTTTTTTTCAACAGAACGGACAGTAGGAATTAATTTCATATAACCTTCCCGAAAAATTCATAACCTAAACACGGATAAGTTAAATAACAATGTATAACATATAAAATCTTGCTATCATTAAAAAGAAATAAATTATAAAAACAAAAGCGGAAGGTGCAATAAAGCCCAGATACCATAATGAATATAAGCAGTTTTATTTTCCTGCTTAGTTTGTATTGTAAAGTAAACAACTTTAATAATAGTATTGCTCATCATTGCAATAATGATTGCGGAAACAATTACAGGCTCTAAATGCGAGACCCCGTTTATCAAAGAAAGAATGAAAGGATCTATATCCGTAACTCCAACAATTGCAGAAAGGACAAGCAATCCGATATTTCCTAAAAAATTCTTTACCGAAACGGTCACAATTGTTAAAAATATAAATAGCACTGCAAAAATTATCGCAGGTTTAAGTTCGAACGGATTTTGCATCGTTGAATCGGAATGTTCTGTAGGCTGAACGTTATTAGATTTAATTGTAAAAGCAAGAATAAATCCTGCTAAAGAAAGTAATATAAGCTTCCACCATAAAAGGTAAATAATGGAATTATTAACTATCCAAATAATTACAAGAATTCTAAGATACATTACACTACTTGCGAGAATAGATGCCTGCAAAGCATTTTTCCCCTGTGAAGGATCTTTTTCAGCGATTCTGCCGACTGCAATACTTACCGCAGTACTTGAAACCAACCCTCCAAGCAGCCCGGAAACCCAAAGCCCTACCTTATTTCCCAGCTTTTTCATGAGGAAATAGCCCGCAAATCCTATAGATGAAACCATCATTACAATCTGCCATATATGTGAAGGGTTAAGGTTAAATTGAGTATAATCCTTATTTGGCAAAGCAGGGAAAATAATTATTGTAATAAGAAGAAGTTTTAAAACAGCTAAAAATTCAAATTTATTTAGTTTATCAACGTAATGTTCAAGTTCAGATTTTTCAGAAAGAAGAAGCGTGGATATAATTCCGAGCGCCATTGAAATCCAGACGTCTGTAAGAAGCGCAAGAGCGCCTATAATAAATGTAAGAAGCGCTGCTATTTCACTTGTACCACCGAGGCGTCCTTCTTTAAGTTTCGCTAAATATTCAGTCAATACAAGCGCACCGATAACAATTAAACCCGAAGGAAGAGCAAATGTAACATTTAAATGCTGTAGCCAGCCGCAGCCAAAGCCAAATAAACTAATAAGTGTAAAAGTACGGACGCCTGCAAAAATTCTACCCTTCCTATCTAAGCCGGCGCTTTCTCTTTCAAGCCCTATTAAAAATCCAAGTGCAAGAGCTACAATAAAGCGAAGTTCAAAAGTCCATTCAAATGAATTCATACACTATGATTTTTCTTTATAGCTGTAAAATATAAATACTAATAAATTCAGTTAAAAGAATTTTTTCATCCTATAATTTTTATACGAAAAGAGAAAATATGTACCTCACACAGTGTCACAGCTGCTGGAGTTCTGATTGTTTTTTTGGCGTCTTTTTGCTACTAACTTACCTACTGGCATGTATTTCGCTCATGATTTAATCAGAACAAGTAAGAATATATATACGATAACGCCGGGAAGAACTAATCATACCATTTGAATTTTTTAGACATAATGCTTTGTGAAGTCTTATTATTTCTTAAAAGTGGACACTTTTATTGTAATTTACAAATATTGGAACTAACTGCCAAAAAAGAATTTTCAATTATCAATTAGTAAATTATTATTTTTTTTCCAAAATCTAAAGATGTATGCGGCAATATTAGTTTTGATTTTTCTTATTTTTTCTTATCTTTGTATAGTGCTTAAAAAGGTAAAATTTTAAAAATGAAAATCCATACGGTTCTGCATCATCACAATAAAAAAAATTACTCAGCCGGACTGTGTTGAAAAGTAAAATATAACTTGAAGTATCACCCCGGCAGATGCCGGGTTTTTGCTTTTAAAGGACATAATAAATGAACGGAAATTTAAGATTAGCATTACAAAAAAAAGGCCGTCTTACCGATAAGTCGCTCGAATTGCTACGTTTATGCGGCATGGATATCGAAAATTATTCGGAAAGACTTGTCGTCACTGCAAGAAATTTTCCTCTTGACATTCTTTTCCTTAGAGATGATGATATTCCTGAATATGTACGTGACGGCGTTGCTGACGTTGGAATTGTAGGAGAAGACGTCATTTATGAAAAGCAAATACCATCAATTATAATTGAAAAATTAGGTTTCGGCAGATGCAGTTTAATGCTGGCTTATCCGGAGAACAGAGAACTAAAAAAGCTGGAAGATATAGTTGGAAAAACTATTGCCACTACTTATCCTAAAATTTTAAAAGACTTTCTAAAGTCGAAGAGTCTTGATGCAAAAATAATTGAATTAAGCGGTTCTGTAGAAATTGCACCTTCTTTAGGAGTTGCCGATTTAATTTGCGATATAGTTTCGACAGGTAATACCTTAATGATGAATAAACTGAAAAAATCATTCAAAGTTTTTGATTCTGAGGCTGTCCTAATCTCTGCAAATTCATCGCTTAAAGATGAAAATAAAAATAAATATCTTACGGATTTACGCCGCAGAATGCGTTCCGTAATGACGGCGCGCTCATCAAAATATTTGATGATGAATATACCTAAAGATTCCCTTATTAAAATTATTGAAATTATTCCTTCACTTAAAAGTCCGACTGTTCTGCATCTTGCCGAAGAGAATATGTTAGCAGTTCATGCAGTAATTCCTTCGGACAGTTTCTGGCAAATCATAGGCGATCTGAAAGCTGCCGGAGCATCCGGGATATTATTATTACCAATTGAAAACTTAATACAATGAGATCTTACTTTTTAAATAAATTATCGCAAGAAGATAGAGTTTTATTAACAAAACGGCCGGCAATTAATCTTGAAAAAATATTAAACCTTGTTAAACCCCTTTTAAATAGCATAAAAGCCGAAGGATTAAAAGCAGCGCTTGAATATGCAAAACAATTTGATGGTTTCTCTAACGAAGAAGTACTCGTTACTAAAAAAGAATTTGACAAAGCTGAAAAAAATCTTGATATAAAAATAAAATCTGCAATTATAACCGCCTTTAACAACATCGAAAAATTCCACATCAAACAATTCCCTATAAAATATGAAACTGAAACAATGACCGGAATAAGTTGTTCCAGAGAATTTAGAGCGATAGAAAATGTCGGGCTGTATATTCCCGGAGGCAGCGCCATACTTCCTTCTACAATGCTAATGCTTGGAGTACCGGCAAAAATAGCAGGCAATAGCAGGGTAATTGCTTGTTCACCTTCAAAGAATAATAAAATAAATTTACCTCTGCTTTTTGCTGCAAGACTTTGCGGAATTGAAGAGTTTTACAAATTAGGGGGCGCTCAAGCAGTCGGCTTAATGGCTTATGGCGACAAGAAAGTGCTTAAGGTAAATAAAATATTCGGACCCGGCAACCAATATGTGACGGCAGCAAAATTGTTAGTCAGCATAGACCCGGATGGCTGCTCAATTGATATGCCTGCGGGTCCAAGCGAAGTTTTAGTAATTGCAGACTCTTCAGCTAACCCCTCTTTTGTTGCAGCGGATTTGCTTTCGCAGGCAGAGCACGGCATTGATTCTCATGTAGTGTTAATAACATCAACTTTAGAAATAGCTAACAATATTGAACTTGAAATAGTCAATCAGCTTGAACAACTTCCGCGGAAAAGCATTGCATCAAAGGCATTGGAAAATTCATTCGTCTTAATTACCGAAGATATTAGGCAGGCAATTGAGTTCAGTAATCAATATGCCCCGGAGCACCTGATAATAAATACAAAGGAGCCTGAAAGATATGTCCGGGATATTATAAATGCCGGTTCGGTATTCCTTGGTCAATATTCTCCTGAAAGTGCAGGCGATTATGCTTCAGGTACAAATCATTCGCTACCTACGTACGGTTATGCAAAAACTTACGGCGGCGTTTCGGTTGAAACATTTATGAAGTCAATTACTTTTCAGAAATTAAGCAGAGAGGGGCTTGAAAATATTTCCGGAGCTGTAGAAACACTGGCTGAAGTTGAAGGTCTACAGGCTCATAAAAATGCGGTACAGATAAGATTAAAATAAATAATACAATATAAAAAAAATCCCATTAGAAGTAGGAATATATTTTAATTTCACATAATTTTGAATCCCTGCTTTTACCGGAATAACGCTGCGAGATACTTATGGAAATAAAAGATTTAGTAAGGCAGAATATATTAAACTTAAAACCGTATACATCCGCAAGAGATATATACGATGGTGATAAAGGTATCCTGCTGGATGCAAATGAAAACAGTTGCGGCTCGACATTTACAAGTATTGAGAACCTTCACCTAAACCGGTATCCTGATCCCCATCAAAAAGATTTAAGACAACTCATAGAAAACGTTTTATCTATTCCCCATGAAAATCTTTTTTTCGGCGTTGGATCCGACGAAATTATTGATCTATTGATCAGGGTTTTTTGTAACCCCGGGAAAGATAAAGTTTTGATACCGGAACCTACTTATGGTATGTATAAAGTTGCCTGCGATATAAACGACATTGAAACATCCGAGGTTTTACTTGACGATAATTTCCAGATTGATTATAAAGTAATCAGAGCGAGCTATACTAAAAACACTAAAATTATTTTCTTATGTTCGCCCAATAATCCTACAGGCAACCTGCTAATAAAACAGGATGTTCTTCAGTTGTGTAAAGAATTTAACTCTATAATTATCATTGATGAAGCATATATAGATTTTGCAATTGGCGGTTCATTTATAAACGAAATCAAGAATTACCCTAACCTTATTATTTTAAGAACATTTTCAAAAGCATGGGGCCTGGCAGGAATAAGACTTGGTTATTGTGCTGCTAATGAAGAAATTATTAACCTTCTCTTTAAGGTTAAAGCTCCATACAATATAAATTCTCTAACGCGTTATGCACTTGAAATATCATTAAGAAATTCGGAATTGAAAGAGAAATATATTAAAAGTATTATAAAGGAAAGGGAGAGATTAAAGAACCTGCTTGAAAGTCTCCCGGACATTGCTAATGTGTTTAGCTCAGAAGCAAATTTCATATTAGTAAAATTTAACGACTCAACCGGCTGCAACACAAAAGCAAAAGCAGTGCTGACAAAGCTTGCAGAAAGAGGGATAATAGTGAGGGACAGAAGTACTCAACCGAAACTTGAGAATTGTTTAAGAATTTCAATCGGTAATGAAGAAGAAAACGATCTGCTCTGGGATACAATAAAGAAGATAATTTAATTTGATATTTATATCTGCTAAATTTTTCAGAAAGAAGATAAAAAATGTACGAAGTAATAATTGATAATTCATTTTTCAAACTTGAATTTCCTTTATCTACAGGTTTAATTAGCGGATTGAAGAAACTATCGCAAAGAAATTTCATCATTTCGATAAAAGATTATAGTCCTTTTCAAGAGGAATCTTTGGTTAAAATACTTAATCTGGAGGGAATTAAAATAAATGAGAGGAAATTTAATAATATTGAGAAAGTTTTCTCAATAACCCTTAGTAATGCAAAGGGAAAAATCTCAGTTAACGGCACAAAAGCCGATACTTTTGAAAAAGCAGTAGACTTAATTATTTTAAATCTCCGCGCATCCATACAACATCGAAAGACGAAAGAGACCGATATTAAAATAGAACTTTCACTTGACGGAAAAAGCAATTCGAGTATAAACACCGGCATTGGTTTTTTTGATCATATGTTGGAACAGATTGTTAAACATGCAAATATCAACTTAAAAATAAGTGTAAAAGGCGATCTTCATGTAGACGAACATCATACTGTTGAAGATGTCGGAATTACATTGGGTAAAGCTTTAAGCGAGGCATTAGGAAACAAGTTAGGTATTAAACGCTACGGTTATTATCTGCCTATGGATGATACGATTGCGAATTGCGCTATAGACCTGGGCGGAAGATCATATTTAAATTTTAATTGCAAATTTAGCAGAGAAACTGTGGGTGAATTTCCGACAGAATTAACTGAAGAATTTTTTAGAGGCTTGGCTTCGGGGCTAAAAGCAAATATTTTTATTAAAGCAAAAGGAAAAAACGATCATCACAAAATAGAAGCGATTTTTAAAGCTTTTGCTAAATCATTAAACGAAGCATGCAGATTAGACGAAAGAAACGAAGGAATGCTTCCTTCGACTAAAGGAGTATTATGATTGCATTAATTGATTACGGTGCGGGTAATGTTGCTTCAGTTGCTAATGCGTTGACAGAATTAGAGGAGGAATTTAAAATTACAAAAAACGAAACGGAAATCTGCCGGGCAGATAAGATAATTTTCCCCGGAGTTGGAGAAGCTTCGTTTGCGATTAGACAGCTTCACATGTTAAATTTATTCTCTTTACTGCGGATAGTAAAAAAACCTGTACTCGGTATTTGCCTTGGTATGCAATTAATGGCTGACCATTCAACTGAAGGAGATGTAACCTGTTTGGGAATATTCCACTGCGCGGCGGAAAAGTTTGATTCCACAAAAACTAAAGTTCCCCACATGGGCTGGAATGACATAGAAATTACTATTGACAGTAAATTATTTCAGGGTATGAAAAGCGGGGAGCACTTTTATTTTGCTAATTCTTATTATATCCCGGTAAATGAGTATACTACTTCAATAACAGATAACAATATAAAGTTTTCTTCAGCAATGGAAAAAGGAAACTTTTACGGCGTTCAATTTCATCCGGAAAAATCCGGCGATGCAGGGCTAAAACTTTTAAAAAACTTTGTCGAATTATGTTAGTAATTCCCGCTATAGATATATACGAAAACTCAATTGTACGTCTGAAAAAGGGCGACTTTGAAAGTATTACTTACTATAAAAACACTCCTTTTCAACAAGCTAAATTATATGATTCTCTCGGCTTTAAATCTGTCCATATAGTTGACCTTATTGGTTCTAAAACAGGTAAACTTACCACATTAGAATCTATTGAAAAAATAAAAGCAGCAACAAGATTGGAAATAGAATTCGGAGGCGGAATAAGAGATGAGAAAACTGTTTCGGAATTATTTTCAGCCGGAATTGATTTTGTTATCATCGGTTCACTTTCGGTAAAAAACAGGAAGGAATTTGAACTTATCTTGAGCAATTATCCCGCAGAAAAAATTATCGCTGCTATAGATGCAAAAGATGAAAAGTTAAAAATTGAAGGATGGATTGAAGATACTTTCATTTCCATTTATTCCCACATTGAATACTGTTCCAATCTTGGAATTAAAAAATTTCTTTGCACAGACATTTTGAAGGATGGTATGCTTACAGGCACTAATATTGACCTGTACAAAAAGATAATGACCAAATATAAAGACATTCAATTAATCGCATCGGGGGGAGTCAAAGATATAGAAGACTTAAAAGCACTCAAAGAAATTAATCCTTATGCCGTTGTAGTCGGTAAAGCTATCTACGAAGAAAAAATAAATTTAAAGGAGTTAGCCAAATTTGCTTTGTAAAAGAATAATACCATGTCTTGACGTAAAAGAGGGCCGGGTTGTTAAAGGAACAAATTTTATAAACCTTGTTGACGCGGGTTCACCGGTCGAACTGGCAGATAGATACTCAAAAGAAGGCGCCGATGAACTTGTGTTCCTTGATATTACGGCATCGGCAGAGAAAAGAAAAACATTAATTTCACTTGTCGGAGATGTTGCAAAAGCAATTAGAATACCGTTCACCGTAGGCGGAGGAATATCGGAATTAGGCGATATTGAAGATCTATTGAATGCAGGTGCGGACAAAGTTTCGTTAAATTCTTCAATTGTTAAGAACCATAGCCTTATTACAAAGGCTGCAAGGCAGTTTGGAAGTCAGGCTATTGTAGCAGCAATCGATATAAAATTTAATGGCTCCGAATACAAAGTGTATATAAAGGGAGGACGTGAGGAAACCGACCTCATCGGTATGTATTGGTGTAAACTTACAGCCGAATTAGGCGCTGGAGAAATTTTACTTACCTCAATGGACAAAGATGGAACCAAAGAAGGATATGATGTTGATTTTTTAAAAAAGCTGACTTCTTCCGTAACTATTCCGGTTATTGCTTCCGGCGGAGCAGGCAATAAAGAAGATTTTCTTGAAGCATTTAATTATGCAAACGTCGATGCCTGCCTGGCTGCAAGCTTATTTCATTTTGATATTCTAAAAATCAAAGAACTTAAATTATATTTAAAAGAGAATGGCATTATTATTAGAATTTAAAATATCTGAAAGGAATTTCAATTGGAAAAGAATTTTATTGATAAATTGAATTTTGAAAAACTGAACGGATTGGTACCTGCAATTGTGGTGGATAATTCCAACAACCAGGTCCTAATGCTGGGATTTATGAATGAAGCTGCGCTTAAGAAAACGCTTGAGACAAATCTTGTTACGTTTTTCAGCAGAACACGAAACACATTATGGACGAAAGGCGTAACATCCGGGAATTATCTTAGACTTATAAATATTATAACCGATTGCGATAACGATGCTTTGCTTATTTATGCTAATCCGGACGGCAATACATGTCATACGGGGAACTATTCATGCTTCGGTGTACCTCAAACCGAATCTCTTAGTTTCTTACATGAACTTTTTGATGTTATTAAATGCAGGAAAAACGAACTTCCCGATAATTCTTATACTGCGAAGCTATTTAAATCCGGCGCTGATAGAATTATTCAAAAAGTAGGCGAAGAAGCTGTAGAAACATTAATTGCAGCAAAAAACCGGGATAAAACTGAAATAATTAACGAAGTATCTGATATGATTTATCATCTATTCGTTATGCTTGCAGAACAGGAAATTGAGTTCGGTGAGGTTGTTAATAATCTAAAGAAAAGAGTAAAATAAGGCTTATTAAAAGTAATTATTACCTGTTACAATTACGTCAAATTAGGTAATAGTTATACCTTAATGTCGTATATTTGTCCGAACTTGATAAATAATCTTATTATTTAACAGTTAACTCTTATTATAGAACATATTTTAGGACATTTTATAAACTAATTTTTGGTACGGGATTTGCTCTTTAAAAAGGTTGTAGTTTTAATTAATCGTCATTAAATGAATACAGGACAGAGTATATTAACAGTTTTGGCTATGGTTTTACTTTCGACATTAGTATTGAGAGTGAATAGTACACTTTTTAACAGCGGAAATGTCGTTACAAATTCTAAACTTGGTTTAACCGCAATATCTCTTGCACAATCAAGATTAGAGGAAATTAAAAGTAAAGCTTTTGACCAAAATACCGTTTCAAGTACCGTAAGCTCTACAAATAATCTTACAGCTGCATCAGCATTAGGACCTGAAACCGGTGAAACCTATCCCAATTTTAATGATGTTGATGACTACAATAGGTTTAAAACGACAGACACAGTTCAGATAAATCCGAATCTTCCAAGAAGCGGAAGTAACTTAGATTATTTTAATGATTCATGCTCAGTTGTATATGTATCTTCATCTTCTCCCGATATAACTTCGAGTACTCAAACCTGGAATAAAAAGATCACTGTTTTTATTAAACATCCACAAATGACAGACACAATCAAGGTTTCAACTGTTTTTAGTTACTTTGTATTTAGGTAATAATACTCTATGGGTTATACTACAATATTAGATATTATCGGTTCTGTAATCATGGGTGGAGTGCTGATGGTGACATTGCTAAATACAAGCACCAATGCAGTCCAAAATACTTATAATTATGGCGGAGATGTAAGCGTACAGCAAGGTTTGGCGCTATTAGTAAATACTATTGACTCTGATTTTAGAAAAATAGGTTATTCTTCAATCCAGACAATAGTTTTAAACCCAACTCAAATAATGATTTTAGCGGATACATCAAAAATAAAATTTTTATCGGATGTAAATAATAACGGAACAATAGATACTGTTTATTATTATTTAACAACGACCAGCGGGCAATCAAATAGCATTTTGTACAGAATGACTCATGACACTGTGTCTACTGCAGTGACATATCAATATCCAGGTGTGTCAAAATTCAAATTTGCATATTATGATTCATTGGGTCATGCGCTAAGCTGTCCGGTTTCGACTCCGTCTAAAATTGCAAAAATTAATATCTCATTAATAATGCAAAGCACTACTGCCTATAATGGCGCTTATGTTAGCACTTATTGGAACAGCACTAAACACATTGCAGTTAATGTAATGAATAGATAGGAATTAAAAAATGGGCGGAAGAGCAACATTACTTTTAGTTGTCGGTTTTAGTGTAATATTTCTTGTATTCGGACAAAATTTCGGAATAATATCAAATAATTCCGTGACAAATTATACCGCATATTATTCAAATAATGTAGCACATAATATAGCTGTAAGCGGAGCAAATCTTGCAGTTAATCAGATATTTTTAAGCCCCACATGGAATACAGGCTATAGCAATGTAAGTATGAACGGCGGAACAATGAGCGCTACCGTTGTCCTGACTAACCCAGTGACCAATGCACTTCGGGTAACGACAACAGGTACATACAACGGAGTTACATCCACCGTAGTAATTAATCTTCAACTAAGTTATTTTTCAAAATTTACATATTGCTCAAATAACGAAGAAGGTGTTTATTGGGCAACCGGCGATACTATTAATGGGCCTTTTCATACACAAGATTATCTTAATGTAGATGGTCATCCTGTTTTTAATCCCGGTTCTAATTTTGTCGGCACTTATAAAGGGATAAATGATTATAACAGCAGTTCCAGCCCAATTATTAATGGGACTTTGCGTGTAGGTGATAATTTGACAATCCCAAACACTGGCGTTGCCACATTAGAATCAAATGCCACCTCAGGAGGTTATACATTTACAGGGCATGATACGGTTTACCTGACTTTAGCCGGTGACAGCGTAAGATATAGATATGCTTATAACAGTTCATGGACTACAAAACTGACCTCTGCTTTTGCTCCGAACGGAACAATTGTAGCAGATAATGCTATCTTAAGGTTACAAGGTACTTTAACCGGACAATTGACTGTTGGGGCTTCCGGCAGCAGCAACGGAACTGTTTATATTGACGGCAATGTTACCTATAACAGCGATCCAAGGACATACCCAAGTTCTACAGACTTACTTGGTATTGTAGCCCAGAACAATGTTTATGTAACAGATAGTCCAAATACTGATAATGTAAAAATTGATGGCGCAATATATGCTCAATCGGGTGGATTTGGCGCTCAGGATTACACTACCAGGTCTCCTTCCGGCGCCGGATATATTTATTTATTAGGCGGGATAACACAAAACGGCAGATTAGCTGTAGCAACTCTTAATAGTAACGGAACAGTAAAAACAGGCTTTTCTAAAAGCTACACTTATGACAACAGGCTTTTGGTTCAAGTGCCTCCAAACTTTCCGAGTACGGGTTCTTATGAAGTGATTTCCTGGTTTGAATAGTTTTATTTTGTCTTCCATTTAAATATTTAACCATACTCTGCCGGGCTATTTCTCTTTTTAAAGTAATTTTCCATTTACTATTCATTTTACAATTTAGAATTACTACATTTAATAATTATCAAATTAAAGATTTTTTAAAATGAATGAATTTATAAAGAAAATTTATTTCGGAAACACTATTTCGGACTACATTGCTGCTCTAATGATTTTTGTAGTTTGTATTCTAATCATATCAATTTTAAGAAGGATTGTAACAAAGGCGCTCTTAAACCGGTCAAAGAAGGCAGGCACACAGGTAGATAGCATTTTTGTTAAATTAATGCAGCGATTAATAGTGCCTTTTCTTTATTACGGTGCATTTTATTATTCAATTAAATCCTTAATCTTACTCCCTAAAATCTCTCAATTTTTTGATATAATCTCTGCTGTAATAGTTACATTTATAGTAATCAGATTAATAATTTCAACTATTAATTACCTGCTAAATGCATATTTCCGAAAGCAGGAGAAGGGCACTGAAAAACATAAACAGATAAAAGGAATAACTACTATAATTTCAATTTTAATATGGGGATTAGGCATAGTATTTCTTTTAGATAATTTAGGATTTAAGATTTCTGCCGTTGTTACCGGGCTCGGAATTGGCGGCGTTGCTGTTGCACTTGCAGCCCAGGCAGTTTTAAAAGATTTCTTCAGTTACTTTGTTATATTTTTTGACCGCCCTTTCGAAATAGGCGATTATATTACCGTCGGTGATAATAGCGGTACGATAGAACAAATAGGAATTAAAACTACTAAACTTAGAGCTTTAAGCGGCGAACAAATTGTATTTGCTAACGCCGATCTAACGGATTCCAGGATTCATAATTTTAAGAGAATGCAAAAAAGAAGGATTGCATTTAAAATCTGTGTAATATACCAAACATCAAAACAGCAGCTTGAAGAAATTCCTATGGTTATCAAAAAGATTATTGAAGAGCAGCGAAATGTTACCTTTGATCGGGGGCATTTCTTTTCTATGGGAGACTCGGGATTAAATTTTGAATTTGTCTATTTCGTAAACAGTTCGGATTATTTGAAATATATGGATATACAGCAAGCTATTAACCTAAAGATATTTGATGAATTTAACAAAAAGGGGATTGAATTTGCCTATCCAAATCAGACAATGCCTGTTAAAAGGGAAAATAACATTGCATCGAATTAGAAATAGTTACTGTTTTTTTTTAACTGTGCCTCTGAGCATATAATCCTTTTCAAGGTAATAAATTGCTACCCGCTTCTTATTTTTTCTTTGAATAATTCATAAATACCTTCCTCTTTCGGTAATGCACCTTTTATTTGAACAATTGCGGCAGCAAATTCAGATGCAATTCTGTTAATTTTAGAAATGTCCCATTTATACAAATTCCCTATACATAAAACTGAAGCATAAGCATCACCAGCGCCGACAGTATCTACTACATTTTCAACATCAGCTTTATAACGATCGACCGTCCCATTTTTATATAAAATTGCACCTTTATCTCCAAGTGTAACACAGACTATTTCAATATTAAATCTTTTTGAAAGTAACTCTGCAAGTTGCTCTTCATCATAATTTTGTTTAAGCAATAGATCATTAACTATCTTTAACTCATCATTATTAAGCTTGAGAATGTGTGCAGTATTAAGTGAAGAATTGATTATATCTATGTTAAAGAAATTTTGTCGGAAATTCAGATCACAAAAATACTTTATTTTTTTCCCAAACAACCTATTTATTGTGCCCCTTGAAATATCACTTCTCTGAATCAGTGTTCCAAAGTAGAGACAATCTGTTTTTTCTTCAATAAGATTTAGTATTTTATCGGAAGTCCGGATGAAGTCATATGCGCAATCGGGTTCAATTTCCCAATGGGGGATCTTATTTTTATCCAGGTTTGCATTTGCAACCCCCGTAGAATGATTTTTATCAATCGCAACATAATCAGACGAAATATTATTTGATTTCAGGAAATTTAGAATTTCTTTTCCAAAATTATCATCGCCAACCGAGCTGATAAAGTTCCCTAATCCGGCTAATTTATTGATATGATAAATAAAATTAAACGGAGCGCCTCCAAGAGTTCTTGTACCCGGATAAACGTCAAATAATATTTCGCCAAAAGCAGTTATTCTTTTCAAAGGTTCTTCTTTTAATTTATTATTCATGTTTTACAAAATTTTATATATAAATCACAATACAAATAAAATATGCGACCAAATCCCAAATGGATGTAATTACCCGACTGCCAATAGGCAGGTACTGTGCAGCATGGCTAAACAAAATATTAAATAATTAAATTGTTAAAAGCCTATTAAAAAAATTATTATTGTAAGACTTACAATACCGATCGTTATATCAGAAGCAATAAGCCTATAATTTCTTTTAAAGTTTCCCCACATCTTTGCAACAATAATCATAAGAACAGCTAAAATAATTGTTGTTATAATACAACCCCAAATATCAAATTTGTCTTTGTATATTGAAGCAAAGCTTATATCATTAAAGAATCTTCTGTATAAAAGCTGCAGGTGAAGCCAGTAAACAATAAGAGATTCCCTCCCTATATCCAAAACGAAAGAAGTTTTAGTCTGTCTTTTTTTAACATAAAACCAACATACTCCGAGCAGAAAGAGAATATATCCCAGGCGCTGTAAGAAAAAAAATGGGTTCGCTTTATGGTTGCAGGTAAAAATGTTTATAGCTGGTATAAGAAATATATGCCCTAAGATAGATAGAATAAGCCCTATAATAATTATTACAAATACACTATTCTTTTCTTTATTATTTTCTCTCGCTTCAAGATAATATTTGCAGCATATTGCACCGGCAAGTAAAAATCCAATCCAGGGAAAAATTGGAAAGAATGAACCATTCATAATATTAAAATAGTTTGCCAAAGGGATATTCATAAACACGGTAAAATCTGTCTGCCATATTATTGGAGAAAGAAGGACTGAGATTAAGAAAGAAACAATAATAATTACATTATAAATTTTTTCAGATTTAATTACAAGCTTTAAGAGGAGCAAGAAAAGAAGTCCAATTCCAATGCACTGAAGAATATCTACATTATAAAAACTAATAAGGGTTTCCCGGCTGTAAAAATGCATCAATCTTCGCAAAGAGAGGATAGGCAAATGAAGAGAGTAGCCGGCAAGAATTATTAGAAGTACTCTTCCCAGTTTTTTCCAAAACGAATAGTCGAACCTTCTAAATACATCTGTTTTCCCTTTTGTCGAAATAGCAAATGCGAATCCGGATATAAAAAGAAAAGATGGGGCAACCAACCCGTTAACAAAATTGATTACATTAAACCATAAAGTGGTTTTTAATACCGGCAGCAAAAGCACATTAACCACATGTACTTCAATCATTACAAGAAGCGCCCAACCTCGAAGAAGATCGACAAATAAAAATCTTTCCTTTTCTTTAGGCATAACCATAAATTCCTGTAAGCCATTTATAAGTTAAGAAATTAAATTAGTCAAGTGCTGTAAAATTGTGTGGACGAAAATAATTTAATTTTATTGTTTGTCAAAATAATTTGTTAATGTACCTCTATAAAAACATATAATTATCAGGTTAAAATTTTTTTTAGTTTCACAATACTTTAAAATATAAATAATAAATAAGAACATTAATGATAGTCAGCGGTGCTTTTACTTTGGAAAATTCCCAAAATGCTAAAGTTTTTCAACTATTTTTTTCGGCAAGAATTAAAACTACCGGCATACCTATTATTGCAACAGTATCATTCATTAGAAAGATTGAAAGTGTCCCCATACCAAAAATAATCAGCAATAAAAGCGAATCTGCATTTTTTGCACATTTAAAAAATTATATGCTGCATAGAAAAGATAACCGCTTTATTCTAATGCTTCGCCAACAATATACATTCCTAATAGAAAAAATATAATATCATAGTTTACGGATTTTACTGCATCCAGTGGAGATATTTAATGGGTAATTAAAACTGGAATAGCATTCCCATTCTTTATTTGCCAGATTTGCAACCTTATATTTCCAACCTGCCTTACTGCAATAAACTATAAAACTATTGCAAGAACTACAAAAGAAGCTGTTATCAGATTATCGCTTTAATAAAAATTCGCAGAATATTTTATTAGTTTTCTATTATTATAAATGAATTTTGCACTGAAAAATTTATCCTTTTTCAGCCAGTTCAGAAATATTGAATCTCCATCCCACAGATTTAGCTCTTTTATCTTTTTATTCGGGATCCACTCAAGGATGCCTTCGTTGGAGTCTATCAGCTTACCGGTAAATTCATGTGCTGTGAAAACAAAGACATACCAGTCTTCTTTTCCATCAAATAAAGGGAACGTAATGAATCCATGAAGTTTAGGAGATTTAATATTCAAACCTGATTCTTCTTTAATTTCTCTAATAACGCACTCTTCGGGGCTCTCATTTTCCTCAAACTTTCCACCCAATCCGTTCCATTTTCCATTATGGAAGTCATTTCGCTTTTTTATGCGGTAAATCATTAAAGTCGCTTTATTTTTCCTATCAATAACATAGCATAATGTGGCTAATTTCATAATTAATATTTCCTAATGATAAACAAATGCATTGACACTATTTAATTACTAAATTAAGTTTTATTAAGTGATGTTAATTTATTTTTTTTGAAATATAATTATAATTAATTTTGCTGTTTAATAAATTATAGAAATATTGATGGACAAATTTTAATTTTTTTGTAAAAAATTTTAATTTAACAATTCATTAGGAGAACGACTGTAATGAAAAAAGTAACGAATGTTCCTGAAGGAGAATTTATTAAATCAAATGAAGATTTAGGCGAAAGGTTGTTAAGGGAAAACAATCATGCTGCTAATGAAGAGCAGAAAAAAATTATTGAATTTAATCTAAGCAAACTACCAACAAAGGATGAAGAAGATGATTTTGATGACGAAGATGAGGATTGCGACGATGATGATATTAGCGAAGAGGAAGAGGAGTTGGAAGAAGACGATGAATTTGAAGAAGACGAGGATTTCTTAGAAGAAGAGCCACCTGAAGATGAAGCTTTTTACGAGGAGGACTTCGATTTTGAAGAAAAAGATGATGAAGATGATGAAGATTCGGATGATGAAGGTGATATTCCTTATAATTAGTAAGAGATTTAACGTTTAATTGTTCGTTGTTGAATCACGCGCCCAAATGTTTTCCAATTAGCAAAAAATTTTTTACATAATCGGTTACACCATCTTCTAAAGATGCTATTGGATGGATGTAACCGGCTTTTTTTATTTTATCTATTCTCGCCTCTGTAAAATATTGATATTTATCAACCAAGTACCCAGGGAGGTCAATATATTCGATCTTAATGGATTTATTTAATGCTTTAAAAATGGCAGTTACAAGATCATTCCATGTTCTTGCCTTCCCGGAACCAATATTATAAATGCCGTTCTTATTTTTTTTATTTAAGAAGAATAATGTCATATCTACAACATCTTTAATGTAGATAAAATCTCGTTTCTGTTCACCGTCTTTATAATTTGGGTTCCCTGACTTGAAAAGTTCTACCTTACCGGCGCTATTAATCTGTTCAAATGCCTTTTTAACAAGACTACACATATCACCTTTATGATATTCGTTTGGACCAAAAACATTAAAGTATTTCAGCCCGACAATTTTATCTATTATTCCCTGCTTAATTGCCCAAACATCAAATAATTTTTTGGAATAACCGTACATATTTAATGGTTTGAGAGATTGACATATATTTTCATCATCGCTAAATCCAAGCAACCCGTCTCCGTAAGTTGCTGCTGATGAAGCATAAATAAATCTTATATTATTCTTCACACAATATTTAGCAAGCTTTTTAGTATATTCATAATTATTGTTGATAAGATAGTCGGCATTTTTTTCCGTTGTCGAAGAGTTAGCCCCCATATGAATTATAGCTTCTATTCCGAGCTTAACACCGGATTCTATCTGATTTAGAAATTCATCTTTATTAATGAAATCCTGATAATTCAAAGCAACAAGATTCTTCCATTTTTCATCATGTCCAAGTTCATCTACTATCATAATATCATCTTTGCCTTGATTATTTATGCGCCAGGCTATTGCACTTCCTATAAAACCAGCGCCTCCTGTAATTACTATCATACTCGTACCTTATTGCTTCTTAAATAATCTTTTTAATAGAACTCAATTTAATTATATTTGTAAACCTTTACAAAAATGCGGCAAATTTTATTAAAATGCATTAAAATGAAAAAGACTTATGTTTACTAAATTTTATTTGTATAAACAAAATTTTTTTAATATTTAATTTTTGAATAATGTCAATCTCAATAGATGCTCTAAAAAGAATATTATCGAGAAAAATCATGCTTTTGGACGGCCCGCGCGGGACTATGATTCAGAAACTGCGCTTAAGCGAAGAAGATTTTCGCGGCAATCTTTTAAATAATCATCCGCATGATTTAAAAGGAAATTATGACATCCTTTGTCTAACTCAACCCGAAATAGTAAAAGATATTCACTGTGCATATATGGATGCAGGGGCGGAAATAATAGGTACAAATACTTTTAATGGAAATTCATTTTCGCAGGCAGATTATCAAACCGAACATCTTGTATACAAAATAAATCATAAAGCCGCTGTAATAGCAAGAGAATGCGTTGATGATTACAACAAAAGGGATTCTTCAATTCAAAGATTTGTTGCGGGTGCAATGGGACCTACTAACAAATCTTTATCTATCTCACCTTTAGTGACTGATCCCGGCTTCAGGGCGGCTACATTTGATCAAATGCGCGAGTCTTATAAAGAACAAGCGCAGGGATTAGTTGATGGTGGTGTAGATATTTTACTTGTCGAAACTGTTTTCGATACGCTAAATGCAAAAGCAGCTTTGTTTGCAATCATGGAATTATGTCAAAAAATGAAAAGACAAATTCCTATAATGGTTTCCGGAACAATAATCGATTTGAGCGGAAGAACTTTGTCCGGTCAGACAACTGAAGCATTCTGGATATCAATTTCTCATACTAAAAATTTGTTAAGCATCGGCTTAAATTGTGCTTTGGGCGCTGAACAGATGCGTCCCTATATTCAGGAATTATCAGAAATATCAAATGTTTTTACAAGCTTATATCCGAATGCCGGTTTGCCTAATGAATTTGGCGGTTATGATGAAACTCCGGAAGCAATGTCTAAAGTTTTAGATGATTTTGCAAAAGGAGGATTTGTAAACATAATTGGCGGATGCTGCGGAACTACACCGGAACATATAAGGCAATTTGCCGAAGTAGCAAAAAGGTATCCACCAAGAAAAATCCCTTCGATAAAATCTTACTTACGACTAAGCGGGCTTGAATCATTAACTATCCGGCCGGAGACTAATTTTGTAAATATCGGTGAGCGGACAAATATAACAGGTTCTAAGAAATTTGAAAAACTCATTCTTTCCGGTAATTATGAAGAAGCTCTTTCAGTTGCACGCAACCAGGTTGAGGGCGGCGCTCAAATTCTTGATATAAATATGGATGAGGGCATGCTTGATTCCGAAGCAGCAATGACAAAATATTTAAATTTACTGTCTGCAGAACCGGACATCGCAAAACTTCCTATTATGGTCGACTCGTCAAAATGGTCTGTAATCGAAGCCGGGTTAAAATGTCTTCAGGGAAAAAGTATTGTTAACTCGATTAGCTTGAAGGAAGGGGAAAAAGCATTTAAAGAGAGAGCGCACAAAATTCTTTTATATGGTTCCGCTATAATTGTAATGGCTTTTGATGAAAAAGGGCAGGGAGATACGCTGCAAAGAAAAGTTGATATATGCAATCGTGCTTATAAGATTCTGACCGATGAAGTGGGTTTTCCACCTCAAGATATAATTTTCGATCCAAATATTTTAACAGTTGCTACTGGAATTGAAGAACATAATAACTATGCGGTGGATTATATAAATACCGTAAAATGGATCAAACAAAATCTTCTGCATGCAAAAGTAAGCGGAGGCGTAAGCAATCTTTCCTTTTCTTTCAGAGGTAATAATCTTGTCCGTGAAGCAATGCATTCAGCATTCCTTTATCATGCAATACAGGCAGGAATGGATATGGGAATTGTCAACGCCGGTCAGCTTGACGTATATGAAGAAATTCCAAAGGATTTGTTAACACTGATTGAAGATGTCATTCTGAATAGACGAAATGATGCCACCGAAAGACTTGTCGAGTTTGCAGAAACGGTTAAGCAAAAAGAAAAAGTTGAGGAGATAAAGGATGAATGGCGTAATCGGACTGTCCAGGAAAGATTGAAGCATGCATTGATAAAAGGAATTGTTGAATATATTGAGGCGGATACCGAAGAAGCCAGAAAAATTTTTCAAAAGCCTCTCGAAGTTATCGAAGGTCCCTTGATGGACGGATTAAAAGTTGTGGGCGATCTATTCGGCGCAGGGAAAATGTTTTTACCGCAGGTCGTAAAAAGCGCAAGGGTTATGAAAAAAGCAGTAGCTTATTTAATTCCATATATCGAAGAAGAAAAAGCTGCAGCTAAAGATTTCAGGGAGGCAGGTAAAATTTTGCTTGCAACAGTTAAGGGAGATGTTCACGACATTGGTAAAAATATAGTAGCTGTTGTACTTGGCTGTAATAATTACAATGTTATTGATCTGGGAGTAATGGTAAATACAGAAAAAATTCTACAGACAGCAATAGATGAAAAGGTAGATGTAATCGGCGTCAGTGGATTGATTACTCCCTCTCTTGATGAAATGGTTCACATTGCAAAAGAAATGGAAAGAAAAGGATTAAAGTTACCTCTGTTAATCGGCGGCGCAACTACTTCCAGAGTGCATACTGCAGTTAAAATAGCGCCAAATTATTCCGGCATAACAGTTCACGTGCTTGATGCTTCGCGAAGCGTCCCGGTTGTGAGCAACTTATTAAATAATGATACAAAGGTTAAAAGTAGTTTTGAATATTTAATTAAAAAAGAATATAAGAAAATAAGAGAAGATCATCTTAAAAAGAAAGATGCCAAAAATTATTTACCGATTGAAATTGCAAGAGATAATAAATTCAGAAGCGACTGGAAAAAGTTAAATATTAAGAAACCGGCAAGACTGGGCGTTACGGTTTTTAGAGACTTCCCCCTTGTAAATCTGAATAAATACATAGACTGGACTCCTTTCTTTCAAACCTGGGAATTAAAAGGTAAATTTCCGACAATTTTTGAAAATGAAAAACTCGGTGGTGAAGCTAAAAAACTTTACAATGACGCTAACAAATTATTGGATGAAATTATCGCCGGAAAACTTCTTACAGCTAACGGCGTAATTGGATTATTTCCAGCAAATTCCACCGGTGATGATATTGAAATCTATCCCGATGAGGCACGGAAAGGCGTAGCCCAAATTTTGCATACTATAAGATCACAAACTCAAAAATCAAATGGTTTGCCAAATCTTGCTCTCTCGGATTTTATTGCTCCAAAAGAAAGTAAAACGGAAGATTATATTGGAGCATTTGCCGTTACTGCTGGAATCGGAATTGAAAAGCTAATTAACAAATTTGAAAACGACCATGATGATTATAACAGTATAATGGTGAAGTCAATTGCAGATAGGTTAGCCGAGGCATTTTCTGAATATTTGCATGAGCGTGTTAGAAGAGAATATTGGGGATATTCTAAAGATGAACTTTTATCAGGCGATGATTTGATAAAGGAAAAGTATACCGGGATACGTCCTGCTCCGGGCTATCCTGCTCAACCCGATCACACTGAAAAATTAGTTATCTTTAGCCTGCTGGATGTTGAGAAAAATGCTCTTATAACTTTAACTGAAAATCTTGCTATGTATCCTGCTGCATCTGTATGCGGATTATATTTTGCGCACCCTGAAGCAAAATATTTTAATGTCGGTAAAATTGGAAAAGATCAAGCTCTAGATTACCACAAACGAAAAGGAATGAGTTACGAAGAAGTAAAGAGATGGCTAAGTCCAATACTAAATTACGACGATGATGAATGATTTAACATCAATTCTTTAGCCCCGCAGTTTATCCAAAAGATCGTTCAATTGAATGATCTCTTCTTTTTTCAAAGTAGCTAACCTGGCATCTAATTCATCATCATATTTATCAAGCTGACTAAGAAGTTCCAGTCCTTTGGCGGTAATACATACATCAACATTTCGTCTATCGTTAGAGCATATGTTTCTATCGACAAAACCTTTTAGCCTCAGTTTTTCCACAATCCGGGAAGCATCGGACATCTTATCGAGCATCCTTTCTTTAATCAGCTTAATTGTCGACGGCTTGGGATACTGCCCTCTTAATATTCTTAAAATATTATACTGCTGTAAAGTTATCCCGTACGGCTTGAAATGCATTACCTGGAAATCAACCAGCCAATTGTAAGAAAAAATTATATTGACCGTTGCCTTATGATAGTCATTTCTAAAATGCTTCTGCAAAATTTCATTTTCAAGCTTCATTTGATAAATCATTATTTATTTATTAAACCTGTTAAAAGAAAAATCAATTGATACTCATCGGCACTTCGACAATTATAAAACTTGCATCGGACGAAGCAGTAAAGGTAAATTCATCGGTCTCATATATTCCCACAGCATCCCGCTTTCCTAATTCAACATTTTTAAATTTAATGTTTCCGTCCAAAACAAACAAATAAGCACCGTTGCCATTATATAGGATTTTATAGCTCTGTTTGTTAACTGCATCAAGACATCCGATAGAAACCGCCGCATTTTGATGAATATATAAAGTAGAATCTGAATTACTTCCGGTTACTAAAGTTTCTATGCGATTTTTCAAGTTATTGAAATCGAAGCTTTTTTGGCTGTATCTTGGCTCAATATCTCGTTCTTTAGGAATAATCCACAATTGCAAGAATTTTCCTTTTTCAACTTTAGATGGGTTAAATTCTGAGTGAGTGATACCTGTACCGGCAGACATTACCTGCACTTCGCCGAGCATTATTACAGATCCGGTTCCCATACTATCTTTATGTTCCAAAGCTCCTTCAAGCGGTATTGAAATTATTTCCATATTGTTATGTGGGTGAGTACCAAATCCTTCTCCCGCTTCAATGATATCATCATTTAAAACACGGAGCAAACCAAAACCCATTTTTTCCGGATTATAATATTCACCAAAACTAAAACTATGACGGCTGTGAAGCCAGCCAAATTCTGCTATTCCGCGTTCATTAGCTTTATGTATAACATATTTCATAGATACACCTTTTTTAGATTTAGGTCCTGTTCAACATTATTATAAGGTTTACCGAATTTCTCTTTAAAAGCAATTTCGTCCAAATTTTTTCTTGTTCTAACAGCTTTTTCTCTTATTCTCAAAGACTCCGGCAGTATTTCCGGATTTCCTTTATATCCAGCAGCGATTACACTTACAGGCTCATAGCCCTCGGGAATAGAGAAAACCTCCCGTGCTTTTTCTACATTAAACCCTCCCATTTGTCTGACAAATAAATCTATAGCTGTTGCTTGAAATGTCAGATGCGCAACCGCATTTCCTAAATCATACAAGGCATGCCTATTTAATTGCCCTGCCGAATCATAATTCAGTTTTGCAATTGTCAAAATTAATACCGCCGCATTCTTTGCCCATATTCGATTGCTTTCATTCAATATACCCAATAGGTTATTAAAATTTGAAATATCCTCTTTAGATGCGATAATAAACCTCCACGGCTGTCCGTTCATTGAAGATGGTGACCATCTTGCTGCCTCTAACAAATTGAGAATTTTTTCACGCTCAATAATATTATCTGCAAATACTCTTGGGCTATATCTTTTTTTCAATAATTCATTTATCATATTCTTTTTCGTAGTTAAATTAAAATTTAATAATTTTCAGAACTACTTGACTACTTCAACATCACAAATTATATTAATAGTCTTTCCAACAACAGCGCTGCCTGTTTCTATCAATGCATTCCATTTAAGGTCGTAATCAAACCTGTTTATGCTTCCCAAAACTTTGAAGCCGGCTCTTGTTTTACCCCAGGGATCTGTTATCGTTCCGCCATAGATTACTTTAAGCTCAATCGGTTTTGTTATATCTCTAATTGTTAAGTTACCGTACAACTTGAGTTCTTCATCATCTATTTTTTCAATTTTTTCCCCTTTAAATTTAATTTGGGAAAATTTATCTGCTTCAAAAAAATCAGGGCTCTTCAAGTGATTATCACGATCAGCAATACCCGTATCAATGCTATAGACATCTATTGTTACTTCAATTTCACTATCTGAAAAATCATTGCCTGCGGTCAGTCTAAGATCAAAATTATTAAAGTGTCCTGTAACCTCCGAAATAATTAAGTGTCGTGCTGTAAATTGGACTTTGCTATGTGCCGGGTCTAAAGTCCATAATTCTTTATTCCTTATTTTTTCAGTAAAGTTTGTTTGAACTGGCATAATGAATCTCCTTAATGTTTAGTTATATTATTTACAAATGAAATATATGTTATAACATATATTGTTACAACATTAATTTTGATTATTTTTTTATTTATGATATAAATCACACAGAAAAGTAAGAGCGCGGGATTTTAGTAAAATTATTATATTAATTGCAGTAAACGGGCTATGATTTTAGCCTCCAATAATAAGTTTTTTATCTTTTTTCGGCAGATTTTCCACGACTAAATTATATGAATCATCAATCCAATTGAAAATTAATTTATCTGGAATAAAATTCTCGAGCGAAACTGTATTCCAATGAAGTTTATTCATGTGATAGCCGGGCATAACGGCTTCAAATTGTTCTCTTAGTTCAACTGCTTTTTCAGGATCGCATTTTATATTTATACTTGTCGGGGAAATTATGTTTGCAAGTAAAAATATTTTCCCCGCAACTTTGTAAACAGGAGTATCCTCATCAAATGGAAGACATTCCGATACACCTTTTTTCTTCAAGCAATAATTCCTGACTGTTTCTAAATCCATAATCTTTCACTTCGAAGATATTCAGTCGGCTGCTAAATAAGCAGATGAGTTAGGTACTAATAACGATATTTATTATTATTTACTTTTATCAATCCACCTGGCAGCATCTTTGGCAAAGTAAGTTAAAAACATATCGGCGCCGGCACGTTTTATTGCAATTAAAGATTCTACCATTACTCTTTCTTCATCAATCCAGCCGTTTTGAGCCGCAGCTTTAATCATTGCATATTCGCCGCTAACCTGGTATGCACATGTAGGCATTCCGAATTTATCTTTCACTCTTCTGATAATATCAAGATAAGGGCCAGCCGGTTTCACCATTACAATATCAGCGCCTTCTTCTATATCTGTTTCAACTTCCCTTAAAGCTTCATTGCCGTTTGCAATATCCATCTGGTGGGAGCGTCTGTCGCCAAAAGCAGGAGCAGACTCTGCTGCATCTCTGAATGGACCGTAATAACCGGAAGAAAATTTGGCTGCGTAACTTATAATTGGAATTTTTGTAAATCCTTTTTCATCCAAACCTTTTCTTATCGCGCCAATTCTTCCATCCATCATATCCGAGGGTGCAATTATGTCAGTCCCTGCTTCTGCATGCGAAAGCGATTCCTTTACAAGTAATTCAACCGTTTCATCGTTTAATACTTCTTCTCCGTTCAAAACTCCGCAATGACCATGTGAAGTATATTCGCATAAACAAACATCGGTAATTATAAGAAGATTTTTTATCTCCGCCTTAATTGCTCTTATGGCTTTCTGCACTATTCCGTTAGGAGAATAAGCTTCGGAACCTACCTCATCTTTATGTTCAGGTATTCCGAATAATATTACGGCAGAAATTCCCAGAGATTCAACTTCCCTGCATTCCTTAACTAATTCATCGACAGATAATTGAAAGATACCCGGCATTGATTTAATCGGCTTTCTGATTCTATTCCCAGGTATAACAAACAGTGGATAAATAAAATCATTTTTAGAAAGTTCCGTCTCCCTAACTAAATCCCGTAAAAGAGGATTATAACGAAGCCGCCTTAATCTTTTAATTGGATAATTTGCCATTTTATTCTCCTTCTCACTGTACTACATAACCAATATGAAAATTTCATTTCATAATAAAAATATATAGTTACAGAGACTTTATTTTTTTTAATATACTTTCCGAATTCTTAATACAGTCACCTACGGAGATTCCTCCCCGATAGTTGCCGCCGAATATTAAACCAGGATTCTTTTTTTCAAACTCATCAAAATATATTTCATGTTCTATATAACCAATATTATACTGCGGTATAGATTTGGGCCAATAACGGTAAGTTATGAAGACAGGTTCTCCTGAAATATTCATTATTGACTCAAACTCACTTCTTACTTTTTTAAATAATATTTCTTTCTCGATATTTCCAATTTCCGGATTCCTTGCACCGCCAATAAATAATGTAAAGGCAGCTTCATCAGCTCCCGAACGATTAGGAAATAAAACCGAGCTCCAAATTGCACCCAGAAAAGATTTTTTTTCTTTTGAGGGAATAAGAAATCCGAATCCATCCAATGGTTGCCCAATTGTTGTTTTTTTATAAACCAACAGCAAAACAGCTACCGGCGGATAATAAATCTGATCAAAATGTTTCGCCAAATTATCATCCATAAAACAAAATAAATCTTTTGCAGTATAAGCCGGAACGGTGGATAATAATACATCACAACTTATATTATTAGCAGTATCTGAACATTTATAAGTAACTCTATAACCTGAATTCTCCTTTACTACGGAAACCACATCAGCCGATTTTATCACCCGATTGCCCAAACTTTCAGCTATAGCTTTAGGAAATGTCTGCATGCCGTTTATAAAAGAAAACATTTTTGCAGTATTCTTTGATTTTTCTGCTCTGCTTTTCCTTTCTCTTAAACTCTTAATAGTACCAACTATTAAACCACCATACTTTTCTTCAAGGGCATATAGTTTAGGGAATGCGGATTTCACACTTAGTTCTTGCGGGTTACCGGCATAAACTCCGGCTACAAAAGGATTAATTGCATAATCGAGGAATTCTGTTCCGAGTCTTCTATTTACAAATTCTGCAATGCTTTGATAATAACCATCATTTGACCTGCCTATAAACGGTTCTAAAAATAGCCGGAGTTTTGCTCTGCAGGAAAATAATTTTGTCTTTAAAAATGCAGCCGGGTTCATTGGCAACGGATGAAGTTGATTATTGCGTAAAATATATCTTTTATTTCCAATTTTACCGGCAAAAACGATTTCATTCAGAAGTCCAAGTTCTTCAACTAATTGCATAATAAGGGGCGTAGTATCAAGCCCGCTGTTTGGACCCCGGTCAAACAAATAACCGTTTTCAACTACACTTTCCATTGATCCTCCGGTTTCGTTCTTCTTTTCAAGAACCGTAACATCATAACCTTCTTGATTCAGGAGATATGCCGCTGTTAACCCCGAAATACCCGCACCGAGGATGACTATTTTTTTCATAAGAATTTATTCAAAATTTTGTTTGCTGAATATTACCGAAATTTAATCTGCCTTATACTGTCCTGGAATATTTTGCCGTATCTTCCTTAAGTTCAATATAGCCGTCAAAGTTCATTACAATATTGCGAATAAGGAGCTTACCTAACCCGGTGACTATAATTTTATTATCTTTAACAGAAACCAGTTTATCATTTTCCATTTCGGAGAGGTTGTTTAGTCCCCATGCAAAATATTCTTTGAAATTGATTTTGTACTTTTCTTCTATCTTAGTGAAATCGAGTTCATAATTACACATTAAATTAGTAATGACCTCGCGCCGGAGAATATCGTCAGCGCTCAGGCGGTAACCGCGTGCAATAGGCAAAGTTTCATTATTAATAGCATCAAAGTATTCTTTTTCAGTCTTAAAATTTTGTGTATAAACATTTTGTAACTGGCTGATAGCGGTTACACCCATTGCATAAAGGTCTGTGCCTGCATGCGTACTATAACCCTGAAAATTCCTATAAAGCTTTTTCTCATTTAAGGCGATCGCAAGCTCATCTTCCGGCTTTGCAAAATGATCCATTCCTATAAAAACATAACCTGCTTCGGTAAGTTTTGTAATTGTTAATTTTAATATTTGAAGTTTTATTTCCGGAGCAGGGAGATCTTCCGGGTGGATAAGCGCCATATGTTTTTTTACCCAGGGAACATGAGCATAATTAAAAACAGCAATTCGGTCGGGGAAAATATCAATAGTTTTTGCAAGCGTTTCTGAAAAAGATTCTAATGTCTGAAAAGGTAGTCCATACATTAGATCTAAATTAATACTATTGAACCCAAGTTCCCTTACCCATAGAACTGCTTGTCTTGTTATATCTTCCGGTTGAATTCTATTTGTCGCTTTCTGAACCTTTTCGTTGTAATCCTGGACCCCCATGCTTATTCTATTGAATCCGTTTTTTTTAAGCATTTCCAGATGTTCCTTAGTTAACTCTCGCGGATCTATTTCGCATCCGTTTTCCGAATCATCACTAATTTGAAATGACTCTTTAATATATGAAGCAAGTTCATCTATCTCTGCCGGTTTAAGGTGAGTCGGCGTACCGCCGCCCCAATGCATTTGCACAACTCTGCGCCCGGAAAGAAGATATGCCCTTATCATATCAATTTCTTTTTTAAGGAATCGGATATACTCTTTTACACGATTACGGTTCCTGGTGATAATCATGTTACAACCACAAAAGTAACAAAGCGTATCACAGAACGGCAGATGAAAATATAGGGAAAGGTCGGGTAATCCTTCTCCGTAGTTTGTTTTTATTATCTCGTCAAGATAATCCCCCGAAGTAAATTTTTCATTAAAATGCGGAGCTGTAGGGTAACTTGTATATCTTGGTCCCGGCTTATCATATTTTTTTAACTTTGCTAGATCTATTTCAAACAATTCGCCACCTTTAATATTTAAATCTCTTTTGTATGTTTTTTAGCTGCGGAATCTATACGGTGATAGATTTTACTTTCTTCTTTAACAAATTGGACCATTGCCTTTGCATTTTCCGGATCAACATCCGGGGGTATTCCATGACCCAAATTAAAAATATGACCATTGCCTTCACCAAAAGAGGCAAGAATTCTCTTTACTTCTTCTCTTATTTTATCCTTGCCGGCATAAAGCACCGATGGATCTAAGTTCCCTTGAAGAGCTGCTTTATTTCCAATCTTTTTTTTCACTTCTCCAAGTTCCATAGTCCAATCAAGTCCTATTACATCTGCACCTGTATTCACAAGGTGATCCAATTTGTAATGCACACCTTTAGAGAAAACAATCACCGGTTCATTATTGCGCTTAATCTTAGAAATAATTTTTGATATATAATATAGAGAGAATTCCTCAAAATCATTTTGAGATAATATACCTCCCCATGTATCAAATATTTGAACCGCATCAACTCCGGCTTCAATTTTTGCGGACAGATAATCAGCAACGGCGTTTGCAAGTTTATTCAACACTTTATGAGCGAGTAAAGGGTTATTATATATTAAACTTTTAATATAAGAAAAATTCTTTGACCCCTTACCTTCGACCATATAAGTTAAAAGAGTCCATGGTGAACCGCTAAAGCCAATAAGTGGAACTCTTCCGTTCAATGCCTTTTTTGTTAACGAAACTGCATCAAGAACGAATTTAAAATCTTTCATAGGATCAATTTCGTTCAAAGTACCGGCATCATCTTCGTTTCTTATGGGCCTTTGAAATACAGGTCCTCTGCTTTCCAGCATATCAAATTTCATCCCCATAGCTTCGGGAATAACAAGAATATCAGAAAAAATTATCGCCGCATCCACATTGATAATATCTACCGGCTGAATTGTTACTAAGGAAGCAAGCTCGGGAGTATGGCACATTGTGATAAAATCTGTCTTTTCTCTTACTAATCGATATTCAGGCAAATACCTTCCGGCTTGACGCATTATCCATACAGGTGTCCGGGCAACCGGTAATTTTTTACATGCTTTTAAAAATAAATCATTCTCCAGCTTAACAGCCGTGTTTGTCCCGCCGTTCAAATTATTCTCCATTCAATCAAAATGTTTTTCATATAATTTTACTTCTTACATTGTAACGAACTTCCATAATATTCTATAATTGCCTTAGCTAAACCATCTATAGTATATTCAGCTGATATAATATTAACACGTACATTTTTGTTTTCGATGGCAGTTTTAGTTGTAGGTCCGATTGCAGCTATATCATAATTGTTAAAGTATTGAGCAGGATCATTAATTTTTTGAATTCTGAGAAAATTCTCAAATGTAGACGGGCTCGTAAAAATAAATAAATCAGGTTTAGTTTTATTCAATGCTTCAATACTTTCTTTAATCTTATGTTCAGAAGGCAGAGATATATTATATACAGGAGCCGTTTTAATTTCAGCTCCTAAAGCTTTAAGACCTTCGGGCAATTCCTCACGTCCAATTTCTGAGCGGGGAATAAATATTAATTTATTTCTCAAATCGTAATTGATAAGTTCTTCAATTACGCCTGTACTACTGAATTTTTGCGGTATAATATTTACCGGAATATTATTCTTTTCACAAATTGAAGCCGTTTTATTACCTACCGCAACAACTTTTGTGTTTTCAAAGTTGAACATTATTGTTAATTCTTCACATCTTCGCATAAACATTTTTACAGCGTGCACAGAAGTAAATATTAAAAAATGGATTTTGGACTTACTTTTTATAATTAAATCAAATTCTCTCCAATTGTCAGGAGGAACAATATCTAATGTAGGAAAAATTACAACATTAGCTCCGAGTTGTTTAAAAATTTCAATTGAATCTTTAGATTGCTCCACCGTGCGAGTAATAACTATTGTTTTTCCTATTAATGGATATATGGTTGCTTTTTCAAACCCTGAAAACAACCCATGAAGAATAAAATCAAAAATATTTTCCCTTTCACTTATCATCTTTTCTTCATTATAATTGTTATTAATACCTCTTCGGATTGCTCCATAAATGCCTCCAAGAATCCAATCTACAGCAAAATCCTCTTCAATCTTTCCGAATAAGGATTCGGATTTACCGGTTGCAATTATATCTTCGAGTAAGTTTCTAAACTCCTTTTCAAGCGCAACCAATTCCGTACACAGTTCATGTTCGGCTTTAAGAGATTCCTTCTGATATATTAAAAAGAAACTTTGATATTTCATCATAAACATATAAAGATGAATTACGAAAGAGTGTAATGATTCTATGCTGCTTGTTTCTTCTTCAATTTTATCTTTAAGTGAAAATATTAGTTTCTCCATTCGATGTTTCATAATAGAAAAATATAATTCTTCTTTAGAGTTAAAGTAATTATAAACCGTTCCTTTCGCGATTGAAGATAGTTTTGCAATATCTTCCATCATAACTTCATGATAGCTTTTTTGTGAAAATAATTTTGCGGCAGATTCTATAATCTTTTTTCTTTTTTGGCTTTTATTATAATTTACTTTTAGTTCTTCAGGTATCATATTATTTCTTTAACTTAAAGACTTATAACTTTCTGACATTAGCTTTCTGAGGAACACCGGTAAATAAAATAGGTATGCACTATATAACAGCGCTTCGGTTCTGATTGTCGTGTTTGCGCGATTATATTATAAATATTCCACTCCCGATGAATTGGGATGCTTAAAAATTGCTCCTATGGTTTTTTTTGCATGTACTATATATTTATGATGTTTTATTATTTTACAAAAAGTTAACACTTTTATTTTAGCTTAAAAATATTTTTCTTTATCGGTACTTTCCGGGTATTTAATTTAAGATTTACACTATGGTATATGCCAAAAATTTACTGCTAATATTTTCCCATTACCAGGATCTATGATAAGTTCTTTTCCATTACCTTTATAATTACTAGTATCGCCCGACTGTGAAAACGTTGAAAGAATATGCCAAACATACCTGTTTAATGTACTGTCCCACAATATTCCAATTTTCCAATCTATGATCCCTTTTTCTAAACCAAAATTCTTTGCAAGTCGAATTGCGTTTCTTTCATCAATAAAAAAGCTACAGCTTTCGGGGTTATTCTTAAAATCAGGAATTCCGGATATTTCATGACTATTATCAACATTACCAAGACTATCAACAGAAAACTTTATAAGCCCGTCAACAAATGGTTTTTCCGGCATGAAAAACCTATAAACCATTTTATAATAAGGTGGTTCGTATTTTATTTGTGCAAACTCCGCAGTAATATACTTTTCAAAAAAGATATTGCCGGTTTTTGAAATTATAAAATCGTTTGATTTAATTAAGATATTTAATGGAACATCTGAAGAAGAATTGACACCACAACCGCAGCTACACGAGTAAAATAAAATAGTAAAAGAAAACAAAAGTAACCCGATACAAATAATGGACAATATATTGATTTTGGATCTTTTCATTTTTTCCCTATAGTATTATATATTTCATTAAGTATTTCTCCGGCCCCTGCTTTTAAAAAATCTTTCGCTAATAACCTTCCTAATTTTTCAGGATCATTTTTGCTCCCACGCATATTCTTACGAAAAGAAAGGACTCCGTCAATTGAACCGATCATAGCATCTAAATATATTCCATTGGATTTTAATTGGGCAAAAGCTCCTATTGGTACCTGGCAGCCCCCTTTAAGAGTTCTAAGAAATTCTCTCTCTGCTAAGATAGCTTTGTAAGTCGGTTCATCGTGAATTATTTGAAGAATTTCATTAACTAATTCATTTTCTTCATTTATTTCAATTCCAAGAACTCCTTGCCCAACAGCAGGCAATATTTCTTCAGTACTTATAAAAGAAGATATATATTTTTGAAGCTTCAGCCTTTCTACTCCGGCTCTGGCTAATATTATACCATCCCAATCTGATTTGAGAAACTTCTGTATTCTTGTAGGGACATTTCCCCGCAATTCCACTATTTTTATGTCTGGGCGAACATGCAGCAATTGGCATTTCCGCCTTAATGAGCCAGTTGCTATAACGGCATTTTCTTTAAGCGATTGCAAAGTTATTCCTTTTTTGCCGGATATTAGAACATCTTCAACGGAATGACGTTTAGAAACTGCTGATAATTTTAAGCCATTCGGAATCTGAGTTTGTAAATCCTTTAAGCTATGTACTGCAAGATCAATCTCCTTATTTAATAATGCATTTTCAAGTTCTTTAGTAAATAAACTTTTGTCGCCGATTTTGGAAAGTGCCACATCAAGAATCTTATCACCGGTTGTTTTTATAATATTTATTTCAATACGTAAATTTTTATTTTTCCTTTGAAGTTCCTTTTTCACAAAACTTGACTGCCATAAAGCCAGGGTGCTGCCTCGGGAACCAATTATAATTTTATTTTTTGAAAATGTGTTTCTACCTGACAAATTAACTTTCCTTTTGTTTTTTTGGAGTTTCATTGCTATGCAAATTGTTCATTCCAAATAATTCACGAACAATACTTATTTTAATTGCAGCTTCATCTCCGTTTGTTGTTGATTCTGCAAATTTTTTCAATTCAACTGTAGGGTGATGAAGTATCTTATTAATAATTCTTTTGGTAATAATCTCCAGCTTTTCCTGATCTTCCGCAGAAAACCTATTTTTATTCTTATCAACCTCCTCTGCCCGTATTAATTCAAAATAATCTCTTAATTCTTTTATTGCGGGTGCGGCTTCAAGCGAATTATACCAATTTAAAAAAGATGAAAGCTCTTCATCTATGATTTTTTCAACTTTAGGAATTTCTTCTTTCCGTCTTAATAGATTTTGCTGTACAATTATATTTAACGAATCTATATCGTTATAAAAAGCATAATTGAGATTTCTGACTTCCGGATCTATATTGCGCGGGACTGCAATATCCATCAATATACATGGATTATAACCTCTCTTTTTAACCGAGGTTGAAATATCTTCTTTAGTCAAAATCAGATTATCGGAGCTGGTGGCACTTATAATAATATCAAATTCGTGTAATGATTCCTTAAAGTCCGAAAAGGGGATAACCTTCGCATTTAAAGCTTTTGCTAACTTATCAGCTCGTTCAAGAGTTCTGTTGGTTATAGTCATTTTCCCTATTCCCTTTTCACTCAAGTGCTTGGCAGCTAATTCACCGGTTTCACCCGCGCCTATTATTAATGCCGATTTCCTATTTAAATTTGAGAATATTTTTTCAATTAACTGAACGGCGGCATAACTAACAGTCACTGCACCTTCACTTATCCTTGTCTCGGAAATCACTCTTTTACCGGTTTTAACAGTTGAATCAAAAATACGTTTCATTAAGAAATCTGAAAAATTATTCTCCTCCGCAAGTTGAAATGAATCTTTTACTTGTTTAAAAATTTGATTATCGCCGATTATTAGAGAATCTATTCCTGATGCTACGCAAAATAAATGTCTAATGGCATTACCGGATGAAAAATTTTGAAAATGTTCATTTATCAAACCGGTAGCAGGCTTTAACTTAAGCAGCGTATTTTGAAGATCTAAATGACACGCATTTTTATTTATCGGGATACCATAAATTTCAGTTCTATTGCATGTGGAAATAAT